>ERZ1034818.13-NODE-13-length-89043-cov-29.431294_pt1 | contig 89043 bp, 74 predicted proteins | sample MGYA00520595_ERZ1034818 | MGnify/ENA primary metagenome ERZ1034818 (study PRJEB33766, sample SAMN09781689) | gut metagenome | biome: gut microbiome | host: Homo sapiens | place: Madagascar | study: EMG produced TPA metagenomics assembly of the PRJNA485056 data set...
GATTTCTCAAAAGCGAGTGCAAAAGTACTAACTATTTTCCATTCCACCAAATTTTTCGAGAAGAAAGTTGCATTTTTCTTTCAAATTTAACACTCATAAACACTTTTCGCGCTTTAAATCCGTTTTTCTCCTAATTATATATACGCGCGAAAGAACGTTTGTGTTCGAGCACACGTAAAAGAAGATGCATTCCGGGCTTTTCTACCAAATGAATAGAGAACTACTTTCAAAAATACTCTTCACTCTTCACCAAACAGGCTGAAACCCCGATAAACACTGGGATTGTAGGCGGTGAAGAGTGGTGGTGCACTCTTCACCACTCTTCACCACTCTTCATCCAAACCATTTTAGAGAAAAAGAATATCAGACAAGCAAATGTTCCGCCATCTATGATGACCAAGCCTTAGCATCTATGATGACCAAGCCTTAGCATAAATGATGACCAAGCCTTAGCATAAATGATGACCAGACCTTGGAATAAAAATAGCTGAGCCTTACGATAAGTGAAGAGTGGTGAAGAGTGGTGAAGAGTGGCGGTGCACTCTTCACCTCCCACACCCCTAGTGTTTATCGGGGTTTCAGCCTGTTTGGTGAAGAGTGAAGAGTAAAAGTGAGAGTAGTATTTTTACGAGCAGAACGCCCCCTGATTACAGGTCGAGAGGGGTGGTCGATTCGAAATGACAGTCCTGGGGAATCCTTTCTCCCGACGTATCGTTTCTTGCCTGGCAATGGCACAAAGTTGCCCTGGCAAGGGGCAATATCTTGCCATAGCCAGGCAATAAGAGGAATAAGGCTCCGTAAAATAACGGAATAAATGTTAATAATGAGCAGATATAATGGCAGATTCAATAAATGGCATTATCTTTGCACCCGTTATATTGTGGCATAATCAGCTTTGCCATCAAGAAACAATAAAAGATCAACTAAATTAGAAATTAGAATTATGACAGAAAAAGAAATGTACAATCTGATAAATAGTCAGAACGGACAGTCAAGCAACGGCTTCGCTGTCAACGAGAAAGAGCGTGGATTAAGCGGTGTATTCTCCGCACTGATGCGCAAGGTTTATACTTGGATGACATTGGCACTCGTCATTACCGGTGTTACTGCTTACGGCGTTGCCAGCAGTCCTACCCTGTTGATGACTCTGATGACAAGCCGCGGTTTACTCTTCGGTCTTATCATTGCAGAACTCGCTTTGGTATTCATCATCACCGGTGCCTTGAACCGTCTATCGCTGAGTACCGCCACTCTGCTCTTCATCATCTACTCGGTACTGAATGGAGCGATGCTATCTTCGGTATTTGCAGTATATACAATGACCAGCATTGCCAAAGTCTTCTTCATCACCGCCGGCACATTCGGAGCGATGGCCTTCTACGGATACACCACCAAGAAGGATCTCACCTCTCTCGGCAAGATTCTCTTTATGGCGCTGATTGGTCTGATTATCGCCACCGTAGTCAATATGTTCCTGAAGAGTTCCGGATTTGAATACATCTTGAGCTATGCGGGTGTAGCCATCTTCGTGGGTCTGACAGCCTGGGACAGCCAGAAGATCAAGATGATGCTCCAGACACAGTACGATATGAGCGAGGGTGCTCAGAAGCAGGCTCTCATCGGAGCCTTGACTTTGTATCTCGACTTCATCAACCTCTTCCTCTACCTGCTGCGTATCTTCGGAAGCAACAAGGAATAAGAAAAACATCACTTAAAACGCAAAAAAAGAATTTTAAGATCATCATAAACAAAAGAAAGGTTGGCTTGCCCTCTTCGAGTTAGCCAACCTTTTTTGATTTGTGTCCATCAAAAGCAAATGATAAGTAAACCTAATCTAGAAAATTCTGCTACAAAGATACAACTTTTCCCGAAACCTCGGGTATCATTGGGTAAAAAACATAGGTTCAAAAGAACAAAATCTTCCCCCACACCCCGACTCTTCAAAGATTCATTGCGTAAAATGCGGAGAGTCATTGTATCAAATCTCCTGATTAGCTTATACTTACATTTGCGCACGATATTCATTAGGCGAACATTCGTGTGCAGCGACAAAAGCCCTGCGAAAAGTAGAAACAGAATTGAATCCAGACTTTTCAGCCACTTCCAACACCGTATAGGAAGATGTGCGAAGCAGCTGGGTAGCATGTTCCACCCGATAATTATTCACGAAATCATAGAAAGTCTGCCCATTCTCCTCATTAAAGAAGCGGCTCAGATAAGTACGATTCGTGCCTACCATACGCGCCACATCCGACAGCTTGAGCTTAGGATTGAGATAGATCTTCTCCTCTTCGAAAAGCTGCCGTACTGTCGCCGCCAGTCCTTGCGCCACATTTCCATCGTCCAAGCCATCATCAATAGGTCCGGCATCAGAATCTGTCAGTTCATCAATAACCGACTCATGCTTATAGACAAAATAGCATATAAACATCCATATAGTCAGAGACAACACCATGTAGAGATCATCAAAATCTACATTGATGACAAAGCAGCTCATCGTCCAGATAATCAATATCAGGAAACAACTGCTCAGGATAGCCAGAAGCCAGTTGAGATTGATGTTCTCCTGATAAGAAAACCGCTCCTTCAGCTGGCGATGGTAGCGCCTGATGAGGAAGAACATCACGATGAAAGTGGTGAGACCATAAACAGCTCCCCACACCGCAAGGATGTAGAAATAGATATTGTTGCCCGTCACGCAATAGATGACAGGAAGCAACACAAACGGCAATTCCAGCATCACCGCCTTACGCCAGGTAGTCCATCCCGGCTTCACCAATTCCATCAGCACAAAGCTATAGAATGGTATGATAAACATATCGGCTGCCGATATGAGGAACCAGTTTTCCTCATTGTCGAAGCCTGTGAAATAGAAGGATAGAATATCCTTCAGGCACTGTGCATCTACTATCAGCATCAAGATCATGATGAGGCGAAAGAGCCTGTCACTGCCCTTGCGCCAGAACATCCATGCCATCATGGAAAAAAACATCATGCTCATGCCATAAACGAATCCAGTTATTGCATCCATAAGTTACTTATCATTTATCATTTCAGTATTATAGGTCCGGCAGAATGGGTTATTTCATCTGGAAATGCAATTCTCCACCAGTCAATATCTGCTGATGAGAGAAGCGATAATCAGCCAAAGACTTCCCATTGAGGGTTACCGACTGGATGAGATAATCATCCATGTGCTGGCGATCAGCAGAAAGAATGAACTTCCTGCCGTTTTCCAGATTCAGAGTGACCTTGTCAAAGCTTGGAGTACCTATATAATAATAAGGAGTACCCGGACATACAGGATAGAATCCGATAGACGAGAACACATACCACGCCGACATCTGTCCTGCATCATCATTTCCCGACAATCCGCCCGGCGTATCATTATATTCGGTCTGGAGAATATGATGCACCCGCTCCTGCGTTTTCTCAGGAGCCCCGGCAACGTCGTAAAGATAGGCTACCTGATGACAAGGTTCATTACCATGCCAATACCATCCGTTATCAAACATCTTGTCCAGTCGGGCTATCACCTTCTCGTTGCGAACTGGAGTTTCGCCCTTCTTCTCCATCTTCCTTTCCGTCTTTTCTATCTGCTTTTCCTGCTTATCCATCGGTTTACTGTTTCTGATTACCTCAAACAGACCTTCCGGGTTCTGCGGAACATACCAGGTATAATGACAGGTAGCACCCTCGGTGATGTAACTCTTGCGGTGCACCAGGTCTTCATTATTCTCCCACTTTCCGTTCTCGTATCTGCCATCCGCCCATCCCGTAGCAGGATTGATGACATTGCGCCAGTTTTCGGAACGGCGCATCAGATCATTGTAATCCTCCAGATACTTCTGGCGCAGAGCGGCATCCTGACAGGAATCATGCAGCGCCTTCGCCATCTGTGCCACGGCATAATCATCAAAGGCATACTCCAGGGTACGGGAAGTCTGCTCGTTGGTATGAAAGGCTTCCTCCACCATATCCTCCAACGGAATATAGCCATTATCCATATACGAACGGATGGCACGGCGACCCTTTCCATCCCGATAATCCTTCGCCAGATAAGGAGTAGAGAAAGCATTGAGTCGCATTCCCTCGTAAGCCTTGGCTGCATCAAAATTGCGAATGCCCTTGACATACGCATCGGCAAGAGCCGCACCCGAATGATCGCCAATCATCGCTGCCGTATAACTGTTCCAGCATGGGAAGATAGGCATCCAGCCACCTTCCTTGTACATCTGAACCAGAGACTGCATCATCTCGCCCGACATCTTCGGAGTGATGAGACTATAGAGCGGCAACTCTGCACGATAGATGTCCCACATGGAGAAATCGCCAAATTTGCGGAGATAAGAATAGGCAGGAACGGCATAACCCTTGGAACTCAGGGTAGCATTGCCCATCTTCACGGTACCGGTAGAAAACTCCGGATAATCGCCATTCACATCACTCATCTCATGAGGGAGGAAGGATGCACGGTAGAGAGCACCGTAAAACTGGTTAACCTTTGCCACATCCTTGCTTTCCACATCAATGGTATGAAGTCGGTCGCACCAGATTCCGGCAGCATACTCCATCATGCTGTTGAAGTCCAATCCGCCATACATATAGTTTTCTGCATTGAGATTCTCCACCGCATTGTCGCGGGACGTAAAGGATGTACCCGACATCCACTCCATCGCCTTACCCGATCTGCCACGGAAGGTGAGCCAGGCGCCAATGCGTGGTTTGCCCTGCACCTTCAAACCTCTTACCATCTTCCTGTCGCCCTCGAAAACACCGTAATCCACCAAGTCCTTCTCATCGTAAGCCAAGACGAAATGTCCGGAGAAACCAGCCGGTTTTCCCCATCCCTGATAGATGCGATGCACCGGATTATAACCATATACGATATGATTGATGGTATCAATCTCGATGTATCCCTGTCCTTCATCGCTGTTCGGATTGATGACAAGATGAACCAGCTCATCCTGCTCCGGAGTAACACGGAGAAAGGAGGTATGACTCAAGGCTGTCATCTCTGCCTTCAGATGTTCATCCTTCAGGCGGACAGCATAGTAGTGAGGATGGGAGACTTCATCTTCATGGCTGAATGCCGTAGCTCTCTGTTCTGGCTGAAGGCGGAGCTTTCCACCAAGCGCAGCCACCGTGAAAGAGCCATAATCCTGCGTACATCCGCCCACCAGCCAGTGGCTGCAGCGGAAGCCCTGCAGATGGGTATCCTTATAATAATAAGGTGCGATACATTTCTGCTCTGTATCCTGCGTCTGAGGAGTCCAGAAGTTCTGACCATTCGGAACGAGAACAGCAGGGATGGTTTGTCCATGTTCCTCACTACCCTTTCCGAACATGCCGGCAGTCTGGGTATTAGCCTGTGCCGTACCCACCATCGTATTGATGGCATTGAGCTGGCGGATATGTTCCAGGCGATGAATCCGCTCATGCATTTCCTGCTTCCAGGCATTCCAGGAATAGTAATGCGTACCATAGATTACCTGACCTACGGGAGAAAGCATGACATCCCGCTCATTGAGCATGAACCTCACCAGCACGCTATCCTTCGCATTCTTATAGAATATCATCTGGAGATTGGCAGCCATCGGAACCACACGATCCATCTTTTCCGTTTCATCTCCCAAAACCACCAGACTAGCCTCTTCACGTGCTCCTGCCGGAGGAACATTTACATCAAAGAGGAGAGACAGAAGACGGTAAAGGGCTGTATCATGCCCAAAGCGAAGCGTAGCCGATGACTTGACAGAACGCAAAGCCCGATCTGCCTCCGCCTCGATATTCTGCCATAAGGAGATAGCACTACGGGCAGGAATATCCTCATTCGTAGCAACGGTACCATTGTTGATGGTCATACGAAGATTATTGGCATCATAGATAGCACGGAACTCATCATCGGTGAAAAGCGCATTCAATCCATCTTCTATATCCTGCGGATAAGAAGAGAAATTCAAGCCTACATCCTGAATGGAAGAAGCCACCGTATGCATCTCGGTCATCAGCTTCAGGGATTCATCCACCTTAGAGACATCCTTAAACAACTGAAGAAGGAAACGGCGAGGTGAAACCTGAGCCTGCACATGGGTACGATTCTCCAAAGCCTTCACTTCGGGAGATGCGTAGGCTATCCAAGCCATATCGGCAGAATCGGTCTTGACATCCAGATTCAAGCCTGGCTGAAGGCTATGCAATTCCGAAGTAAAAGCCTGCATACTCTTGGCGCATCGATCCACCACACTGGAACGAGCCTTTACCGCATTGCCCGCAGCAAAGATCTGCGGATAACGCTCAAACATACGATGAGCGATGCCCTGATGCTGAAGAGCACCCAGCTTGCTCAGTTTTCCACCGTTACCTCTGGCATTTTCCCATACACGCTGCAGCATTCCCTTCACCTGCAAACCCAGTGGAGTGAGGTTACTCTCATCTTCAAAATGCTTGCAAATCCAGACATACCGGTCATCCTTCGGCATCCAACGGGAACCATGGCGACCGTAATGGCTGATATAAAAGGGTGCATATCCCTGAGGAACATTCAGAGAATCAGACAGCACATAAGTAGCCGTACCAAAAGTTCCTGTCTTGGCAGAAGGACCTTCCGGATAAGCATAATAGACGCCACCCATCTGCTGGCGGGTCTGAGCTTGCATAGATAGCACGCAAGCCAAAGAGATATATAATAATGTTACTTTTCTGTTCATATAATAATGAAACGGAGAATACTCCCATTTATTGTTTTTCCAACCTCCAATCAATTCCTAAAGGATTTCCATCCATACGCAGCACCCAAGGGAGACCGAGGTTCACTGCAATCTGCATCACAGTTCCATCCTGTTCAGCCTTGACGGTGATGCTCTTTTCATCTGCTGATATTTTCCGCCATAAAATCCCATTATAGACAAAGGAACCGTTTGCCTGAAGCTGACGCAATGCCTTTCGGGAGATAAACAGGAAGGTGCCGTCACGCATCCCCCCGTTGGACCCCATATCGCATACATAGAGATTCCTGCCTTTCTGCGGACTATCCCAACAGAAGCCATCAGCCTCATCCACCACCTTGCGAGGAATCAGATAGAGAGATTGATTACATTTCAGAATAAGCGTATCAGCCATACTCGTAGAATCTACTCCAACCTCCCAGTTACGATACTGTCGGTTGACAATGAAACGAGCCACATACTGTGCCGGAATAGTTTTCAAATACTTATCCACAGGTTGTGCAAAAACTGTGGATTTCTCTTTTCCTTTCATTATCAGCAGTTTCTGCGTTTTATCAACACTCTTTTCCTCAGTTTTAAAATCAGGAAGAACAAGTTTTCCACCACTTATCAACACATCGTGAGTTATGAACATCTGCTTCCATAGCTCTCCTTCTCTCACCACCTTCAAGTCCTTACCATTTGATAGATGGATGGTGTATTCAGGAATCATCGGCGAACCTACGATATAGAGATTCTGACCAGCTATCGGATAGAATCCCAGCATATTGAAAACGAGCCAGGACGACATTGCTCCCCCATCATCATTACCCGGCAAACCGTCAGGAGAATCATCATAGTTATCGTTCACGATCTGCTGGATTCGCTGAATGCTCAAGTCCGGGCGTTCTACCCAATGATACAGGTAAGGAGTCATGAAGCTCGGTTCATTCGCCACATTGAAATGACCATTGGCGAAGAAGGTATCCAACCGTCGGATGAAAGCATCCTTTCCTCCACAAGCCTCAATCAGTCCCGGAACATCATGCGGAATACTGAGACTATATTCTGCCGACAAAGCCTCGTAGAAGAAGGTTGACCACCATGGAAGATACCAGGGTGCCACCTTGGTATCCGGACGATAAGGAATCACAGGATGATAGACCTTCGACTTGCCCCAAGGCACAGAATCGAGCCATCTGCCATCCGCATCTCTCGGCATGATAAATCCCTTCATCCCCTGCCATTCATAATCAGAACGCCAGAGGTTGCGCCAGTTATGCGAACGCTTCATATATTTATCGTAGAGTTCCGGAAAACCCAGTCCTTTTGCCACCTGGGCAATACACCAGTCATCATAGCTATACTCCACGGTACGGTTGCCGGCACGGTCTATTCCATACGGAATATAGCCCAGCGTGTTATATTCCATCAATCCACCTCTGCCATGCTTTTCCTCAGGCACACTGCCCACAAAGCCATCATCATCCGTCGGCGGCACTTCGGCATCCTTGATCATCGCCTTCAGCGCCAGCTGATAATCGATACCCTTCATTCCTTTCGCGAAGGCATCGGCTATGACAATATCCGCATTGCTGCCACCCTGCGTTCTGCCGTTCCAGTTGCCACTTCTAGCATCAGGCATATAACCATCATGCTTGTAGATATTGAGCAGGGAATTGACCATATCGCGCTGCTGGGGTTCCTCTATCAGCGTAAGCAAAGGCATGGAAGTACGATAAGTATCCCAGATGGCATAGTAATCATCATAATAAGGCGTAGCGGAGAAATGAGGGTTTTCTCCCGACTTATCCACAGGCATCAGCATCGTATGATAAAGGGCTGTATAAAACATCCGCTTCTGCTTTTCGGTTGCCGCGATTTCTATCTTTCCCAACTTTCCGTTCCAGGTTTTTCGCACATTCTTCAACTGGGTATCGAAGCCACAAGACGGGATATTCCGCCTGGCCTGGGCGATACTGATATGCGAAATACCGACCTTCAGATTGACGACACTTTTCGAGAAGGCAACATCCAATCTTGTCTTTGACTCCTTCACCTTATTATATAGAGGCGCATCGCTATTAGATAAAGGGACATCACAATTAGATAAAGGTACGTCGCTCTGCAAATAGAAATATACGGTATAAGGACCGCCATTGTTCCAGCCACCCCTTACAGTACTCCAACCAGAGACGGCATATTTTCCATCACAAGTAACATACGAATCCACATACTGCTGAGTTTCGCGCTTATCTGGAATCGTATCAATACCCAGGAAGGTAGCCACATCTATCATGAGTTTTCCCTTCTGTTTCCTGCCATAATCCAGGCGATAGAAGGCACAACGTTCAGAGGCGGTAATCTCCGTCCGGATTCCATTTTCAAAAGTACAGGCATAATATCCCAAGGCAATCTTCTCATCCACCCGTTTCTGGATGATGTCCCCTGCATCCAAGAAAGGCTGGATAAGAATATTGCCATACTTCTGTCCACCCCCGGTTCCGCTGACGTGCATCTGCGAGAATCCCTTGAGAGGCACAGGCATCGGCGCCCATCCCGCATTCGGCATAGACACGGCATCCGGTCCCGGCTTCGCCATACCGTATGGCATGCAAGGTCCGGGGAAAGTTCTACCCAATCCCTCACTTCCGATACGAGGATCCACGTATCGGGAAAAATCTTGGGCCATTGTCATCAAGAAGCCAAAGGCAAAAAATATAACTAAGAATACGCTTCTCTTCATACGTTTTAATTAATGATTGCGCCAAAATCTTCAAATTTACCACATTTTGGCGCAGCTATAACGCCATTTGAATGCGATTCATCAAGACCTCCACATATCCATGACTCATCACCAATGCCTTGCTGGAAGTTTTCTTGGTTCCATCTTTCTTCGCAAAAGGGAAACAAACATTCAGCGACCATGTTTCGTTCACAGTATATGGGGGATGCTTGTCGAAATCCTCATCCAGCATGGCACTCCAAATACCATCATCAACTTTCGTCACCTCATAATTTGGAACGACAATCGTCAGTTTGACCTGTTCATCTTTGATGTCGCAACGCACAAGAGGGCGAATATTGACACAATAAGAGGAATAACCACCCGAGTGATAAGCAATGCCAGGCAAATAACCCTTTGCCATGATAACCCCCAATTCCTTGTCTGCCATCTCTATCGATGAACTAGCATTGCTAAAGGTTTTCAGAAACCAATAATTCAAATCGACAAAGAGTTCATTTTTACTCTTGCCTCGCACCGAGATGGTTTTCTCAAACGTCAAAGCATTGTCCTTGTCCAACGTATCTTTTTCGCCAAGATAAAGCGCAACGTCTTTCCATCTTTTTCCATATTGATTAATCACGTAGGTCTCGACCTCTTTACGGCTCAATGTTTGAGCATCTACAGCTAGCAAGCCTGCCAACCACAGTAATAACAACAATAGATTTCTTCTCATAATCAAACAGTTTTATCAAAATGAAACAAACTTCATCTAACAATTAGAAAAAAGGGAGTGGCAGAATCCACCACTCCCCCTTTATCATCATTCAATCGATTAATATCCAGGATTCTGTTTCCACTTAGGATTTGTATCCAACTGATTTCCCTTATGCAATGGGAAGATACGACGAGTCTTGTCAAAGTTCGCATTTTCGAAGCCTTTCTTGTGGAAGCAATACTCATCCTCGAAATGACCAAAGCGAATCATATCCATACGACGAAGGTTCTCATCAAAGAACTCACGACCACGCTCCTCATAAATTTCATCCAAAGATGGGGTATGATCAAGCTCCGGTGCATGAACGTATGAACGAATCTGATTGAAAAGACTAAGAGAAGTATCTCCACCAGTTGCCGATGCACCACGTGCAATTGCCTCAGCCTTCATCATCAATATGTCGGCATAACGAATCAGAGGAATGTCGTTAGACTGATTACGACCATTCTTAAAGTCCTCATTGCTTACAAACCATTTTACAGAACGTGCACCCTGACGCCAGCCTTCCACATTATCTCCTGCATCAAGTTCAGAACTCTGCTTCACCAACTTAATGTTTGTTTCCAACACCAATGGATTACCATTGCGATCCTTACAAATCTGGTCGGTAGGAAGGAGTGTCTCCGGGTCATATACATGTACAGTACCCTGAAGCACCATCGTATTACGCTCATCACCTTCCAGATTGAAGCGAGCAGCAGCCTCAGGAGTTACAGTTATATACGCACCACCAGAGTTAGACATGGCTGTGCCATAATAACTAGGAGCCAACTTCTTGATATCCTTATAAGAATGTGAACGACCATACTGCATACCTGTGGCATCCAATGTATGGTAAGGCATTACATAGATGAAGTCCTTAATTTCTCCCTTCTCCACCAACTCAGTATTATTAGGAGCAAACTTGAAGCGATAAGCTGCAGGTCCCAGAGCAAACTTACCTGCATTGATGATCTTATCACAAGCCTCTACACAGGCATTCAACTTTTCATTGCTGTAATTGGCTGCATCATATTGATCAACGGAAGCTGCTGTATAAACAGGCCAGTTGATATACAAACGAGCCAAAAGACCGTATGCCATATACTTATTCGGCTTGCCATAGTTCTCTCCGGTAGTTTCCTCTGGAAGTTGATCTGCTACAGCCAGGAGTTCACTCTCTATCCACTTGGCAACATCTGCGCGAGGCTGGCGGGCAGTAATATCCACCCCATTCTTCTCGCAATAGACCTTATCTACGATAGGAGCATCACCAAAGTTGTCCATTTCCAGATAAGTGAAGTAAGCACGGACGGCACGAGCTGCAGCCACATACTTAGGATCAGCATCAGAATCGATAACCTCATTGGCTTTCACAACACCCTCACCCAATACATTCATCCAGTCAATGGTAGCGCACTCATCTGTAAAATTATGCAAAGACGTATTGGCGTATGCATAAGTATCCAGCCAGTTTCCACTATACGACAAAGCCGTAAACTCATCACTTGACAGGGCCTGTGCCTCCATATAACGGCGGCCAAAGCACTCTCTCATCTGAAAATAGATACCCGCCATCTTGGAAACAATAGCCTCCTCCGTACCAGGATATTTCGTATATTGAGAATCTACCGGTACATCCAAGTCTGTACAACTCACAGCCAAAGTAGCTAAACTAGCCGCGAACAAAGTCTTTATATTTAGTTTCATATTCTAAGCGTATTTAAATGTTGTTAGAAATTGATTTTAGCACCCACCATAATCGTACGAGTATGTGGATAATTACTCCAACGATAATCCACACCAGGGTCGATTCCACCAAGATTAACCTCTGGATCCAATCCCTTGTAGCTTGTAATAGTGAAGACGTTATTGGCATTAACATACAACTGAAGGCTGTTCAACCATCCGTCCAAATTGCGGAAAGTATAACCCAAGGACAAGTTCTGCAAGCGAACATAAGAGCCATTCTCTATGAACTTATCTGATGGAATGTTAGAACTGGTATCAGTTGCCGGACGGTCGGTAATAAACTCCTTCAATACATTCTTGCCACCAGCAAAGAAGTCTGGTGCAGTATAGTGAGCTCGGAGACCATTATAAATCTTATTGCCAAACACACCAGTAAAGAAGAAGGAAGCACTCCAGTTCTTATAACTGAAACTATTGTTCCATCCCACATTCAACTTTGGCTGTGCGCAACCCGTGATTGTACGGTCTTCAAATGCTGGCGACTTAGTAGTCTTGCCATTGCGCTCACCTGTAGCCTTATCATGCTCATAATATACAGAAATACCATCCTCGTCGTAACCAGCAAACTCGTAGGTGAAGAACGTACCCAAAGGCTGACCTTCCATAATCTGCTGTGTATAACCATAGGCAGACACGCCAGCCACCATAGGATCACCCTGAGTAAAGGTTGCTGTACTATACTTCTCATTAGTCAACTTCTTTACCTTATTCTTATTATGAGAAAGGTTCAGAGTTGTTGTCCATGTAAAATTCTGATTCCGTACAGGAATTGCATTGATAGAGAACTCAATACCACGATTGCTGATTTCACCCACATTGGCTACGATAGTACTATAAGGATAAACGAAAGAAGATACTGGATAATTCCAGATCAGATCCTTGGTATTCTTGTCGTAATACTCGATAGATCCATTGATACGACCATCGAAGAAGGCATAATCCAAACCAATGTTCAACATACTGGTTTTCTCCCACTTCAAATCCGGATTAGCTAACTTGGTAGCCACCAATGTAGCATAATTCTTACCATTGATGGTAGATATAGAACCATTCGCACCATAGGTAGCTACAGCAGTATATGCACCAAATCCCAAAGCATTACCACTTACACCATAACCCACGCGAAGTTTCAAGTTAGAAAGCTTCAAGGCATCCTTCAAGCCATCCATGAATTTTTCTTCAGTGACATTCCAAGCTCCCGATACAGATGGGAAATATCCCCACTGATGACCATCACCAAACACAGACGATCCATCACGACGAATGGTAGCCTGCAACATATAACGGCTATTGTATGAATAAGACAGACGACCATAGAAAGAGATATTACGAACTGTCTCCTTCGTACCGCTCTCCACTGCAGTCATGCCATCAATGGTACCAGCATACTTCAACTGATTCCAACCTAATTTATCATCGAAGAAATTATGAACGGTCAGTCCAAAGCCGTCATTGTTAACACGCTCTTCCCATGAGTAACCTCCCATCAAGCCCAACTTATGTACCTTATTGAAAGTAGCATCATAGTTGATGTAAGTCTCGAAAGTCTGGTCATGTCCTTGGTATGTGCTACGGTTGGCACGTCCCTGATAATCGCTGATACCATTGAGCTGGCTGTTATGAGAATCGTATGCACTATAGGTACGCTGCTTATTGCTATACTGATAGTTGACATTCCAAGTCAAACCCTTGACAATATTAGCCGTAGCCTTTGCGATAAACTGCATACGTTTCCACTCGAACTCAGAAGAATCCTCTGCAATGAGGGATAGCGGGTTATAGTTTTTAGAACCATCACCCTTACTCCAAGAGCCATCCTCATTTCTAACAGGTGTAGTAGGGTTAAAATAGTTCATTGCATCCAGTACAGAACCGCCCTCATTGTTCATAGGCACTCCCTCGTGCTTACCATACATGGCATTCAAGCCTGCAGAAAGGTCTAAATGGTCTTTCAAAACCTTAGAACTTACCAAAGAGCGGAAATTGATACGATGCATATCAGTTCCCTTGATGATACCCTCACGATTGTTATAATTCAGGGAAGTCATATAGGTAGTCTTCTTACTGCCACCATTGATGGAAAGGTTATGGTTATGGCTGATACCTGTACGAAGTACCTCCTTCTGCCAATCGGTAGAAGCCCCATAGTCATAAGCATAATCCAAATTGTTAGCCTTTACATAGCCCCGAATATCATCGGCAGAAGCCATATCCAAAGTCTTGGAAATATGGTCGAAACCTACATAACCAGAGTAAGATACGTTCACACGCTCCTGATTGTTCTTGCCTTTCTTGGTGGTAATCATAATCACACCATTGGCTGCTTTGGAACCATAAATAGCTGTAGCAGAGGCATCGCGGAGTACATCAATACTCTCGATATCGTCAGGAGCCACCATTGAAATATCCACTCCCGGGATACCATCTATCACATAATAAGGCTGCATAGCCTCTCCAGTTCGAAGAGAGGAAGCACCACGAAGAGTCATGCTGGTAGAACCACTAGGGTCGCCAGAAGAAGTTACCACCAATCCTGGCACCTTACCCTGAAGCATCTGGGCAGGGTCTGTATAAACACCCTTGTTCAAATCCTTAGCATTCACTGTTGTGATAGAAGAAGTTACATCCTTACGACGCATCGTACCATAACCTACCACAACCACCTCGTTGAGGGCAGTGTTATCTTCATCCAACACAATCTGACTATTGCCACTTGCCTTAATGGTCTTTGACGTAAAACCGATGTAAGTGAGCTTTAACTTAGCACCAGGCTTCACATTCAAGGTATAGTTACCATTCATATCGGTAACCGCACCATTGTTAGTACCAACCTCCATGACGCTTACGCCTATGAGAGGTTCGCCATTGGCATCTTTCACGGTGCCGCTAACCTTACTTTGTGCAAATGTGAATGTGCTCACCAGCAGAAGGGCGGAAGAAAGCAATACTCTTTTCATGCTTCTTCCATTTGTCTTTTGTACTATTTGCATAACTACTAGATTTTGTTATAAATAATCGGATGCAAAGGTAGTACTACCTTAGTACACCTGTTTAAGATTCTTGTTTCAATTTTATGAAAAGATTGTTTTCTTAGTCGTCTATCCCGAAAGTCTTTCCTCCATAGTTTACTTTTGGTCCAACCTGCACTCTCAGATCATCAATCTCCACATCCCTGGCATTCTCTACATAGACTCCATATACCTTATTATATATAAAGCCCTCGCCACGACATGGGCGCTTATCATACACGCCGCCATCATAGCCTGTAAGTTTCTTCAAGTTGAGATGTACATTGTTGAGATAGATATTGTTTACCTTATCCGGGGTATCTCCACCGATAAAGCATCCGTTTTCTGAAGTGGCATAAATATTATTAAAGTAGATATGGCTCACCTCGCCACATCTGCCTACTGTCTGACCCTTAGGGAATCGCCAGTTGGCATCCTTATGATTTCCATTGGCACGAGGGTAAGAAGTAACGTAAATTGGTTCTGCCTTGCCCCACCATACATCGCTCCACAGCTGGCAATCCAGAATGATGTTAGAGAAAACCACATTGCTCACGGTTCCCTCATCACGGTTCTGAATACCGAGACCACGGTTGCTACCTTTGATTACACAATTATCGATAACCACATTATAGATGGAATCCATATTCTCGCTGCCAATCTTCACGGTACAGCTGCGACTCTCCATCACACAATTCGTTACCACGATGTCGTGACAAGAACCATATTCTTCAAACTCACGGCGGTTTTTCAGGCAGATGGCATCATCGCCACTGGTGATATGACAGTTGGCAATGCGCACATTCTTGCTATGATCGATATCAATGCCATCACCATTACGGATCTTGAGATTGTTGAGCAGATTGATGCCATCAATCACAGCCCCATCACATCCGATGAGATGCACAGTCCAGTAAGCACCTTCCCGAATGGTAATATCACGGATATTGAGATTCTTGACTCCCATCAGGGTAAGCACGTGCGGACGGGGATCGAAAGTAGTGACCGGTTTGAGCTCGTAACTATCAAAAAGTTCAGCACCCATAAACCTGATACAATTGCCATGAATCGTACCATGCCCAGAGAACGAAAGATTCTCCACATCCTTCGCCCATATCCACATCATACCCTCACCCTCGTTCTTACCGAAGGCACTGAGATGATAGATACTCTCATCGGGATTGGCTTTCCAGACGGAATTGGTTTCCAAAACGATGTTCACATTCGACTTCAACTGTACGGGTCCTGAAAGGAAAGTATGATTGGCGGAAAAGACCACATCTCCCCCTCCGGCATTCGTACAAGCATCTACAGCTTTCTGAATGGCGATTGCGTCATCACTGATTCCGTTACCTCGAGCACCGAAATCCATCACATTGAAGTTACGACCATAGAGGATACAGGGTATGGTTAGTAAAATCAATAAGTTTAGCGTTAATTTATTCATCGGCTTAAAGATTAGTTGCTGCAAAAATAAACAAAAAAAATAATAAATGCAAGTTTTTAAGTAAAAAAGATGCAAGAATCAACAAAAAATCCTTCTTTTATTCCTGCAACCCACTTTTATAATGATTTCAAACGTTTATATAATGCCAAAGGAAACACCAGGAAACAAGCCAAAGCTATTCGATACAGTAGCCCAGATACGTCGTATGCATATTTATACTGCATATTTCTTGTATATTTCTGTCATTCTGCAACAAATTATCGTAAATATGCAAATTTTATACGTATTTTCTTGGCGTTTTCATATATTTATTGTAATTTTGCAACCACAAACGAATAAAAATACAGCGTATGAAAGTAAAGAACAATAGATTAGAAGCATTAAAGATGCTTATCTCTAGCCAAGAGCTAAGTTCGCAGGAACAACTCTTGCAAGCTTTGCACAAAGAAGGATTTGAGATAACGCAAGCCACATTGAGCCGCGACCTCAAGCTGCTCAAGGTAGCCAAGGCTGCTTCATCCAGCGGAAAATACGCATACGTCTTACCAAATGATGCGCTCTACAAACGTGTCACTCACCCTATGTCCATCAGCAAGATGGGACTGAGTACAGGATTTCAATCCATCAATTTCTCAGGCAATATGGTAGTTATCAAGACACGACCGGGATATGCGAGCAGTATCGCCTACAACATCGACAACAGCGATATTCCTCAAATCCTTGGAACCATCGCAGGAGATGACACCATCTTCCTGGTCAAGAAGAAGGGTACTACAGAAGAGGAAATCATTGACATCTTGTCGGAAGTGATTCCGGAGCTCAATCATAGATATTAATTGATGGTTGACAGGTATTAAAACAACAGATTACAAAATAAGAACATTCAAAATATAAAGAGAAAATGGAAGAAGTTAAAGTAATGGTGGCTGACGAAAGTCACATCAAGTACATCGACACCATTCTGACTACAATTGCAGAAGCTGCAAAGAAGCGTGGTTCTGGTATCGCCAAGCGTTCACCAGAGTATGTTGCCACCAAGATGCGCGAAGCCAAGGCGGTCATCGCTCTCCAGGGCGAAAAGTTCGCAGGTTTCAGCTACATCGAAACATGGGGGAACAAGCACTATGTCACCACATCAGGTTTGATCGTTCACCCAGACTTCCGTGGTATGGGACTGGCTAAACGCATCAAGAACCTGACCTTTACGCTCGCCCGACAGCGATGGCCTCATGCCAAGATTTTCTCTTTGACATCCGGTTCGGCTGTCATGAAGATGAACACCCAGCTGGGTTATCTTCCAGTTACTTTCGCCGACCTGACCGATGATGAGTCATTCTGGCGTGGTTGCGAGGGTTGCATCAACGTAGATGTGCTCCATCGTACCAACCGCAAATACTGCATCTGCACCGCCATGCTCTTCGACCCAGAGGAGCATCTGCCTATCAAGCTTCCTCAGGAGGTAATTGAGAGAATCCGTAAGATTGACGGTCCATCTGCAGAAATTTAAATCCTTATATATATAATAAGGTGTTGGCAAGAATGCCATCTAAACATTATTCACCACATATTAAACATAAAATAAAATGGCAAATAAAAAAGTTGTAGTCGCTTTCAGCGGCGGTCTCGATACATCATACACAGTAATGAAGTTGACCCAGGATGGCTGGGATGTTTATGCAGCATGCGCTAACACTGGTGGTTTCTCTGCCGAGCAGTTGAAGACCAACGAGGAGAACGCATATAAGTTGGGTGCAAAGGCATACGTCACTCTCGACGTTACCCACGAGTATTACGAGAAATCTTTGAAATACATGATTTTCGGTAATGTGCTCCGCAACAACTGCTATCCTATCTCTGTTTCTTCTGAGCGTATCTTCCAGGCTATCGCCATCGCACGTTACGCCAAGGAGATTGGTGCAGATGCTATCGCTCACGGAAGTACAGGTGCCGGCAACGACCAGATTCGTTTCGACATGACCTTCCTGGTGATGGCTCCAGGTGTAGAGATCATCACATTGACCCGTGATAAGGCGCTTTCCCGTAAGGAGGAGGTTGACTACCTGAACGAGCACGGTTTCTATGCAGACTTCACCAAGTTGAAGTATTCATATAACGTAGGTATCTGGGGAACCAGTATCTGTGGTGGTGAGATTCTCGACCCAACCCAGGGTCTTCCTGAGGAGGCTTATCTGAAGCACGTTACTGCCAAGGAAGAAGAGGCTGAACTGAAGATTACCTTCGAGAAGGGTGAGATCGTAGCTGTCAACGGCGAGAAGTTTGATGACAAGATTGCTGCCATCCAGAAGATAGAGGAGATTGGCGCTTCTTATGCCATCGGTCGCGACTGCAACGTGGGTGACACCATCATCGGTATCAAGGGTCGTGTAGCTTTCGAGGCTGCAGCTCCTAAGCTCATCATCGAGGCTCACCGCCTGTTGGAGAAGAGCACATTGAGCAAGTGGCAGCAGTATTGGAAGGATCAGGTAGGCAACTGGTACGGAATGTTCCTCCACGAGAGCCAGTATCTGGAGCCAGTAATGCCGGATATTGAGGCAATGCTGACTTCTTCTCAGCGCAACGTAAACGGTACAGCTATTCTGAAGCTCCGTCCATACAGTTTCCAGACTGTAGGTATCGATTCACCAGACGATTTGACCAAGTCTAAGCTCGGTGAGTATGGTGAGATGCAGCACGGTTGGACAGCAGAGGATGCGAAGGGCTTCATCAAGGTAAGCTCTACCCCACTCCGTGTTTATTATGGTATGCACCCTAACGAGGAAAGATAATATGGTAAAAGTAGGAATATTAGGAGCAGCTGGTTATACAGGAGGTGAGCTGATTCGCCTCCTTATCAACCATCCTGAGGCAGAGATTGTATTCGCCAACAGCGAGAGTAACGCAGGCAACCTGGTGGCTGAGGTTCACGAGGGATTGTATGGCGAGACTGATTTGAAGTTTACCGCCGAGATGCCTTTCGACCAGGTGGATGTCATCTTCTTCTGCTTCGGTCACGGCAAGAGCGAGGCGTTTTTGAAGGAGCACAATGTTCCAGAGAACGTGAAGATTATCGACCTGGCACAGGACTTCCGTCTTGCTCCAGAGACTGTGGTTGCTACCCAGCAGCCAACTCCAGCTGCTCACGACTTCATATATGGTCTTCCAGAAATAAATGAATCAAAAATAGCCGTAGCTCAGCACGTGGCAAACCCAGGTTGTTTTGCAACCTGCATTCAACTTGGTTTGTTGCCTGCTGCTAAGATGGGCCTCATCAACAGCGATGTTTCTGTTAACGCCATTACCGGCAGCACCGGCGCAGGTCAGAAACCAGGTGCCACTACCCATTTCTCTTGGCGCAACAACAACATGAGCATCTACAAGGCATTCAACCATCAGCACGTACCAGAGATTCGTGAAAGTCTGAAGCAGACACAGGGCTATCTCGATGCAGCCATCGACTTCATCCCTTACCGTGGCGACTTCGCCCGTGGCATCTTCGCTACAGAAGTAGTGAAGACCAACAAGCCTATCGAGGAAATCGTAGCTGGTTACAAGGAGTTCTACAAGGATGCCAAGTTCACCCACTATGTGGATAAGGCAATCGACCTGAAGCAGGTGGTGAATACCAACAAGTGCCTGGTTCATGTAGATAAGTATGGCGACAAGCTCCTCATCACTTCCTGCATCGATAACCTTCTGAAGGGCGCTGTAGGTCAGGCTGTTCAGAACATGAACATCATGTTTGGTCTCGATCAGACTGCAGGTTTAAAGCTCAAGCCATCAGCATTTTAGATAAAAGAATTCGGAAGAACGGATGAAAAATCATTCGTTCTTCTATCATAAAAAATAGTTTACCACAAGATAACTCTATGAGTTGTCTTTCTTAAAACATAGATTTAACATGAAACTTTACGACGTATATCCTCTTTTCGATATTAATATAGTAAAAGGTAAGGGCTGCAAGGTATGGGACGACAAGGGTCAGGAATATCTCGACCTCTATGGCGGTCATGCCGTTATCAGCATCGGTCATTGCCATCCTCACTATGTGGAGATGCTCACCAACCAGTTGAACAACCTGGGTTTCTATTCCAACTCTGTCATCAACAAGTTGCAGGTGAAACTCGCTGAGCGTCTGGGCAAGGCTAGCGGTTATGAGGATTATCAGTTCTTTCTCATCAACTCGGGTGCCGAGGCAAACGAGAATGCCCTGAAGTTGGCTTCTTTCACCAACGGAAGAACCCGCGTGCTTTCTATAGAGAAGGCTTTCCACGGCAGAACATCCCTTGCCGTAGAGGTAACAAATAATCCTAAGATCATCGCTCCTATCAATGACAATGGTCACGTAACCTATCTTCCTATCAACGATTTGGAGGCTTGGGAGAAGGAACTTGCCAAGGGCGATGTATGTGCTTGTATCATTGAGGCGATTCAGGGCGTAGGTGGTTGCAACATGGTTACTCCTGAGTTTGCCCAGGGCTTGCAGGCAGCCTGCAAGAAATACGGCACTTTCCTGATTTGCGATGAAATCCAGTGCGGTTATGGCAGAAGCGGTAAGTTCTTCGCTCACCAGTGGTTGGGCATCAAGCCAGATCTCATCACCGTAGCCAAGGGTATCGGTAATGGTTTCCCTATGGGTGGCGTGTTGATTTCTCCAGAGTTTACTCCTGTATATGGTCAGTTGGGTACTACCTTCGGTGGCAACCATCTGGCATGTACTGCCGCTCTCGCCGTTCTCGATGTCTTCGAGAAGGAGAACCTGGTAGAGAATGCGCATGAGGTTGGTGAATATCTCATCGGCCAGTTGAAAGAATTGCAGAAGCGCAACAGCCATATCACAGAAGTTCGTGGCCGTGGCTTAATGGTAGGAGCCGTACTCGACATTCCTCACAAGGAAGTTCGCAGCAAGCTCATCCACGAGCAGCACTGTTTCACCGGTTGCGCTGGCACCAACATTCTCCGTATCCTCCCTCCATTGGTATTGACCAAGGAAAATGTCGATGACTTTATCGGAAGATTGGAAACCGTATTGAAGGAAGTATAAACCCATTGAGATAAGGATATAAAGAAAACTCAACCCATAAAAGAAATAGGAAACACTCCTATCGTGAGCAGCAAGCCCTTTGCGGTTTGCTGCTTTTTTGTTCCCCTTATAGGAAAAGTGTAGTTTTATCTTGGTTATTTCGTAGGAAAAGTGTATATTTGCAGCCGTAATCCTTGGAATGGTGTATAAAACAGCTGCACTTATTCGCATCTTAATATGGCAAATAATATTAAACAGGCTTATAAACATATAAAATGACAACAGACAATAAAGACAACAGGTTCTCAATAGAGAACAGCGATTATGCCGAGATACTGCGACACGCTGTCGCAGTAATTGAGCATGCTCGGACAGAAATAGCCCGACATGTCAATGGCTATGTCTCTACCGCTTATTGGGAGATTGGTCAAATACTTCATGAGCGCAAGATTGAAAGCGGGTATGGTGACAGCGTTGTAAGACGGTTGTCAGCAGACCTGAAAGAACGCTATCCAAAGATGGGTGTTTCACCACGAAATCTGTGGGATATGAAGAAATTCTACGAACGCTTTTGTCACTCAGATATAAAAGTGCGACAAGCTGTCGCACTTTTGCCTTGGGGACATATATTGCGTCTTCTTCAGAAAGTTGGCAATGACGATGCAGCAATGCTTTTCTATGCACAAGAGACACGTTCCAAAGGTTGGAATCGCGACTTGTTGCTCAATGCCATCAAACTCAATATGTATGAGACACAAGCATTGGCACGAGTAGACAACAATTTCGACCGTACTCTTCCTGCCGAACAAGCGCAGTATGCCAACGAAGTGTTTAACAGCAGCTATAATCTTGGTTTCTTGGGAGTAACAAGTCCTATTTTGGAGCTTGAACTTGAAGACCGCCTTGTAAAAGCTATCACCCGTTTCCTTATGGAACTTGGTAATGGCTTCACTTTCATTGGCAACCAGCATGTATTGGAATACAATGGTAAAGAAAGCAAGGTAGATATGCTGTTTTTCCATCGTGGACTGCGCTGCCTTGTTGCTGTTGACTTAAAAATAGGGGCTTTCAAACCAGAGTATGCAGGCAAGATGAACTATTATCTGTCTCTGCTTGACCGTCTTGAACGTGGTGCAAACGAGAACCGTTCCATAGGAATCATACTTTGTGCGGAAAAAGACCGTGTAGAGGTGGAACTTGCACTTGAAGATATGGGAAAACCTATCGGAGTGGCAGACTATCAGCTGATAGTACCGAAAGAGAAATTACAGAAAGTCCTTACTGATGAGATAAAGGCATTTAGTGAGGAAAAAGGAAAAAAGATTAATTGAGCAAGCAAATGTCAAAAGCAAATAATAGAGCGGCAGCCGATACATTTTTGGCTGTCGCTCTTGGCGTTTTAAGAAAAAGTTATTACCTTTGCCAACAGGAAGAGACAACGCAAGAGTAGCCGACGAATTCTTCACTCTTCGTTCTTCACTCTTCACTTACGAACATGACAGAGAAACAACAGAAAAATGCTGCCGCTGCCTTCGCCAAGCGATGGGAAGGCAGGGGATATGAGAAGGGTTAATACAGAAGACTATGTGGTGTCAAATTGCTCCATGACCCGAAAATTTTCCTCCCAAAAGAGTGAGTTTCTCAGATTTAATTTGTAACTTTGCCATGTCATATCAGAGTTTTGCTTGTTTTCTTATCGCAACACTAAGATAAGTGAGAATTCTGACATAGCAAAGCCCCGGACAACTTTTTGTTGATCAGGCTATTAATAGGTTTAATTTACAATAGTGTTGCGGAATTAAGGATTATGAAAATATATCGTGTATTAGGTGTTATCTTAGTTGCGTTATGCTTCTTTGCATGTAATAGCAATAAAGAAAATGAGTATGAGTATCAGCCTCTGACTATAGATAATTACGCAGAGGTATCCTTGGGTGATACGACAAATCTCATATTAACTGGCGGAAGTGGAAACATTGTTGTTGAAGGAAACGACAAGGTGGACATTTCTACAGATCAGAATGACAAACAGAAAATCACTCTTATCGGCAAGGAATTAGGCACTACTAACATCTTCGTACGAGATAAAATCACGAACGAGTCATGTAGCATTGAGGTAAATGTGATTCTCCCATTTCTTACGTTGAACTTTGAAGAGGAGGGAGGAAACCACCTCAATATAAGGTCAAATAGCTTATTCGTATTGGTTGCAAGTGAGGATAGCATATGTTACGTTTTTAGCTATAATAACATGCAGTTTAAATATAATGACATACCAATTATGAAAGGAACATACCATATATCTCAAAATGGGACCATGTTGTCTTTCGACTTAAAAGGAGAAAATAGTACCTTCGAACATACCTTTAAGGTAAAAAACGATAATGTTGCATACCTTCTGTCAAACATGTCAAGCATAAGCACGCTACCAAAAACCTATTTAACGGCAAGTTTTACTGACGTAGAAACGGGCACTGACTTTCCGCATGTATTCATAGGAAATAAGTTCCTCAAGAATTTACCCAAACGAGAGTAGAAGCTCGTATAACAGTATTGAATTAAACGCAAACGTGTTTCTTCCAAAAGACGAAAATATGTACCAATGGGATTCATAAAGGCAGGGACAATCGTTACAAACCGTGTACAAATAATTCCAACAGCCAGCCTTTATCACAACTGTTCAAGAGGTATACGAAACCGCATTGACAGTCACAACCCTTGCCACATAGCCATTAGGCAAAGATGGCATATCAACTACTTCATTTACAGGATGCTCCTTAAGAAACTCCTCCCAGGTAGTATGAACTACTTTTAATTTATTGTTCTCTTTCATATCTTAAATATAAAAACATTAACTTTAAACGACTTTCACGCTGCAAATATACGCCTTTTATTTTTTATCTCCAAACATTCCTGCCTAAAAGTGCAAACTGTTATAATTACTACTTAAAGCCAATCTATTTTCTGCCCTTCACTATCTGCTCAAAATGCAGCTGCCCCCATTCTATGACGTAGCCGATTTCTCGCAAGAAGTCCTTGGCTATTGGTGTGAGAGAATATTCCACCCTTGGAGGAACTTCTTCAAATCTCTCTCTTGTAACAAGTCCTTCTTGCTGTAGATAATCAAGCGTGGACGCAAGTACTTTTTCCGAAACCTGGGGGATTGTTCGGAAAAGTTCGCTGAAACGGATGCTTTCCTTTTCGTATTCCTCTATACGGAGCATCACGACCAATACCCACTTCTGACTCATCCATTCCAAGACAGGAGCGGCTTGGCAATAATCATAATTGAGTTTCTTCTTCATAATCTTCAATACTTACCTTTTGGTTAGGGGCATAAAGCCAATACGATGATTTCTTTTGTCGGTATTTCCTTACCTTTGCACCATCAATTTTGATGATACCATTATAATAACGTAAAAAAGAAAGGAAATAGTATGCAACCCACATTACATTTTGACGGTCCGGTGTGGCGACCTCCTTATGAAGCCACTTCACAACTCTTGCAGGTCACGGCTGGCTGTACTTGGCATCGCTGCAAGTTCTGCACGCTCTATGGCAAGCAGAAGTTCCGTATGTCTCCGATGTCGGAAATAGAGGAAGACTTAAAAGTAGTCCATTCTTTCCAACCACGAGCTCACCGTATATTTCTTACAGGTGCCAATCCTTTTGTACTCACCACGAACCGCCTGACTGACATTGCATTGCTCATCAGAAAATACGTAGGCGAAGGACACCCTACCATCGGTTGTTTCTCTCGAATCACGGATATTCGCAACAAGACGGTAGAGGAACTGCAACAGCTCCACCACTTAGGTTTCGATTATCTTACCATTGGCGTAGAAAGTGGCGACAGTGAAACTCTAACAAGGGTCAACAAAGGGTATCTGTCCGAAGACATCGTTGAACAATGCCGTAAACTTGAAGAAGCAGATATACATTATCACTTCTTCTATCTCGTCGGATTAGGTGGTCATGGAAACGGTGAAAGAAACGCTCTGCGTTCGGCTGGGGTTTTCAACCAACTTCACCCAGTAAGCATAGGTTTCCTCTCGCTAACATTGTTTCCAGAAAGCCAACTCTACCAAGAAATTCAAGAAGGTAAGTTTGAGGAGGCAACTGAGCATGAGCGTTTCGATGAGATGATAACACTCATAGAGCATCTGCATATCCAGGCGCATATTCTGGGGCGAACGGTTAGCAATCCTGTACCATTTACCGGTTCCTTGCCTCATGACAGAATTTCGTTACTGCAAAAACTAAGAGATGCAAAGGCGAAATTGAGCGAAGAACAGTTGAGAAGTTATCGTGACAGCATAGAATCGTTGTAAGCAGTCCGAAGAAAAGGCAGAGAGTCCACAAGTACTCTCTGCCGTCAGTCTCGCTGCTTTTTCTTCTTGGGGTAAGGTATCCAAGAAAAAGAGTTTCAATAATCTCAATTGCCTTGTCACGATGCTCTATATCAAAAAATAAAAGTAATAAAAGATATTTATAGTCGATTCAGCTCTGCATTACCGGCACCAGTTCCCTTGTACTTGCTACGTGTGGTATTGAACTTATAGCGAAGGGTGAGTTGCAGGTCTCTCGTACCCCGCTTAGACACTTGCAAGAGTTCCATCTTCTGGTTATAGAGCAGGTCGGCATCCCAACATTTATAAAGCAGGTCGTTGCCTTTTATTTCCAAGGTAAGGGCATCCTTTAGGAATGACTTGCTGATGCTGACATCCAGTACATGCTGCTCTTTGGCAAGATATACATTCATCGTGTTACCCTTGCTCTGATAGCGATAATCCACGTTAAGGGTGATGCCGCATGGCAAGGAGAAGGCATTGTTGAAGTTGCCCATGAAGATAGGACGATTCAAGCGATAAGATGCCACATCAGTATGGAGGGTGAACCAGGGTTTCTGCATGCCCAAGTTGATTTGCGGCGCCCAAATGCCTATCTTTGGAGCGGCACTAATGTAGGCAGTCATGCTCTTGAGACTCTTCACGTTCTTACGACTTATCATGGTAATTGCTTCGTTATCAGGAATTTGCTCCGCCCAATAGATGATGGCATTGCGAAAGTCCTTGTAGTTGACCATAAACTGGATGAACTTCCATACACCCGATAATTCCACTCTGTGATTGGTTTCGTTGTCGAGATAAGGATTACCTGTCTGGCGAGTAAATCGATTCATATAAGATACATTGTTGCTCAGTTGACTATATGAAGGACGAGAGGTCTTTACCGAATAGCTCAACTGTGCCATTACCTTACCTATCTTCGCACCATAGCTGATGGTAGGAAAGAGGTTGCGGAAGGAGCGACTCTGCTCGGGCTGATAGATGCCAGCATCATAATACTTGAATCTTACATACTCGTATCGCAACCCTGCCGTGATGTTTCCTATCGGGGTGAGGTGCGCATATTGGATGAATGGACTTGCCGTCTGCTCCTCTAACTTGCTATAAGAGTTGGCGAGGAGGTCGGTGCGATTCACTTCGTAGTCATCGTTGCGACGGGTATGGATATACTCAGCTCCATAGGAGAAATTACCGCCTAAGAGAGGAGAGGTAATTACGAGTTTGGTGGCTACCATCTTATTGCTCACACGATTCTTGGAGTTGACGTTACGAGAATCGTGCTCCTGGCTCTGTTCATCGCTATAGGCATAAGCCCTGTTTGTACTGAAATAGAGGTCGGTATTCAGATCAATAGTGGTCTTGCCCAATGTGCCGTTGTAGTAGGCATTCAATTGATGGCTAGGATTGTCCTTGTCAACCGTCAGACCATCGGTTTTGATATAGTCGTAAAATTTACCGTCGGCAGTCACCTGACTATCGAAAAAATCTTTTGAGCGAGAATAGCCTGGCGAGGTCAAGGTGTATCTCGCACCAATGGAATGATTGGCATTGAAATCATAGCTAAAACCACTGATAAGACGATGCGATTCTATACGACCTGTTACTTCGTTGTTGTTATGCTGTTGCCAAAGTGTATCTACATGTACAGTCTGCTCGTAGGTGGCCTTTTGCATCCATGTTACATCAGAGAACTTATAAGTGGCAAAGAGATTCAGTCCATTATGACGATAGTTCGTGTTAACCTGTTGGATGGTATTGTCGTGCTTATTATACCAATACACAGAGCGAGTATCAAAGCCGAAACCTTCGCCTTTCTTCTTGATGGTCTTGATTTTGATTACTGCATTTACCGAAGCATCGTAGGTAGCTCCTGGATTCTGGATGACTTCCACACTCTTGATGTCAGAAGATTTAATGTTATCCAACTCACTGATGTCTTGCATCTTCCTGCCGTTGATATATATAATAGGTGTACCCTTGCCGACCACCTCATATCCATCTTGCTTCTTCACGATACTCGGCACATGCTTCAATACATCTTCTGCCGTACCCATCTTGCTAAGCACGGTTCCTGCCACGTTGGTCAGCAGTCCTTCGTGGGTCTTCTTATATTGAGGAAGATGAGCTTTCACCACCACTTCGCCAAGTTCTTTGGAGAACTTATCAAATAGGGTCGTGTCGGAAATCTGTTCACCGTTGATGTTCTGTGCCATCATCTGTGTTATGGTAATGCCACAGAAGGATGCTACTAACGCAAGTCTTTTCATTGTCTTATTATTCTTTATGTTGTTAATATTCTTATTTATTGCAAAATAGCAAGGCAACGACTATGCCAAAAATATAAATAACTGATTATCAAAACATATAGAAAGAATATCCATAAAACGACCTGTCTAAATACTTGACACTGCTGTCTAGTTATTAGACAGAAAAGCCATCTAAAAGGTTACGATGCGACACCATCTCCTTAATATATTCATGGTATTATTATTGTATTCTTGCCGCAAAAGACTGAAAAACAATAAAATAGCAAAATCTATCGCATTTTTATGAGGGACTTTTCGAACTATCCATACACTTTTATGAGGGACTTTCTGCATTTTGTTCATCAAACCAAGGCAATATCAGCGTTTATAAATAACTTTACAGATTAAAACATAGTGAGAATATCTCTTAAGGGAAGATTTTATTTCCCTTAAGGAAAAAATCATTTTCCCTTAAGGAAAAATACAAATATCCTTAAGGGAAAATTTTCAATCTCTTTTTTCCCCATTTTATGGGTGTTTCTTCTTAATTGTCTCTTTCTAGAATATTATTTACATAGTCAGGAAAATAAGAAGGGGATAGGCTAAAGATGAAATAACATTTGTAACTACTCTTGTTCATAGGAGTGCAGAATAGTTTCCAACATTCTCCACAAAACGAATCCACAGGTTCACAAAAAACACGCTACCTCCAGCCATACTTTTGAAATATTATGCTTATCTTTGCACCAAACTTATCAGTATGGAAGAATATCTCATCATATCAAATGCCAACTTCTTGCTCAGAGTGGCTTCCGAACAGATAGCATACGTCTGTTCGGAAGGAAGCTATTGCAATCTTCGACTCACCAACGGCGATGAATACACCTTCTCGTTCAACCTTGTGGTCTTTGAGAAGAAAATAGTAGAGCAACTTGTCCAAACGGCTCACTTCTTTGCTCGTGTTGGCAGAAACTACATTATTAATAGTCAGCACATTTTCAGCATCAACCTCAATACTTCAGAACTAGTGTTGTACAACGAGCGGTTTAGCGAGAAATTCACCCTGCACGTCAGCAAGGAACCACTCAAACAATTAAAAGCACTTTTAGACAACTCCATAAAATCGTAAAAGGTATGAAAGAAAAAAACTATCAGGAAGAAACTTATTTCTTGGGCAAAGTACAGGAAACAAGATACACAAAATCTCATATATATAAAAAGGTATTTGGGATAGCCGCTTGCGTGATAGCAATAATAGGTATAACCATCGTCCTTATGTTCAAACCGCAAAGCGTATCACAACCTCATGTGTTAAAGACGATAGCTGTTTTACCGGAAGGTGGTCAGATGCCAATCTTCAACGGCAATGGCGACATCAACGATTTTCTAAGATGGGTGATGACAAACATCCAATATCCTAAAGGATTGGAAGACAAGCCTGCGCGAGTCGTCATCAACTTCACCGTTCAAAAGGATGGAACATTGGGATTGTTTAAAGTTCTCGAAGCTCCCAAAGAAAAAGCCTATGAGCAGACTGTGATTGAACTTCTCAAAAGAAGTCCCCATTGGAAGCCTGCCCGACTCTCCGATGGCGAGGAAGTCAACATGGAGTTTACCTTGCCTGTCGTTTTCACTCCCGAAGTAAGAAAGAAATAATCAGCAAAAACGATGAAACAGTTTAGATTGATCCTTATATTATGGCTATGTATGGCAATGAATGCCAAGGCCAACGAGACCACAGCGAATCTACTTCAACAAGGAGATAGCTGTTTGAGTAGATATGATGTGTTTCATGCAACCCAATACTACCAAAAGTATTTGGAAGCAAATCCATCTCATCTGGGAGCACGCAGGAAACTGGCTTCCTGCTATCGGAAAGTAGGCAACTACACCGCCTGCATTTCTTGCCTAGACAAGATTCCATCAGATAGCATCAACCACGAAGACATGCGAATGTTCTATTATGCGTATCTCAATCAGAACAACAATGACAAGGTTTCTCTCTGGGGTGAACGCATCGCATTCTTATTCCCATACGACAGTGAAATTATCGCTTCGCTTGCAGTGCATTACAATGGAGTGAACAAACCAGACAGAGCAGAAAAAGTGGCGAAGAATTACATTTCTCAATGTGATTCCACGAACTTATATGTCAACAAGGAATATGCCTATTCCCTATTCATGCAATTCAAATACGATGAGGCTATACCCTTGTATGAGAAACTGATAGCGCAAGGATTTGATAATTTCGAATCCAATTTCATCCTTGGTCTCTGTTATGAGGACCTGCCGGACAATGAAAAGGCGCTGAAACATTACCAGAAAGCTGTTCAGTTCAAAAACGACAATGCCACTTGCCTTTTCCACTTGGCTTTGGTAGAGAAGTCCTTCTGCATGGATTCACTGTCCATGGCTCATTTCAACCAGTCGTTAGAGGTTTCCTTGCCAAAAGACAGAGCATTGCGAACCTATAAATGGCTAGCCGACTTACATTTTCAACACAACCGATATGCAGACGCTGCCCGTGACTTTGAGTTATGCACCTTATACGATGAGGAAGATAATCCTCTCAACCATTACAATGCCGCCCAAATGTTCATCGCTTCCAAAAACAAGCTGAAAGCGAAACTGCACCTCCAGATGTTCTTAGCAAATGCAAACAGACTGGAAGATAAAAAAGAGGCAACGCTACTCATATCCAAAGCCAAAGAGCAACTCAAGCAATAACCATCAAACAAACATAAACACATGAAAATAAATTTTATCCTAGGTTCAGCATTATTGCTGAGCCAGCCCCTTTGCGCTCAAAACGAAGAGGCAAAAGACACGCTTACCGCCCAGATGATGATGCAAAACCTGCCAGAGGTTTTCGTCAAGGCGACACGTCCTATCGTCAAGACAGAAAGAGGGCAGTTGGTTTACAACATGCCACTGCTCATAGAGAAAATGCCGGCAGACAACGCTTATGATGCCCTTACCCGAATACCAGGAGTAAACGAGCTAAACGGTAACATCAATTATGCAGGAAAAGAACTGACCCTCATCATCAACGGCAAACCAACCACGCTCAATTACGCACAACTGGCAGAGCGATTAAAAGCCATGCCCGCATCACAATTAGCCAAAGCCGAAGTGATGCTGGCAGCGCCAGCACGCTTACATGTTCGTGGAATGGTCATCAACCTGATTAGCAAAGACTATGTAGGAAAGAACCTGCTTTCAGGACAAATACAAAGCATCTGGAGCCAAAGCAAATACGGAGAAGGGAAAGGCAAAGCCAACCTGCTGTTCCAAAAAGGAAAATTCGGTCTGGATGCCATGTATTCATTTACAGATGGAACATCATACGGAGAGACAACCACCAATGCCAATCATCCCCTTCAAGGGAAACGAGTAGCGTATCATGACAAGACCTCACAGAAAACCCCTGGATTGACTCACAACTATCGTATGGGGCTGAGTTATGCATTTGCTGATAACCACCAGCTATCCCTGGCATATACAGGAAAATGGGACAGCAGTCATCCTCATCATGAAACGATGGGAACAGGCACATCCCAGCAACAGGGCAATGAACATACCTACCTGCACAATGTAGATGCCAGCTACAACCTGCCCTTTGGACTACAAATAGGCATATCCTATCTCAACTACCAAAATCCCAGCCAGCAATATCTGGAAGGAACAATACTTGACGAAGAGCGTATTCTATACACAAACAGCAAACAGGTAATAGACAAATGGCTTTTCACCGCCGATCAATCCCACTCATTGAAGAAGGGTTGGGAACTGTCGTATGGTATGAAATTCCAAAACAGCAACAACAGAAGCTACCAAACCACAACCAACAAGGATGGAGCAGACATTCCAGATGCAACCAGCCAGGTGAATATCGAAGAAAGAATCTTGAGTTTCTATGGCGGCATAAGCAAACAGATAAACGAGCGAATCAGCTTGGAAGCCTCTGTCGAAGCAGAGCAATACCATTCTCCACAATGGAACAAATGGCATATTTATCCCACACTTAATGCATCGTGGAAAGCCAATCCTGTCAACATACTCAACTTATCCTTCAGTTCCAGCTCACAGTTTCCTAGCTATTGGTCAACTATGAGCAGCATTTACTATGCCTCTACCTATATGGAGATATGGGGAAATCCTCATCTCAAGCCTTACTCTACATACGAGACCAACTTGATGTGGACAATCAAAAGTCGCCATACATTGATGGCATTTGCAGAGTTCCAACCCAACTATTCTGTGCAGTTGCCTTATCAGACTACCGACCACCTGGCAGTCATTATGAAGGAGACCAATTTCGACTATAATCATACTATAGGCATTAGAGCATCGACGACTTTCGGTATAGGCAATTGGATGAGCGGAAGTGTTTCAGCAACAGGAATCTACAGACATGACAAGAGTAACGATTTCTTTGACTTGCCCTTCAATCGCAAACATATCTCTGCCATTCTTGCCGGAAATCTATCCGCCCAGCTTAGCCGAAGCCATCACATTCATTTCATACTTAACCCATTCTATCAGTCGAAAGCCATTCAAGGACTCTATGACATCAAATCAGTCTTTCTCTTGATTACTATGTTGAGGTGGGCTTCCGATAATGATAAATGGAGCATTGTGATTAAAGGCAGCAATATCTTCAATGAGGGATTCTCTACAAAATCGGTACAAGGCAATCAAGACTATCACATGAACATCAAGCAAGATTGGGCATCAGCCTCCATCTCCATCATCTATAAGATAGGCAAGTACAAGGAAAAGAGGACCAAGGACGTAGATACTTCCAGAATGGGAGTAAACTAGCGAATTTCTTAAAATATCGTCAGTAAAAAAGCGTACTTTCTTAAAAAATCGTCTATAAACACGCTATTTTCAGATAAAAGTAGTATCTTTGCACCGTAATTGCATTTTAACTATAAGACGACAATGAAAATAACAATTATCGGAGCAGGTGCTATGGGCGGTGCTATGGCAGAAGGACTCTTGCAGAGCGAGAAGTTCACTCCATCAGATATTACGGTATCCGACCACAACCAACCAGTTTTGGATCACTTCGCAAGCGAAGGAGCCAGCGTAACCCTCGACAACCAGTTGGCTTGCCACGGCGCAGACATCATCTGCGTGGTAGTAAAGCCATGGTGCGTAGAGAAGACATTGAAGGGTATCAAGGATGCACTCAACTACAAGAGTCAGAAACTCGTAGTGGTAGCAGCCGGTGTGCCATCAGCCAACATCAAGGAGTGGTTAGACAAGGATGGTATCACCCCAACCTTCTTCCTCGTGATGCCAAACATCGCCATCGCCTACAAGCAGTCGATGACCTTCATCACTCCTGTAGATGCATCTGCCACAGAAATCCAGCAGATTACAGAAATCTTCGATGAATTGGGCGAAAGCCTCATCATAGAAGAGCACCTCTTCCCTGCTGCCACCGCTATGTCGTGTGCCATCGCTTATGCCATGCGCTATGTAAGAGCCAATGTGGAAGGCGGCGTAGAGATGGGCTTCAAGGCTAAGGATGCCCAGAAGATTGTCTTGCAGACCATCAAGGGTGCCGTAGAGCTGCTTCAGGAAACAGGCGAACACCCAGAGGCTGCCATTGATAAGGTTACTACTCCTGGCGGCTGCACCATCAAGGGCCTCAACACCATGGAACAGGGCGGCTTTACTAGCGCAGTCATCAATGGTTTGCTGGCAGGAAAAAGATAAAACAACCAATAAAATATTCGATTATGGACGAAGCTATCAAACAAATCGGTGAAAGACTGAAAGGTCTCCGCGAGGTTCTCAACATTCCGGCAGAGGAGGTGGCTGAACTTTGCGAAATCAGTCTTGACCACTATCTCAAAATTGAGTCGGGAGAAGCCGACCCATCCGTGTATCGACTTTCAAAGATTTCAAAGCGATACGGCATCGACCTCGACGTATTGCTCTTCGGCGAGGAACCTCGCATGAAGGGATACTACGTAACCCGCAAGGGCCAGGGACCGGAGATAGACCGCAACAACCAGTATAAATACCAGAGCCTTGCCGTAGGGTTCAAGGATAGAAAGGTGAATCCGTTTATGGTACAGGTGGATCCGTTGCCAGGCGACAAGAAGCCAAACAAGAACGGACACGACGGACAGGAATATGACTATGTGATTGAGGGACAGCTGGAAGTTACCATCGAAGAGAAGGTGATGGTACTGAATCCGGGCGACAGCATCTACTTCGACAGCAAGAAGTCACACTGTTTCCGCTCACTCAACAATGAGCCTGCCAAGTTCCTTTGTATAATTATCTAGGAGAGTTATTATGATTGAGAGATTTCTTAAACAGACAAAATTCACTTCAGAGCAAGACTTCAAGGAGCATCTGGAGTTTATCATACCAGAAGATTTCAACTTTGCCTACGACGTGATGGACGAATGGGCAAAGATCAAACCAGACCACGTGGCGCTGCTTTGGGCAAGCGAACGCGGCGAGGAGATCCGTTTCACATACAAGGACCTGAAGGAGCAGAGCGACAAGGCTGCAGCTTACTTCCAGAGTCTAGGCATCGGTCACGATGATAAGGTGATGCTAATTCTGAAGCGTCACTATCAGTGGTGGCTCGCCATGCTAGGCCTCCACAAGTTAGGCGCCGTAGCCATCCCTGCCACCCACATGCTTACCAAGCACGACATCGTTTACCGCAACAATGCAGCAAGCGTAAAGGCAATCATCTGCTGCGGTGATGATTACGTGGTAGAGCAGGTTAATCAGGCTATGCCAGAAAGTCCTACTGTCAAGACTTTGATCAGTATCGGTCCGGATATCCCTGAAGGTTTCCACGACTGGATGAAGGAATGGAACGAATGCGCTCCTTTCGTTCGCCCGGAACATGTAAACTCTAACGAGGATACCCTGCTGATGTACTTCACATCAGGAACCACTGGCGAGCCAAAGATGGTGGCACACGATCACCTCTATGCCCTCGGTCACCTGACCACGGGTGTATATTGGCACAATCTCCACGAGAACTCCATCCACCTTACCGTAGCCGATACCGGTTGGGGCAAGGCTGTATGGGGCAAACTCTACGGACAATGGTTTGCCGGAGCCACCGTCTTCGTCTTCGATCACGAGAAATTTACGGCTGATAAGATCATGCGCCAGATTGAGAAGTATCACATCACCTCTTTCTGTGCCCCTCCTACCATCTATCGCTTCATGATTCAGGAGGATTTCTCGAAGTATGACCTCAGTAGTCTTGAATACTGCACCACAGCGGGTGAGGCAATGAACCCATCCGTGGCAGAAACCTTCCAGAAGCTGACGGGTGTTCAGATTTACGAGGGCTTCGGACAGACCGAGACCACCATGACCTTGGGAACCTTCCCTTGGATCAAGCCAAAGCCAGGAAGCATGGGCAAGCCTAACCCACAATATGATGTTCACATCCTTCGCCCAGACATGACTGAATGCGAGGATGGTGAAAAGGGCGAAATTTGCATCCGCATCGGTGACCATAAGCCTATCGGTCTCTTCAAATATTACTATCGTGACGAGAAGCAGACCAAATCGGTTTGGCATGATGGTTTCTATCACACGGGCGATATGGCTTGGCGTGATGAAGAAGGCTACTTCTGGTTTGAGGGCAGAATTGACGATGTGATCAAGAGTTCGGGATACCGCATCGGTCCTTTCGAGGTAGAGAATGCCCTGATGACTCACCCTGCCGTAGTAGAGTGCGCCATCACCGGTGTGCCAGACCCAATCCGTGGTATGGTTGTCAAGGCAACCGTCGTACTGAAGGATGAATACAAGAGTATGGCAGGTCCAGACCTCATCAAGAAGCTGCAGGATCATGTGAAGCATGAGACTGCTCCTTATAAATATCCTCGCATCATCGAATTCGTAGATGAATTGCCAAAGACCATCTCCGGCAAGATTCGAAGAGTAGAGATTCGAGAAAAAGACAATAAAAAGAAATAATGATTGTTGGAGCAAAGGATTTGAATTTTCAAATCCTTTGCTCCAACTAAATATCAGCATAAAATGGGAAAAAGAATCGTAGTAAAAGTGGGCAGCAACGTGCTGACACGAGAAGACGGAAAACTGGATGTAACGAGAATGTCGGCGATTGTTGATCAGATTGTCTGGCTCAGAAAGCATGACTATGAGGTGATTCTGGTATCTTCTGGTGCCGTGGCTGCCGGAAGAGCCGAACTGCACGTTGACCACCATCTGGACAGCGTGGAGCAACGCCAGTTGTTCTCTGCTATCGGACAGGTAAAACTCGTAGGTCTCTATTACAACCTTTTCCGTGAATACAAGATCAAGATTGGCCAGGTATTGACCATGAAGGAGAATTTCGGTGCCGAGGAGCAGTATAAGAACCAGGAAGCCTGCATGCAGGTGATGCTGGAAAACAACGTGCTCCCTATCGTCAACGAGAACGATACCGTATGCATCACCGAGCTGATGTTTACCGATAACGACGAGTTGTCTGGCTTGATTGCCAAGATGATGAATGCCGACACTTTGATTCTATTAAGCAATGTGGATGGCATCTACAATGGCGACCCAAGCGAGCCAACCACCCGCATCATCCCATCCGTATATTACGACCGCGACATCAGCGAGTATATCCTTGCCAGCAAGAGCAGTCACGGCAGAGGCGGTATGACTTCTAAAGTAAAGACCGCCCACGATGTAGCCAATGCCGGCATCAAAGTAATCATCGCCAACGGTAATACGCCAAACATCCTCATCAATCTGAAGGAGCATCCGATGGAGACCCTTCATACTGAGTTTGTGGCAAGACCGCTAAACAAGTAAAATCATTAGGGAAAAAAGATACAGATACCTAAAAAAAAGCAGCAAGCCTATTATAGACTTTGCTGCTTTTCGTTTTCATTATGAATAGTTGATACGTTATTCTAATACCAATACATGGCTCGTTCCATCTGTCTGGCTGAATACATTCAAACCGACCTTCATCAGATAGTCACCGCTATACTGCTTGCCATTGCACTCCAAATCAGACTCCTTGCCAGGCATCAGATTGGTCTCCTTTACGGTATAAACCTTATTGGCATCCAATCCCTGCATCTTCACATTCATCAGAGGCTCCTTGTAGCGTGGGTGCAAGTCATAAGCAAAGAGAACGGCACGCTGCTTGTCCTTACTTACATAGTTAATGGCACAGTGGTTGCCTTCGTATGGAGAAACCAGGCGATACTGGTCGCCCTCGAGAATCATCGGCTTCATGCTATAGTAGTTCTTAACTGCATTCTGCACAAACTTGTAGTCATCACCAGAAAGCGACTTGAGGTCGATATCAAAGCCCAACTTACATGAACTGCAAACATCGGTGCGGAACTTCACACTGGTATTCTTGTTCCAGTTGGTTACATGCGAACCCATGGTCTTGGCTGGGAAGAACTTCGACAGGCTCCACTGGATGTAGAGGCGCTCGTATGGATCAGTATCGTCTGAACACCAGAACTCAGTGAAATACTTCAGCATCTCGTAATCCATTCTGCCGCCACCGCCAGAGCAAAGCATCATCGGCAACTTAGGATACTTCTTATGAATACGGGTAAGCACCTTGTAGATACCACGGACATGATCGATATAGAAATTACCCTGATTCTCCTTATGATATGGAGAATAGATATTGGTAATCACACTGTTGCAGTCCCACTTGAAGTAAGCCACATCCGGATTCTCCGTCATGATGCGATCCACGATGCCGAATACATAGTCCTGTACCTTAGGATTACTGATATCAAGTACCAGCTGATTGCGGTAATAATAGGTATCACGCTTTGGCTGCATGATGACCCAGTCAGGATGCTTCTCAAAGAGTTCACTCTTAGGATTCACCATCTCAGGCTCAATCCAAATACCAAACTTTACACCAGCCTTTTTGGCATCTCTTACCAATCCAGGGATTCCATCAGGCAGCTTGCTCTTGGTAGCCTCCCAGTCGCCAAGACCTGCATGGTCGTCCTTACGAGGATACTTGTTGGCAAACCAACCATCATCAAGCAAGAACATATCTACACCCAGGTCCTTGGCATCCTTCATCAACTCTGCAAGACTCTGCTGATTGAAGTCGAAGCCGGTGTTCTCCCAGTTGTTCAAGAGCGTAAGGCGATCTTCCATACCCATGTTTACCTGATACTGGCGAGCCCAATTGTGCAAATTACGGGAAGCCTCACCGATACCATTATCGCTCATGGCAAAGATAAACTCAGGGGTAGTGAACGTCTCACCAGCCTTCAGCTTATAGTTAGAGGCGTATGGATTGATGGCAGGGATAACACGAAGGGCTCCCACGTTATCTACCTCGAAGGTAAAGCGGAAGTTGCCAGGCCATCCGATGGTTCCAAGCATCACCTTGCCCTCATTCTCCTTGGCAGGCTCATCGAATCCCAGTTCAAAGAACGGCTCCTCCTGCATGGCTGCACGGGTACCCAACTTGGTATCAACAATCTTCTTACCTGCAGTCAACTGGCAAGTCTCAGGCTGTCCTTCCTTAGCCCAGTCACTATGATAATTGGTAACGAAATACTTGTTTGCCTTGAAATAAAGCATTGTAGAGCTATATCTCCAAAGCGTAACCGGAGCTTTCTCCTTATGAGAGATTTCGCTCCATGCCTTGATGACGTTCTCCTTAGGATAAGCTGCATAGTGGAGCTTCACGGTCAGCGGATACACCTTGTCCTTAAGAGTGATGATGGTCTCAACACCTCCACTGATAGCCTTTTCTTCAGAAGACTGATAATATAAATAGGTGGTCATGTTACCATCTGCATGGGTCACTGCCACTGCCGGTTCGAAGAAATCCTCAGCACCAGAGGTTGCATAAACCTCATGACCTCGCTGGCAGACAGCACCATCAGAGGCTGCATATACATCCCACTTCAGCTGATTGTAATCAGAAGGATTCTTCAACTTGTCACCCAGATACACCTGGTAGAGGCGACCCTTAGGAGAAACTTGCATCACGAGATCGGTCTTATCGGTTGACACTCGGATGGTCTTTTGAGCAGATGCCATGATAGATGTCATGCACATCGCTGCGATAATCATAAATACCTTTTTCATTGTTCTTTGGTTTTTATGTGATTGCTATGTTATAATTAAACGCTATGATACTTTCGTTATTATCTTAGAATTTGACTCCTGCAGAGAACTCTACGGTGAATGGGCGAAGATAGTTGCCGCTCATATACTTACCTGCATATTTGCCGGCTTCTTCCTTGGTAATCAACTCAGAACCGTTGATGGTACCTTTGGCACCCTTCTCATTGAGGATGTTGATAACGCTCACACCGAGACTCAATTTCTTGTTCACGTTCCAGTTGATACCGCCGAAAGTCTCCCAGTGACCGTTGAAATAGAGTGCCTCCTGAAGGTTGGCATAGGTCTTACCGAAGTAACGGAAGCTCAACCAGGCATTCAGATTCTTGGTGATGTCGTATTTTGGGTCCAACTCAATAAGAACCTGAGGAATCTCCTTGACAATCATGTTATTGGCATTCACACCCATAGACTGACCATCACTGAACGTTACGCTCGCATTATAGTTCTTATACACCGGCTTCTGATAAGTGAAGAGTGCATGCATGTGGAAGTTCTTGAACGGATTGATTTCTGCCGAGGTTGTCCAACCCAAAGTCTGGATGTTATAGATGAGCAACACGGTCTTGCCCTCTGTTGTGCCAGGCTTGGTAAGATTCTGCTGGTCGATATTGTTCGACTTAGAAATGTAGGTCACCATTGAAGAAAGGTCAATCCAATCATTCTTGTAGAAAATACCACCACGAATCAGTGGGATGGTTACTCGCTTATACTGCTCCTCGGTAGGACCTGTTCCTGCATACTCGCTGATGCGTGGGAAACGGGTGGCGATGGTAGCATCGGCTGTCAGACCAAACTGGCGGGTAAGGTTATACGTCAACTGCAAGGTGGCTGCATAATTCAATTTATCTTTGGTTACGTTCTTTGCTTCAATGCTGTGCTCGGTAGCAACAACAGAACCATCAGCAGCAGCGTATGTATTATAGTTACCCAAGTGGAATCCTGAGAAACGTGGAGTAGAAATCTGCTCGGCAGACATACGGTAGTACTCCAATCTACCACCATAGAACACCTTGAACTTAGGACTTACCTTCCATTCGTCGGTAAAGTAGAGTGCCAACTTGTTCTCTGAACCCTTGGTATATTCTGGACTCAACTCATTATAACCGAAAGTCTCAGAACGATGAGCTGTCTGCGTAGGATCAAGCGGATTGACATACATCTGGCTCAATGTGCGAGGATAAGCTTCTACGGTGCCTGCCCACTGGAACGAAGATGAATAGTAATTGAGATGGTAATACCACTCGTTCAAACCTATCATTAACTTATGGTTGTTCAACTGCTTGGAGATTTCGGTAGTCAAAAGCGCATTGCTCACCTTACCAACATGCAACCAGGTGCGACGTCCCTCTATGTAGCCACTGTAGGCAGACCCATCAGAAAGCTGATAGCCATCAGCCTCGCTCACCTTAGAGATGGTACTTCCTCCGTAATCCGCATAATTGGCACGTGGAGCATTCATATACTTAGCGTTGAATTTCCACAACCATCCATTATCAAACTGATACTGACTGATGAGGGCAATCTCGTTGGCATGATTCTCACTGCCATCGTTCATATTCCATGTCTCCATCTTTCCTGACTTTGTATTCAAGTATTGGAAAGCACCTTGTCGCTGTACGTAGGAGTTCATGCCAGGGTCGAAGCCAGCAATCTTCTTGATGCTGCCGTCACCTGCGTAGATGAAAGGTGCCGCATTGGCAAAGTTGCCTGGGTTCTTGCTGTTTGAGTACTTATATAATAAAGAGATGCGTCCCTTGCCTTCGTTCAGGATTCGGGTCAGACCGAAATGGTAAATCTGGGTGCGATCTGCATAATCGGTGAATCGGAGCTTGAAGCTTCCTGGGTCGAAATTCTGGTACATGCTAGCTGTATAAAGCCAATTGTCACCGATTCCACCAGACAGGTTGAGATCTACATTCTGCATACCAAAATGGTTTGCCTTATAATTGAGCTTGCCCTTGAACTCTTTCTGACCTAATTCGCTGAAAGAAGATACAGCGTAAGCAATGTTACCAGTGGCAATAGCCGACTCGGAAGGCGTCATCAGGTCAGTACCTTTCAGAGAGGCATCGCTGCGCCAGTGGGCTGAGAGTTTGTGAACTGAGGATGAATAGACGGCAGGAAGACCGTTCTCATATACGGTTACGTCCTCGCTCGGCAATCCAATCTGGATTTCACGAGGCTTGTTGGCGTCGGCAGCGTTAAGCATCACGTTGCGCTCTTCCTTCTTGTTCTTCTCTACTGATTCCTCTTCGAGGTTGAGAGACTTCTTTTCTTTTGTACTTGACTTCTCTTCATTATTGTTAGAAGGAAGTGCATACATGTAGCTTGTCGCTGACATTGCAGCCAAAGCCATGGAGAATGTACGGATTCTTAGGTTCATAACTTATTATTTTGTTTATTCGTTATTATAATCTGTTTACTCATTCCAAAATGTTTTGGTATGAATCGAATGCGTTTCGATTTCGGTTGCAAAGATAGATTGTTTTTTGATAGCTTGGTGCTGTGCGTAGGGTGTGAGTAGATGTTTAGATACTTTTATAAAGACTTAACTATCTAGTAATCAGAAAGAATATAGAATTAATACTTTTTATGAGAGTAGATGTTGAAAAGAAGAATAAAAGTCGTATCTTTGCAGTCGAAAAGAGTTATTCTCTTTCATAGTTAAGCAAAAACAGGTAAGAACAATAACAAATAAAGGACAATGAAGAAGATTGTATGGCTCTTGATGATGGTGATGATGCCGATGGTAATGATGCCGATGGTGGCAAATGCGGCATTTTCCCGAAATGTGGATTTGGAGGACGAGGATGAGTTGTTCTGTCGTCTGGACCAATATATTGCTCGCCGGGATGAGTTCTCTTCCAAGAAAGAGAAGAAACTCATACGAATGAAGAAAAAACTGAATATTACTTCCGACAAACGAGAACGTCTGAATCTTTACAATCAAATCTATCGTGAGTATTATACTTATCGATACGACTCAGCCATGGTCTATGCCAACAGGGGCCTGCAATTGGCAGAGCAATTGCATGATGCCTATTACATTGACCTCAACAAGATTAATCGGGCTGCGGTGTTATCCACAGGTGGCTTCTACAGTCAGGCTGAAGACCTGTTGCTTTCTTTGAACCCTGAAGACATTTCGCCCAAGTTGAAGCAATACTATTATTATACCTTGACTTGGGTGTATAACTATTGGGAATCTTTCTGCGAAAGGTCTGAATTCAAGGAGGGAATGCTAGATAAGAAAAGGCTCTATCTTGCCAAGACCCTAGAATATGTGGGCAATAAGCAATCTGCGCTCTATTATTATCTGAGTGGAGAGTTGGAGTATTTGCTACATCGCACAGACAAGAAAGTGTTGGACTGGTATCAGAAAGCCCTTGCTGCCAGTTCTGTTGACAGCAGGGTGCATGCTTCATCGGCATATTGTATAGCCCGTTATTATCATGACAATGAGCAGATGGACTTATATGAGAAATATTTGGTAGAGGCAGCCATCTCCGACCAGGTTTGTCCCTTGAAAGAGAATCTGGCTCTTCAGGAACTTTCCACCTATTTATATAATAAGGATGCGAAATATGCAAAGCGTGTGTCAAAGTATATCTATTGTTCGATGGAAGATGCTCAGTTTTATAACAACCGTCTTCGAATGGTCGAGATTTCTCGTATTCTTCCGCTTATCACGGAAACGAATCATCAGCGAGAAATACGTCAGAATCGCATCATCACGGCTTCGCTGGTTGTAGTAAGCATCGTGTCTCTTGGCTTCTTGGCAATGACGTTCTTTGCCTTCAGGATGAACAAGCGTTTGGCAAAGAGTCGCAGGGAGGTGAAGAGTCAGAATACGCTCTTGGAGGAATTAAACCAGAAACTGCTCAATACCAATAAGCGCAGGGAGACTTATATGCGATTGTTTATGGACATCAGTGCCGTATATATCAAGAAACTGGATGATTATCGCAAGTTGGTAAGCCGCAAGATCAAGGCAAAGCAGACTGCCGACCTCCTTACCGCCATCAATAGCTACAAGCTGGCAGAAGAGGAAGCTTCAAGTTTCTATATCCGATTCGACAAGGCTTTTATGGACTTATACCCTAATTTCGTGGATGAATTCAACCAACTGCTGTTGCCAGAAAAGCAGATTGTTCTCCCTGCACCTAACAGTCTCACCAAGGAACTGCGTATCTATGCACTAATGCGACTAGGAATTACGGATGGTCAGGAACTGGCTACCCTCCTGTTCTATTCTACACAAACCATCTATAATTACAAGACAGCCATCAGAAAGCGAGCCAAAGACCTCACCACTTTTGATGCAGCCATCAACCGACTATGCAATGTGATAGGCTAATAAATGGCAGAAAATTGAGTATGTTCCTCAATTTTCTGCCATTTTCTTTTGCACATTCAAGAAATAGTTGTACCTTTGCCATTACATAAAAGTTGTAACACTAAAGATGTAATGGCGTATGAAACTAAGTAACAAGAAATTAGCAAATCCTTTCATCTATCAAGGTTATGAAAGTCCTGAGTATTTCTGCGACAGAGAAGCGGAAACAAAGACTTTGATATCGCACCTAAAGAATGGAAGAAACGTTACCCTCATTTCTCCTAGAAGACTAGGAAAAACAGGGCTTATCAAGAACACTTTCTATCATCTGGGAAAAGATGAGAAGGATTCCGCGTGCCTATACCTCGACATATTTGCTACCAAGAACTTGCACGATTTTGTGGAACAATTTGGAGTAATGGTTATCAATGACATAGTTCGCAAGAACTCCTCATTCATAGAGAAAACCATCGCCTTCTTCAGTACCTTGCGCCCTGTACTCAGCATGGATCCATTGACTGGTGAGCCTAGTGTATCTATCACAATTGAGCCATCCAAAGAGGACATCACCATCCGCAGCATCTTCAACTATCTCAACGAGAGTGGGAAAGAGGTATATATCGCCATCGATGAGTTTCAGCAGATTGCAGAATATCCAGAGAAAGGCACAGAGGCGTTGCTACGTTCTTATATCCAGTTTGCCCAACATGTGCATTTCATCTTCTCTGGCAGTAAGCATCATCTGATGGCTGAGATATTCGGCTCACCGAAACATCCATTTTACCAAAGCACCGAGATGATGGGACTTAAACCATTGAGAAACGATGTTTATTATGAATTCTGCCAAAACTTCTTCAAGCAGAAAGGTGGCAACTTATCAAAAGAAACCTTCGACTACATCTATCAACAATTCGAGGGCCACACATGGTATATCCAATGCATCATGAATCGCCTCTATGAAACCGAAATACAAGTTGATAGTATCAAGCAAGTAAATGCAGCAATTCTTTCAGTACTCGAAGGTAGAGAACCACAGTTTGAGAATATGGTACAGTTCTTCACAGAGAACCAGTTCTCGCTTCTGAAAGCTATAGCCAAGGATAGAATTGTTGCCCAGCCTACCTCTGGCAAGTTCATCAAGGAGCACAAGCTGAGTGGAGCCAGCAGCGTAAAGGCTGCCCTCAAGATCCTGGAAGACAAGGAATTAGTATATAGGACCAATGAAGGATACATCATCTACGACAGATTCATGGATCTGTGGTTAAAGAGAATATAAACAAAAAAATGTGCTTTAAACGTGCGGAATGTGCTTAAAAAAGACACATTCCGCACGTTTAAAGCACATTTCTATCCTAGAAAGCCTACATCTTACAATGATTACGACCATGGGATTATCCGACAATCCTTATGCCTGGGATGTTCAATCGGTAGTAACAATGAACGACTTGTTTGTTCTCTAAACGTCCTAACTATATTAAACGAGTAAGAAAATATAAACAATAAAAAATATGAAGAAAATTTATAAGAAACAATTAGAGACTCTAGCACAGGAATTCTACAAGACCAAGCTCTGGGAACTCTTATCAGATTCCGACATTTTCGCCGTAGAACTAGAAGATGGCAGAATTGCTTATAGTTGCATTATGGGAAATGCAGGAGATCATATCGGTCTAGGCGTTTATATTGGAACCAGAGGTTTCAGAACATACCTTGACACAGTAACACTTGATATCTCTAAAGACCAGAAGCTGGCATTTGAGCGTGTTGCCAACTTCAACTGCGTACAACTTGCGTTCAATGAGAATGGAAAAGCTGACTTTTATGCCCATCGAACACATAAAATGCCAGAACCAGACAACTGCACACCCGAAGATTTCGAAGTCTTACACCAGGCTTTGGTAGCTACCATAAGCCTTGCCAAATTCATCAAGATAGCAGGAGACGATGTTGTTGCCATCGGATTTGACGAATATGAAGAATATCCAACCAAAGAAGGAGGTAAGGAAGCCATACTCATGAAACATGAGGGAAATGGCTACATCTGCGATACCATAAAACTGCCTGCCTACGATACCTGTGAAGAAAAAGAACTGGAAAAGATGGCAGCCGAAGCCACAGAATCAATTGTCAACATGCCAGCCTTCTTTACAACAGAAGACTTACGAAAATCAGGCACTGTACAATGTCGTTGGATACACTATCCAACACCATTAAAGGATAATGATGACGAGGAAGGATATTTTGCAGAAAGCCTCTTGGCTGTCACCAAAGGCAATGGGCAAATACTTAAGCCTGAGTTGATAAAAACAAGAAACACAAAAGAGATTCAGAATGTTTTGATTAATCTCTGCAAGGAATTTGACAACCTAGGTCATTGTCCTTTGCAGATTTCCGTTCCCGACCTTGCAACAGAATCTGTTCTGAAAGCATTCTGCAAGGCATTAAAGATAAAGCTCGTAAAAGAGCGCCTCCCTTTGCGTGATTTGAACGACGCTTGGGAATATCTCCACAACTACACTATGGATATGTAGATTTCCTAACTGCTTTAACAAGCCAGAAAATATGGTTGCTTAAGTAAGAGAATGTGGTTGCTTAAGCTTACGGACACTGAATCTCGGGTTAACGGAGATAGTTTCTCGAGTTAGCGGAGACAGTTTCTTGGGTAAGAGAATACTGCTTCTCGGAGTTTGCCACTAGGCTCAGCAGCTCTGCTGAGCCTAGTCAGCAGGTCTGCCGACTGCAGTCAGCACATCTGCTGACTATAGTGGCAACACCTTATTGTTGTACAACAACACACCTTATAGTCGTACAACTTTACACCTTATAGTCGTACAACTTTACACCCTATAGTCGTACAACCTTACACCTTGTAGTTGTACAACAACAAAATCTTAGTAGACCTCAAATACATTAGCCATAGTCGTAGAATTCCAAATTAGAAGAATTCTACTTATAAATTCTGTGAGGTCCATCAGCTGATTGTAATTCCATAATCACATCATCAACAATATACAAATCACTCATCAGATAGAGCAAGGAACGTTCATCATAGAACTATCCTTTGACATTTAAAGATAAGCAAATGGGCAGTGAAGATAAACTAAAGAAGAATAGAAGCAAGGCAAAAAGAAAACTTTTCCTTTAAAAATTCTGGGTTTTATTTTGCTATTTCAAGAATTATCCTTATCTTTGCAGTTGGAATCGAATCACTCTATTGTGAGGACTTCCATATTTTTGATGGTTAAATTAGCGTTTGCTATTCGGTCATGCAAATTGGAACGTAGGAAATTTCAAAAAGAGCATTAGAAACGACAGATAGTGAACGTCCGCTATATCGTGGGCGTTACTTGTTGTTCTAATCAGCTTTTCCTACGGCTGCAATTTGGACAAGTTTCGTCCACGTGTTTGTATCCGTAGGTTATGTAGAACGATGGCTTCGCAATCTATCCAGTCAACTAATTTAATAACATTAAAAGCTTAGCTATCGGCATAACGGGCAAAATTCATGAAAAAGTTACATTTTTCTCTAATGGCGATATTTTTCGCCTTGTTTGCAATGGTGTCTTTCACTGCTTGTTCTTCGGATGACGACGACACACCTTCCACAGAAGATGTCCAGACTAACATCATTGGAATGTGGCAACCTACACATGTAAAAGGCTATGACTGGGATGAAAACGACCAGCCGGCTAAAGTAGATCAGGACATAGACATTGATGATGCTATCTCTTTCGAATTCAAGCAAGGTGGCACTTTCAATGAGTATATTTGGACAGGAAGCAAATGGAAGATAGAGTGTTCCGGAGAAGGCTATAAAATCTCAGGCAACAAATTAACTACATACGAAGAAGATGGCGTCAACGTTTTAGATGTTTATACCATACAGAGTATTAATTCGACAACTATGGTTTTAAAATACAATCTGGATGGCAATGCTTCATATCCTAGCACAATCACATTCAAGAAGATTAAGTAATTAAAAAAAATGCATCATAATTGGCAGAAAGTTGAGTATGTTCCTCAACTTTCTGCCATTTTCTTTTGCATATTCAAGAAATAGTTGTACCTTTGCCATTACAATAAGGCTGTAACACAAAAGATGTAATGGCGAATAAAACTAAGTAACAAGAAATTAGAAAATCTTTTCATTTACCAAAGGATATGAAAGTTCTGAGTATTTCTGCGATCGAGAAGTAGAGACTGCTACCCTTTTATCTCATCTGAAGAACGGCAGGAACGTAACACTTATCTCTCCTCGTAGAATTGGCAAAACGGGACTCTTCAAGAATACCTTCTTCTATCTCTAGGAAGAAGAGAATTATACCGTCTGCCTCACCGAGTTGATGTTTACCGATAACGATGAATTATCGGGCTTGATAGCAAGAATGCTGAATGCCGGCATCAAGGTGATTATCGCCAATGGCAATGTGCCCAATATCCTCATCGACCTCAAAGAGCATCCGATGGAGACCCTACATACAGAGTTTGCTCCAAGACCGATGGAAAAATAATAGAATCACAAACGAGATAGCACAGAGCTTTGCGACGCAAATGGCTCATCGTGCCTGTCACCGTCAAAGACAAGTACAAGATACTCCGTGTCATCTCATCACTGACGCACGAGCCATTCGAGGTGAAGATTATTGAATAAAATTAAAAGGCATAAGAAAATATGGACAAAAAAGAATTAAAAGAAAGAGAAGCGAAGGTAATAGAACTTGCCGTGAACTTCTGCAACGAGAAGTTAGACGAGGAATGTGCCACACTATGCACCCAGCTGATACAGAAACTTGGAAGGAAACGCACCAATCCTCTCCAGTCTGGAAGATTAGAGATTTGGGCGGCTGCAGCAGTTTACACAATATGCAGCATCAACTTCATATTCAGCAAGGACTCCCGACTAAGCTTGACATCGAATGACATCTGTGAATATTTTGGCACAAGCAACTCAACCACGGCGCAAAAGTCGAGGACGATAAAAGACTTGCTGAAGATAAGTCAAGTATTCGATCCCAACTTTTCATTGAAAGAGATTGCCACAAACAATCCTTACAACCGTCTTCGAATATCGTCTAATGGCTTTATCTTCTTCGATTAATGTCAAAACATTACGGGCATTCCTTGCCAATAACAATGCACCATACAAAAAAAAATGGGACAAAGTTCCACCTTTTTGACATGGTGCATTGTTTGTTATATAAAAGACACTAATGGTGGCAACACCTGCCTTTAAAACATCACCTATTTATATTTACAGCAAGAAAAATCTACCTTACAACAAGAATGTTTCAAAATTATCCCTTGTCACTACCTTAAAATCCACATCAGGATAAGAGCGAGAAAACGATAATGGCATGGCAGCTTTTCGATTCGGATTCCATTTGAACTCCACCGCAGCCAACTGTCCATCCATCTCCTCTATATAATCTATCTCTTGCTTCAACTTAGAACGCCAGAAATAACTCTTTGCGTATGACTTTTCATACCGCAACTTCTTCAAACGCTCTGCCACCATATAGTTTTCAAACAATGCACCAGTATCCAAACGGCTCTCCAACATCTGATAATTACCAATCACTGCATTGCGAATGCCACAATCCCAGAAATAGATTTTACGAGCAAACTTCAACTCGTTTCGCAAGTTGCGACTAAATGAGCCCAACCTAAAGATGATATACGATTGCTCCAAAAGTGTCACATAGCTTTCCACCGTCTTTGGGTCAAGTCCGCATGTCTGTGCCAACTCATTGTACGAAACTTCTGAACCCATCTGAAATGCTAAAGCTTGAAGCAATTTCACCAACTTATCGCTTTTCTTGATTTTATCAAACATCAATATGTCTTTATACAGATAGCTATTCGCCAACTCCGTCAAAATCATCCTTTCGTCGCCTACATTGTTGATGACGTCAGGATAACTGCCGTATATCAAGCGATGAGCCAACAAGCGTTTCTCTTCCAACAAACCATGATGCTCCACAAGTTCACCAAACGACAAAGGATACATCCAATATTCTAATTTTCTTCCTGTCAGTGGCTCATTGATTTTATTGGATAAATCAAAGGAAGAGCTACCCGTAGCCAATACCTGTACATCTGGGATGTTGTCAGTAATCAACTTAATGCCGATTCCGATATCAGGAATACGTTGAGCTTCATCTATCACCACCACAGACTTCTTGCCTATTATCGTCTTTAGCATTGTAGATGAAACGTTCTCAAACAAGTTGCGCACATCCTGCTCATCGCCATTAAGCCATAGCACGTCGTCACGCCTTGCCAGCAAGTTTTTCAGCATAGTAGTCTTGCCTACTTGGCGTGCTCCAAATAAGACTATCGCCTTGCCTTGTCCCATCCTACTGGCTATAATTGACTCTAAATATCTATTAATCATATTTTTATTCCATTGTTAAGATGATGCAAAAGTACATACTTTCGTTGGAAAATCCAAATAAAACAACACTTTTTTGGAATTGATTACATAAAAAGCATAACTTTTAAGGAATTGAATCCATAAAAGTCTAAACTTTTAAGGAATACAAGAGAAAAACAAGGGAAGAGGATGTGTCATCAGACACTAATTTGCAAACTGCACACACACAGGTTTTCCAACCTTTATATCCTGCTTCGTATCAACCATCATTCCTGTTTTCTTATTGAGCTTGAAAACTTGAATCACATGGCTGTCACGGCACGCCACAAGCATAAACTGACCGTTAGGCGTGATGGCAAAGTTGCGAGGATGGGCAGCTGTGGGTTGGAAGCCTTTCTTTGTGAGCAGCCCCGATTTCTTATCTACGGCAAATACCGAGATACCCTCATCGGTTAACCGATGGGATGCATAGAGAAAGCGACCGTCGGGAGACAGATGAATATCGGCACTTCCAAGCGTACGGGTCTTCGAAGCCTGTATGCGCTGCAACTCCTGCAATGTACCCTTGTTATATCCCAATACGGTTACCGTGCCATCCAGTTCGCCTATCAGATAAGCCACATTGCCTTTTGAATTGAATACAAGATGGCGTGATCCCGTTCCTTTAGGTGCCTGATAGGCAAGAACAGGATTAGATAAAAATTCCTTGCCATCATTTACCTGGAAGCGCCAGATACAGTCGTTCCCCAAATCATTGGCAAGCATATATTGATGATCAGGAGTCATCTGGCAGCAATGGATATGCGATACCACGCCGTTCCCCTCTCGATGCATATCGAAATACTGAGATTCAGGCGCCACACTTCCATCTTCCTTGATTGGGAATACGGAAATATCACCCCCATTATAATTGGATGTCACCACATATCCGCCATAAAGCATCACATTGCATGGTGCTGCACCTGGCATCTTGTTTTCCTGTCGAGTAGCCTTCGTTCCGCACTTCTGATACCCAAGCGGAGTCATCGTTCCCTCCTTCTTATTGAGGATGAAAGCCCCGAGCCCTTGTCGCCCATCATCATATTCGCTCACGGCATAAACCCGATTTGCCTCATGATTCATCATGAGAAACGAAGGATTGCCAGCCTGCACATCGCCCACCAATTGCGATTTCCCTGTACGTTGGTTGAAACGATAAACATACATTCCATCCGAAGTACTCTGGTCGGTATAGGTACCTACAACCATTGTAAGTTCATCACTCGCCACTGCCGGCATCCCTACAGCCATCGTCAAGGACAAGCCTGCCAATATCGTCTTTATATTGTCCATAAGTCGTATCATTTTATCAAGTTATATAGTATAATATAATGTTTAGAGGGGCAAAAATACAAAAAGAAAAGGAAACGGGCAAATGAAATGGCAGGAAATTGAGAATATTCCTCAACTTTCTGCTTTTTTCTTTTGCATATTCAAAAAATAGCCGTATCTTTGCCATTACAATAAAGTTGTAACACAAAAAATGTAATGGCGTATGAAACTAGGTAACAAGAAATTAGTGAATCCTTTCATCTATCAAGGATATGAAAGTCCTGAGTATTTCTGCGATCGAGAAGCTGAGACTGCTACCCTTTTATCTCATCTAAAGAACGGCAGGAACGTAACACTTATCTCTCCTCGTAGAATTGGCAAGACGGGACTCATCAAGAATACCTTCTTCTATCTCCAGGAAGAAGAGAGGGATGCCGTATGCCTATACCTTGACATATTCGCCACCAAGAACTTGCACGACTTTGTGGAACAATTTGGCATAATGGTTATCAATGACATCGTCCGCAAGAACTCCTCATTCATAGAGAAAACCATCGCCTTCTTCAGTACCTTGCGCCCTGTACTCAGCATGGATCCATTGACTGGTGAGCCTAGTGTATCTATCACAATTGAGCCATCCAAAGAGGACATCACCATCCGCAGCATCTTCAACTATCTCAACGAGAGTGGGAAAGAGGTATATATCGCCATCGATGAATTTCAGCAGATTGCAGAATATCCAGAGAAAGGCACAGAGGCATTGCTACGTTCTTATATCCAGTTTGCCCAACATGTGCATTTCATCTTCTCCGGCAGCAAGCATCATCTGATGGCTGAGATATTCGGCTCGCCGAAACATCCATTTTACCAAAGCACTGAGATGATGGGACTGAAGCCATTGGATTGCAGCATTTATTATGACTTCTGTCAAAACTTCTTTAAACAGAAAGGCGGTAATCTATCGAAGGATGTTTTCGAACAAATCTACCACCAGTTTAATGGCCATACCTGGTATATTCAATGTATCATGAATCGCCTCTATGAAACGGAGCTTACCATTGACTGTATTGAGCAAGTGAATGCAGCCTTACTCTCCATCCTACAAGGCAGGGAACCTCAATTCGAAAACCTGGTTCAGTTCTTCACAGAGAACCAGTTCTCGCTTCTGAAGGCTATTGCCAAGGATAGCATTGTTGCCCAGCCTACCTCAGGAAAGTTCATCAAGGAGCACAAGCTGAATGGAGCCAGCAGCGTAAAGGCTGCCCTAAAAGTCCTAGAAGACAAGGAATTGGTATATAGGACAAATGAAGGCTATATCATCTACGACAGATTCATGGATTTGTGGTTAAAGAGAATATAAACAAAAAATGTGCTTTAAACGTGCGGAATGTATCTAAAAAAGATAGATTCCGCACGTTTAAAGCACATTTCTCTCCTAGAAAGCCGTACATCTTACAATGATTACGACCATGGGATTATCCGACAATCCTTATGCCTGGGATATCCAGTCGGTAGTAACAATGGACGACTTGTTTGTTCTCTAAAAAGTCGTACCTTTGCTATTACAACAAAGTTGTAACACAAAAGATGTAATGGCATATGAAACCAAATAACAAGAAATCGATTTTCGAGTAAGAAAGCATAACTTTCCGGGTAAGAGAGTATAACTTCTTCAGCTTTGTCACTAGGCTCGGCAGACCTGCTGAGCCTAGTGGCAATACGTTAAAATTGTACAACATCATACCCTATAGTTGTACAAGCATACACCCTATAATTGTACAACTTCACCCCCTATAGTCGTACGACAACAAATCTCGTGTTGTACGACTATGCATATATTGTTTCTATGCGCTACAGTTCGTTTGATTTACTCGTCCAACAATCAATATACTCAGTTCGTAAAGACCATACATAGGTATCATTACCATAAAACACGTGAATAAATCGGGAGGAGTTATCACTGCGGCAACTATACCTATTAGCACAAAGGCATGGCGACGATATTGCTTCATAAAACTTGCCTCCAATATCCCCATCTTTGCCAAGAAAAAAGATAAGACAGGTAATTGGAATACCAACCCCATCATCAATGTTAAGGTAACAAATGTGGAAATATAAGAATCCAGATTGATTTGATTCACCACACTCGTCGCCACCTGATACGTTCCCAAAAAGCGCAAAGCAAATGGAAACAAAACGAAATAACTCATTAATACCCCTAAAATAAACAATAAGTATATAGCTATTGTCACCGACACAGAATATCGGCGTTCGTTATCATACAGCGCAGGTGCAATGTAGTGATACAACTCTATCATAATATAAGGAGACACAAGAAGCAATGCCAAATATACAGATGTTGACATATGGACCATAAATTGACTTGTCAACTCTATATTTATCAACTGTATCGAGTATGAATCAAAATGAAATTCCATCCCCAATCTTCCCAAACACTCCTCTATTAGGCGATAAGTTATGAAGTGATTATCACTTGGCCCCAACAACAAACGGAACGTAACATCCTTTGCACAGAAAATAATGACAGCTAAGCATACCGTAATACCAATGATGCGAAAGAGCATCTTGCGGAATACCTCAAGATGCTCTCCGAACGTCATCAGATTATCATTCTGATTATTTTCCATTATTCTCTACTTGTTCGTTGGAAGATTCTTTCTTATCAGAAGCATTTTGGGATGTTTCAGAAGCTGGAGCACCTTCATCCAAATCCGTTGCCTCCTTCATCCCATCCTTGAAGCTACGCACACCTTGCCCCAAGCCCTTCATCATCTCCGGGAGTTTCTTACCACCAAAAAGCAAGAGTACCAAAGCCGCAATAAGCAGCAACTCTGATGTACCTATCATCAACACTAAATTCATCATATGCCTAATCTTTTAGAATTATTATGTGACACAAGTTTTATGCAACCAAATAAATCTCACAAGTATCAAAGTTGATTTCCCAGTTACCACCTTCAATGCTCTCCCATTGATACTTGGCACCCATTCTGTCCCACCAAGATTGGAACTTTGTACCAGTCTCACCGAGATCTTTTACCAATTTTTCATACAACTCAACATTGTCTGCTGTCAAAATCTTAGCCAACTCATTCAAGCCATTGCGACGTTCAAACAACTTTTGGATTTCATTCTTCTCTTCAGGGGTAACCTGTCCCACCACTTTTCTTGTTGCCATACTATTTTCTTGTTTAAAATTACACATATTACCTTACCATTCTTTTCTCACATCAAAAGGATCTAGGTAAGTTATCTCCTTGATTTCCTCTTGCTCTGGCAAGAACGTACCATGTTTACGAATTGCATTCAGTAATTCTCGGCTGGCATTACGTTCCAAATGAGCCATCACGCATTGCTCGTGGCTTGGGGTATTCACCTCGTAAGTCATCTTCCGATTTAACCAAATACAACGCTTGCATTGATAGGCATCACAACGACGACATAGCGGAGCATGGTCGAGTTTATACAACTGTGGATTTCTGATGTCCAATCCATGCTTCACATCTCCAATGGAAGTATGCAACGCCCCCATTCCATCATCTTCATCTGTAAGATAGAAAGCTGGACAAACATAGAACTTACCATCAGGAGCCAAGGTGACACTCGTATCACCTGCACCACAGTTATTCATTTTTTCGAGCATCATGCGATCGGTCAAGAGATTCAACTGAACAACCTTGCCTGCGACATACAGTTTCTCCACTTCTTCTGAAAGCATTCTAAGCACTTCCGAATAACATTCGAAATCAGCATCCTTGAAAGTTTCAACATCAGTAATCACCACATTCAATCGCTCCACCTTATTTAATAAAGCACAAACATTAGCTGTTTTTTCTAATAGTTCGTGCTTAGAGAGCCTCAGCACGTATGATACACCTTGCTTAAAATTATTGTCTTTTGCATTAGAAACTTGATTGATGCCATCCATCACCACCACATCAGCCTCATCCCCAAGGCTAGCAGGCTTGATGTCCGTATGGTCGATACAATCTATCACCTCCAAGTAATCCTTTGGCAAAGAATAGTTGGGATAAACGAACTGAATGTTCAGATTCTCCTTCATCGCATAGACAATGCCAGCTTTCAAGGTTTCAAACGGCATCAGATTCCGTTCTTTCTTATCATTTTGATAATGGCAGAAAGAAACAGATGTATCATCCAGTAATATCACGAGATATTGTATCATTCTGCACCTCCTTCTTTTTCAAGTTTGCGATAGAGTTTATTCCAATAATAGTTGTTGGCACGCACACGAGCCTTGTGCATCTTGCAAATGGCGGTAGCTCGCTGATAGATGGTAGGCGTGTCGGCTGCATCATAGTTTTCACCTTGGCACCAAGCACAGCCCTCAGCCACCTCACAGTCGATACACTCTTGGGTAGATTGCGTACATCTATCCAAGGTCAAGAAAGGACGAAGCTTATTCTTATCGATTCCATCATGGATGTTTCCGATAATCCAGGCCTTCTTGCTACGAAGTGAATATTGGGCAAATCGAGTACAAGGATAGAAGTTACCTTCTGCATCCACTGCAAGCATCATGCCTGCACCACACCAATTTTGGTTTTGCAGTTGACAATCCATCGGTTTGCCCATGTGCTCTGAGAAGAACGAGCAAGCATAGTCTTGATAATAACCTCCATCTATAATGGCATCCGCAAGACTGGTTAGCTGTTCCTCGAAGAGCGCATCATCCCCATCTTTCCAAACTTCCTCAAACACACAGTTGATGTTCACCTCGTGGATGCCAAGACCATAGAGATGCAATACACTTTCCTTGATATAAGGAATGTCAGCACTACTAATCGTCACCTTCGTACCTGCCCCAGGGAATTGTTCCAACCACAAAGGAATGTTCTTCACCACATCCTCGTATGATCCTTTCTCTTCCTCTGGCTTTGGCTGGATACCTTGCTCCATTTCCTTGGTTTTCCAAATACGATTGAGGTCGTGCTTGCGCTTGGTACCATCAATGGTGATACCAATACTTAGATGTTCACGATTCTTTTTGATGAAGTTCTGCACCTTTTCCGAGCCATAGTTGATGCCATTCGTAGAGAAAGAAAAACGATAGGAATTGAACCAATGGTGGTTTCTGCGAAACATCTCAACCTTGAGATAATCACAAATCTTATCTATCAAGTCTATTTCCAAGAAAGGCTCTCCACCTATAAAATCCCAGATTACACTCTCCTCTTTCATATCTTCCTCATGGTCGAGGATATAGTCAATAGCTGCCTTTGCTACCTCCCATGACATACGCTCTTTCGAGTTTTTGCCTACGAGGTAGCAATACTTACAAGCAAGTTGGCAGTCTTTGGTTACAATAAACACTATATTTTTAGCAATGCCAGCCTCCCAGTCTCTTGTTATTTTCTTTATTTTTTCAAACATAATTCAATAGTAAGGAATCGCTTTAAGTAAAAGCGACTCCTATTACAAACTAACGAGAACTACTCTTACATCCATACGAACAAGTTCCAGTACATGTTCCTTTACAACCAAAAGAACACCCACCATCACAAGTTCCTTTGCAAGTTCCTTTGCATGTAAAAGCACAAGCTCCATCACAGGTTCCTTTACAAGAGCCAATACAAGTTCCAGAGCAATCACATTGGCTTTCTGTAGCGCGCAGAACTTGCGGAACATTCATCAACATTGCAGCACCAAGAATAGGTAAAACTCCCTTAGCTGCTCTTTTGAAGAAATCTCTACGAGATTGAACTTCATCTTTTCTACTTTTGTTCATAATAAACTAATTTTAAATTAATATGTTGGTCCTCTATCAACATCATTTCCTTTTACATATAGAGAATACTCATTGTACTTATCTTTCATAAAAGATAGTTTTAAACGAGCTGTCTTGCCATCTCTATTTAGATAAAGCCAATTCGTTCCGGACATAGCTACGTCACACCGATAAATATACCAACCATTATTATATCCACTATATTCAAAGATCAAATCACCTACTGGACCGAAAGGGTTGTAAAGTGTAACTCTTGCCTGGCGAGTACCAAATACGTTTGTAGAAATAATATAAATTTTAGTATTAATAACATCTTTCGTACATTTCTGACCATTAGAATCATAAGATGCAACTATCCTAAAATCCCCAGAACACTGAGCCTTAGACTGAATTGCGAATAACATTTGAAACATAGCCACAAAAAACAAAATAAAAAGCCTAATTCGCATCATAACATTATTATTTATGTGCCTTATAGACATCCCAAATTCAGCAATAAGAACCTTAGAAATAGATACTAAAAAAGACGTGGGAGTCTCTACTTCTCGCTTATCCCAGTCTCAGGCTCTCGCATTGCCCATCATCGAGGATAAGCAACACAGATAGCCCACGTCATGACGCATTATAGTATACCACGTACGACCATACTATTGTTATGAAACAACAATATGTTCAGATACTACAGGATATAATACACCCTTCGTGGACGTTCTCGTTGCCATATCTCTTCCGATGATTGTCAAATTTGCGAGATTTGAGATCTGAAGATTTACGTTCCGTAAACGTCCTTTACCAGTAAATAACCCACTCACCCATACAAACGGGCTAACTGAGTCGGTGGCAAAATTAAGAAATATTTTCGAAATCACCAAACTTTTACCGAAAAAAATGAAGAGAAAGATTGCTTTTTCGATATAAAATCGTATCTTTGCACTAAAATATATAAAAACAAGGAATATGGGAGCAGTATATGTAATACAAGGAATGTTGATTTACATTTACGCCTTTGACCACAACCCACCGCACATTCATGTACGAAGTGGAGAAGGTACTTTTACGATTACTATCAAAGACAGAATCGTAGAAGGACGTGCTAAATCAAAGACGATTCGTCTGATTAATGACTTCATCGACGAACATGAAGATGAAATCATGGAACTTTGGGGTAAAGCCCAAAGAGGAGAAACGATAAAGAAAGTACAACGATAAAAACAAAACGGCTATGATTTTAACGATTAAAGATGTAGACTACTTAGGAGATTATACTCTTCTTTGTACTTTTAATGATGGAGTAAAGAAAAAGGTTGACTTAACCTCGCTCTTAAAATACCCAGCATTCAGCGAGTTGAAAGACAAAAACAAGTTCATTCAATTCGGATTAGACCAAACAATATTTTGGGCTAATGGTGCCGATATTGCGCCAGAATATCTCTATGAGCATGGAGTAACAGCAGACAACTAGACATTATGAAAGAACCCGGCAAGAAATATAACGATGAAGACAACTTGCTCGTCAACGACTTGCGCTCCATTGTCAGCAAGGCTCGCAGCAAAGCATTTGCTGCCGTCAATTATTCTCTGGTGGAAAGAAACTGGAGAATAGGACAACGTATTGTGGAACAGGAACAGAACGGAGCATCACGTGCTGAATACGGAAAGCATGTGATAGAGGTTGCTTCGGCTGCTCTTACAGAGGAATTCGGGAAGGGATTCTCCGAGACGAACATAAGAACCTTCAGAAAATTCTTCCTGATTTTCAATAACTTAGAAATTCAGCAGACACTGTCTGCTGAATTTAATCTTCCAAAACAGCAGACACTGTCTGATGAATTATCTTCGCACTTTCAAAAAGGGCAGACACCGCCTGCCCAATTCGAGTTACACCTTCTTCCTTGGTCTCATTACGAGCGTCTTATACGAGTAGAAGATAAACAAGCTCGTGAATGGTATGCAAAGGAGGCATTCGAACAAGGTTGGAGCTTCAGAACCTTGAACCGCAATATCAACACCTTATATTATGAACGCCTTCTTATGTCAAAGAAGAAGCAGCCTGTGATCGATGAGATGAAGGAAAAGACAAAGAACTTTCAGCAAGACAAGCTAGAATACATCAAATCACCAGTTGTCTTGGAATTTCTTGGATTGCCAGAAGACACATCCCTTGCAGAATCAAAATTAGAGACTGCCATCATCAACAACCTAGAGAAATTCTTGATGGAAATGGGAAAAGGGTATGCGCTCGTGGCTCGCCAGCAACATATCCGAACCGAGGAGAATGACTACTACATCGACCTGGTATTTTACAATTACCTCATCAAATCCTTTATCTTGGTCGATTTGAAGGTAAATCGCATCACCTACCAGGATGTAGGACAAATGGACATGTATCTCCAAATGTACGATAAGATGAAAAAAGGACCAGACGACAACCCTACCATCGGCATCATCCTTTGTACCGAAACAGATTCGGATGTGGCACGATACTCTACCCTCGCCAAAAACGACCAGATGTTCGCAGCAAAATACAAGCTTTACCTGCCAGACAAAGAAGACTTGAGAAGAGAAATCGAACGACAGAAAGAACTGTATCTAATGGCTCATCCTGAAGAAAACGATAAAGAGTAATTCTTCTGGCAGTATCAGAATAATTAGAAGGAACCATTACAAAAAGGTCAGACGCTGCCTGACCTTTTTTTATCTCATTTTCGTATAACTATCCATTTATCTATAAAATCATCACTTTTTCTTGCATAAAGTTTGCAATTTTCAATATTTATGCTTACCTTTGCCGTTGTTAAGAGGGAACTCATAACACATTACAAAACATCTTATCATCAAATAAGAAAGGAAATAGCAAATGGAACTGAAAGAGACTTTCCAAAAAGTGAAGGCAGCTAGCAAGACTTTGGGCTTGCTCAGCGACGAACAACGTAATGAAATCCTGCAGGCGGTGGCGGATGCTATCATCGCAGAGACTCCTGCGCTCCTTGCAGCTAACGCAGAAGACCTGGCGAAGATGGACAAAACAAACCCACTCTACGACCGATTGCAGCTCACAGAGCAGCGACTCGTGGATATCGCTTCGGATATGAGACACGTAAGTACCCTGCCCTCACCGCTCGGAAGAGTTCTCAAAGACAAAACACTCGAAAATGGTTTGCACCTGCAGCGGGTTGCCGTTCCTTTCGGAGTCATCGGCATGATTTACGAGGCTCGTCCTAACGTAACCTTCGATGTATTCTCGCTCTGTTTCAAGAGCGGAAATGCTTGCGTACTGAAAGGCGGAAGGGATGCAAACGCCTCAAACTCAGCAGGTGTCGAACTTATCCACAGGGTGTTGATAAAGTATGGCGTGGATCCAAACGTATGTACGCTCCTCCCTGCCACCCATGAGGCTACCGGCGAAATGCTGAATGCCGTGGGCTATATCGACCTCTGTATTCCTCGTGGCGGAAAGAAGCTTATCAACTTCGTTCGTGATACTGCCAAAGTGCCGGTTATCGAGACCGGAGCCGGCGTGGTGCACTGCTACTTCGATAAGGATGGCGACCTGGAGATGGGCAAGCGCATCATCACGAATGCCAAATGCCGAAGAGTGAGCGTATGCAATGCGCTCGACTGTCTGCTGATTCACGAAAGCCGATTAAGCGACCTCCCTGCCCTCTGCGAGGGGCTCGCCGAGAAGCAGACCAAGATTCATGCTGATGCCAAGGCCTACGAGGCATTAAAGGGGCACTATCCTGATACCTTATTATATAAGGCAGAGGAAAGCGAAGCGAAGATGAAGGAGGCAGGTTTGCTGACTGCGGATTGCAAATCCGCAGACTCAACAGAAGCAGATACTAATATGAAGAGCATCTGGAACACAGAATGGCTCAGCATGCAGATGGGTATCAAGACTGTCGCTTCAGAAGATGAGGCGCTCGACCATATCGCTACCTACGGAAGCGGACACAGCGAGAGCATCGTTTCCAACAACGAAGCTGCCCAGAAGAAATTCCAGGCATTGGTAGATGCAGCCTGCGTTTATGTAAACGCCCCTACCAGCTTTACCGATGGCGCACAATTCGGACTGGGCGCAGAGATCGGCATCAGTACCCAGAAACTCGGAGCCCGCGGACCAATGGCTCTCGAAGAGATTACCACCTACAAGTGGTTGATTACTGGTCAGGGACAGACAAGAGCCTAACAGGACCCGCTCCGTATCTGCTCCGTACCCTCTCCGTACCAAGTCTTAGTTTCTGCCATGTTTGCAAGATTTGCATGCAAACTTTGCAAACATCAAGATTCTAGAAGAAAGATTCAAGAGCAATATATATCAGAAATAACAAATAAAAAACGAAATAACAATGAAGACATTCTTTAATGTTGAAGACCTTGGCGACTTGAAAGCAGCACTCGCCGAGGCACAGGAAGTGAAAGCAAACCGTTTCGGTTATCAGGAGTTAGGCAAGAACAAAACCTTGCTGATGATATTCTTCAATAACAGTCTCCGTACCCGACTCAGTACACAGAAGGCTGCGATGAACCTGGGCATGAATGTGATTGTGCTCGACGTGAACGCAGGTGCCTGGAAACTGGAGACAGAGCGTGGCGTTATCATGGATGGCGACAAGAGTGAGCACCTGCTTGAGGCAATCCCAGTGATGGGAAGCTTCTGCGACCTTATCGGTGTGCGCAGCTTTGCCGGTCTGAAAGACCGCGACTACGATTATGCCGAGACCATCGTCAACCAGTTTGTGAAGTACAGCGGTCGCCCAGTCTTCGCTATGGAGACAGCCACTGTTCACCCACTCCAGGCATTCGCCGACCTCATCACCATCGAGGAGCACAAGAAGGTGGCTCGTCCAAAGGTAGTCCTGACCTGGGCTCCTCATTGCCGTGCCTTGCCTCAGGCTGTGCCAAACTCATTTGCTCAGTGGATGAACGCAGCCGATGTTGATTTCGTGGTTACTCATCCTGAGGGCTATGAACTCGACCCTAAGTTCGTAGGTAATGCCAAAGTGGAGTACGACCAGAAAAAGGCGCTGGAAGGTGCAGACTTCGTTTATGCCAAGAACTGGAGCTGTCCGGGTGTGAAAGACCCAGCACAGTATGGTGAGATTCTGAGCAAGGATATGAGCTGGACCATCGACGAGGAGCACATGAGCTGGACCAATGACGGTTGCTTCATGCACTGCCTGCCAGTTCGCCGCGGTCTGATTGTTACCGATGATGTCATTGAGAGCAAGAACAGTCTGGTGATTCCAGAGGCAGCCAACCGTGAGATTTCAGCCGAGGTTGTCATCAAGCGCATGCTCGAATCACTCTAAAGCAGGAAATAAGAAAAAGATAGGGGAAGTAAAGGAAAACAAGCCTTTACTTCCCTCTTTTCCGTTCTATCCAGCCTGATCCTATCCCCATATCTCGGTATTTTTATCTTTTCATCCTGTCTATATTCTTATATCTCAGATATTATCCGTACCTTTGCTGACGAAAAAAGAAAAACAAGATGGACAAATACATAATACTTTCACCAGAAGCTAAGGGTTCATTCAATGATCGCCTTAACTTTCTGTATCTAAAACTAGGTAACTTTCTCGATACAGAGAAACTGGAAAATCGTACCTTGCAATATTGTAAGGTATTCCTCAGCGACGCCCAGAACCAGATAAAAGAGTTAGAAGAATCTCTCCTTTATCAGGAATTCCTGAAAGGCGCAAGCCTCACTATCGTGGAACAGACTCCACTGAATGGCAGCAAAGTGAGCCTGCTGATCAAGACTACGGATGAAGCTACACCTATCTTATTCCACAGTCTTCGTCTTACAGAAGAGGAAGCAAAGGGAAAGGATTCGTACGAGCAGACCCATTTTCTCTTCAATAAATATCTGAAGACTATTGAAGGTACGGATATGACCATGGAACGCAACCTGATTCGCACCTGGATATACGTCACCAACATCGATGTAAACTATCAAGGCGTAGTAGAAGCCCGCAATGACATCTTCGACAAAGAGGGATTGACTGCCGACAGCCACTACATCGCCAGCACAGGTATCGGTGGCGCCACCCCGGTACGCCACGCAGCTGTAGCCATCGACTTTCTCACCGTCCCCCATATCAAGGAAGAGGACAAGAAGTATCTTCAGGCACTCGATCATCTGAATCCTACCCATGAATATGGCGTAGCCTTCGAAAGAGGAACCCGGCTTACGCTACCTACCCATACTCTCCATCCAGAAGGAAGCCAGCAGTTCAAGCAACAATACTTCATCTCCGGTACAGCCAGTATCGACAAGCATGGAGATGTGGTCTATGAAGGCGACATCGTGCGCCAGACCGGCAGACTGCTTGAGAACATTGGCGCCCTGCTGAAAGATGGCGATGCCACGATGAATGATATCCAATACTTCATCATCTATCTTCGCGACATCTCCGACTATCATACGGTTGACAGACTGATGCAGCAGTTTTATCCCCAGATTCCCCGCATCATCGTGGAGGCTAAAGTATGCCGACCAGGCTGGTTGATAGAAATGGAATGCATTGCTGAGAAGGAATCATGTTCTACAGAATAAGGAATTATAAAGATTCCGTTATCTAACCTTTGTCGGAATCCTCTTATCACTCATGATTTCATTTCCTGCCGCACGGGCATCCAGCTCTACTGGCTTCGAAGTGAAATCAGGGGTATTATAGGAATCCAGCAACTCGTCGTAGTACTTCTTCGGATTGCGCTGAGGCAAGAGGAACGGCTTGCTTACATTGCCCTTATCATCAATGCAGGCAAGGTAAAGACGGGTATAGAGACCGTCACCGCGACGGGAAGTGAAGACAAACCAATGGGAATCCCTACTCCAGTTGTGCCAGCTATCTGTATTCCTGCTATTGGCAGCCGTCATTGGTCGCGCCTGTCCCGTCTTCAAATCCAGCAACCAGTTATCCGCTTCCTTATGCCAGATAGGGAAGCAGCCATAATCACTCATCGTAAACATGATGTACCTGCCATCATACGAAGGACGTGGATGGGTGGCACTCTTGCCCAGTTCACGGGCATTGAAGATGGTATCCACCTGGTTGCCAAACTTACCCGTAGCGGCATCGAAACCAATCTTGCAGATATTATACTTGATATCCTTATAACCGCTAGGGATAGGCTCTGCGGTAGAAGAGCAGAAGTAGAGCGTCTTTCCATCAGGCGAGAATACCGGATAAGTCTCATAATGGTCTTTCGTCATCAGGAGAGAATCCAATATCAGTTCATGGGTTGCAGGCTGATAAACGAAGACATCCGATGCCTGGTCGAAGACTTCAATTCGCTCATCCTTCACGGCATGGAAACTCTGATGGGTGGTATTGGTGCTATAAGCACAATACTTGCCCGAAGGATGCCAATAAGGATAAACCATAGAACCCTTCAGGGAATCATTCTTAGCCTTCAGCCACTCCCGCTTTCCGTTCAGAGAAACCAAGGTTGCGCCATGGTCACCACGCACATGGAAGGTAAACTGATCGGGATTGGTTCTGTTTGCCGTATGACAGTTGAGACAGGCACCCGGTGCTGCCGTATTCTCAAGGATTGCCGTTTCCTCGAAATTACTCAAGTTGCGCTGATAGATGCCCAACTTGCCATACACTTCATAACCAGGAGCAATGCGACGATAAGTCAAGCCCCAGTCCTTCAGTTCGTATGGGCTGACATGGATATCGAAGTCCTGATATTTGAACCTTTCACCATTTTTCAATACATACACTGAGACGGTGAGTTTTTCACCCTTGTTCTTTTTCAAGAAATCATGCCATTCATCTACCTCAAACTCCGCATACTTCTTGTCGTAAGAATATAGCCCCTCTATGGTTTTCGGACCATGCACACATACATACATATCCTCAATATCCTCGTCCGCCATATTAAAATCGAGCGGTGCGATATTAGCAGGAACTGTAACCCCAACATAATCGGGGAATATCTTAGGGAATTGATTGATTTCCTTGGCATCTTTCCACGCCGGAGGGTAACAACATGCACTAAGCGAAGCCATCACCACTCCAACCAACAGAGAGCACAATAAAGATTTTATCGTTTTCATTTTCTAACCAAATATTATCAACATGTATTATGCACTAATTATCAGCAAGATTGCCAACTTAACATTTAACACTTAACATTCAACATTAATATATAGTTTTCTTCTCCTCCTTCTTAGCTTCCTCCTTGTCTTGTATCACCATATAGTGCCAGGCATTGGATACATACGGCTGCTGACTGAGTTGAGGATCCTTCGGATTCTGCATATAGAGCTGAATGAAGTTGAGCGTATTGTTCACGTTCTGTGCATCCACACTATATGGGATGGTACGTGGATCGCTATGCGTCTTCATCCAGTTGCCGATGAGAATCTCCTGGAAGGAACGTGGAATATGGTCGTAACCCACAAATCTGCCCAGCGGATAATACTGCACGAACTTCTCCATATTGCGCTGCAGGAGTTCGTAGCACATCAGATATTCGTATGCCATCCTGTTATGGTTATCATTCAGGAAGAGCAAACCCAACATCTGGTCCATCTCCCGGTCGCTGAAGAGGAAGTCCTGCTTCTTCTCACGATACTTGCGCAGCTTGCCATAGATAGGATGTCGGTTGATAGCCTTCTCATTACCCAGCAGCGCCATGGTCTGGTTAGCCCAGTTGCTATAGAAGAGCGTTTTCTGCAGTCGGCGGAGCAGCTTTGCTGCCACCTTGTAATTACCGTTGATGATTTCGCACTCTATAATCCTGCGGGTCAATCGGGCACTCTTGCGATAATTCGGTATCGCCTCCTGCGCCTCGAACATATATCTTTCGGCATCATTCACCATACCCAGACGGAAGAAGATTTCTGCAGTAGATACTGGCGAAATCATATCGCGGGTAAAGGTAGGGAACAAGCCCTCGCCTCCATTCTGATAGAACTCGAAAAGACGGTCGGCAAGCATACCTTTCTGGCTCAAGGCAAGATTCACACACGAAACACTGAGCGGTGTGGTTGCCGGTTTCTTCTCTGCCTTCTCTATAATCTTATCCCACTGTTCGGTGCGAACCAGGAAATCATAATCTATCAGGTCGTAGGTCATTTCATCAAAAGATGCCTTGATACCAAAACATGAAGCCACAATCACCAATACATAGCTCAATACTATGACCACTTTGGATTGCTGCAACTTCTGCAAGGATTTCCGGTGGCATGGAATCATCCCCAGGAAAGGAATCACAACAGCCCATACCATCACAACAAAAGGCAACGGAGATACTGCACCCGGATAGCGATAATAATTCAGTCCAGAAAAGATGCGTTGCATTGGATACTGCAGAGTCTGCGTGCTCAGCAGAATCCAGACTATGGTAAGCACAAGGATGCAGGCAGAATAGCCTATTCTGGAAAGGAAGTTGCCCTTCTGCTGCGCATTCTTCAGCGTATCACCTATCATCAGGGCGGCATAAAGGAATACCACCGGACCCAGGAACCAATAAACCAATGCCGTGCTTACCAGTTCGAACACTACCTTTACCAACCGGTTGTGGAATCGGTTGTGAATCCATCCCATCAGCAGAGCTCCGAAAAGTGCAACCACAAAAGAAAGCAGGATGTTCTGGTCGCCCATGGCACACCACAGGGCGATGCTTGGAAGGAAACTCAGGAGATAGCCCGGGAAATCATGCTTGGCTCCATATTGCTTCATCAGTCCCCATACGGCAGTCTGAATGCCTATCAGGAGCAGTCCGATGAAGGCACCACCCAATACAGGCATATAGTAGAACTGTACCAGAAACTCACTGATATAGTCGGCTAATCCTCCCGGCAGCACAATGCGCTCCAGGAAATAGTTGGTATCAAAGAGAAACATCTGATACTGTTCCTGAAAGCAGAGCCCTGCCATATAAGGCACAGCCCAGAACAGCATCACTGCCACGCCGAAGAGCAACGACAGCAGCGGTTTCCAAGTTTTAGTGATCAAATTATTCATTTTTATCAGGTATTAATTTTAATTTCCATTTTCATTTCTCCTTTCACTGCTACGCTAAACTTCTATGGTTCAGGACGTTTAGTATGAAGGGAGATTCCATTGTCTTCATTGTCTTTATTGTCTTCATTGCCTTTATTGTCTTTTGCCAGGAAATAGATAGGAGCATTTATTGCCCCCTCCTTTACCAGAAGCCCTTTCTCGGTAAAATGCTTCAACCATTTCAAGGCTGTCTGCTGGCGCAGGGAGAAATGGTATTCCATGTCGCGTCGGCAAATATAGTCATGCTCTTTTATGAAAGCCACAATCTTATCCCACAACTGTTCTTCGGTGTATCTGCGAGACTTCGTGGTGTATTTAGAGCGTTCGAACCTTACATTTCTACCCACCTCGTTCAGTAATTCGGCAGTAGGCTTGAAGTTGATGTTACGCAAGCGGATATTATTGCCCGTTACCTTATCCATGGTTTTACCTTCCGGCAACTCCGTTGTAACAGACAGCGAGAGATAGCCCACTTGTGGAAGATAGAAACGGGCACCCTGAGAGAGCTCGGTCACGATGAGATCGTGCAGCGATGTCATCACCGCCTGCACATCACCCCTGGTAAGCGAACATGCTTGCTCTATATGCTGCTCTATCTGCTTACTGGTCATCGGTTCGTGGTCACGCAACCGGACAAATTTCTGTTCTCCACCTTCGCCCTTCGAGTTATGGATGGAATGGATTTCATACTTTATTGCCATAGTTTAGTATTATTAGCTGTTATCACAAGTATGTTATAAGGTGCTAAGTACTAATTATATAAGCTTGAAGTTCCAGGACTTTCCGACGTGCGTCGAACGATGCACGTGCTCACATCGAACGCCGCACGCTCTTACTTCGTTCGATGCACGCACTCACACCGTTCGGTGTGAGTCGCAAAGTTAAGCTGTTATAAGCTCTCAGTTGTACAAACATACACTGCTAAACCTACTTGTTTTACAGCATACAAAAGTACAATAAAAACTCGTAAACACCAAATCTTTTCAGCAATTATACTAGAAAGTACGGAAGAAAAGCAAAAAAAGTCAAATTCTGTTTACTAAAAGGTATGAAAAAGCCCCGACTGTATCACTACAGCCGAGGCTTAGCCTAATTTTATGTTTTAATCACAACGATTTATCACATACCTATTTAGCCTTTTTCTTGAAGACATAGTACCATCCGGTACTACCATCAGATTGACAAGCTGCTAAAACAAGCTCGTCATTAGATGCTACCAAGACATAATACTTTTGGAAAGCAGCATCACCTTCATTAACATTTACACCCATAGGAATAACAAACTTATCATTTGTTACTGTTGGGAATGAGATAGTACCCTTATCCCAAGAAGCATCCTTGTGCTCAAGCACATTCACCTTGATAGGAAGCGTTGTACCATCACCATTAGTTGCTGTCTTGGAATTGGTATCAATGGTAAAGTAAGCATGAGTACCGCTACGCTTTACACCGCCAGCTTTGCTACTGCCTTGACCCTCGATGTCTGTGTATGATACAGTCCACCACTGAGGACCGGTACCGCTTCCGAATTGACCATTGCCCCAAACACCAGAAGCCTTTTCGTTCCACTCCCATGTGGTTGTACCGTCACCATCTTTACCACCTGCGAGATACTCAAGAAGCTCTGGCTTGGTAGTCAAAGACTCAACATCGAAAGAACCTGCATTGTAAGTCTCCTGAGTGCCATCAGCCTTGGTATAAGTCAAGGTAATATTGAACTTACCTTCCTCAACAACCATCAGCTGATCGCCATTCAGAGTAGCAGTACCAGCAGCCTCATCAGCACCTTCCTTGGTAATAGCCCAGTTAGAAAGCACACCGTTACCATTCTCAACAGTAAAGACATTACCCTTCTTGCCTTCCTTGACCTCCTGAATAACCTTTACCTTACCTGCATCAAAAGCAGTACCGAACTGTACAGGCTGACCAGCGAACTCACCTACAGTAGAAGTATAATTACCCTCAGATCCTGTTACGCAGAGACGCTTCTGAAGTTCTGCAGAGAGATAAGTAATCTCATCTACATTCACAGTGAAGTCCTTGGTAAAGTCAACAGCCACGTTCTTGCAGTGCATAGTAACGGTATTGGCACCTACCTTGGTAACATAGATGGTATCGTATGCCTTGGAAGAAGTTACCGCACCTTCAGCCAACTGGTCAACCGACCACTGGCTTGTGATAGGAGAATGATTCTCGATGATGATACGGTTGCTATTCTTACCATTCACCTGAACAGGTGTTACCTTCGCATCTACGCTCTCAGCTGTTACATTCTCAGTGAAACCTGTGCTGCCAGAATCGGTAGAAGGATCACAAGAAGTATAAAGCAATGTCAGCATAGACAATGCAAAAAATATCTTTTTCATATACTTATTCATTTAAAAGATTAAAGAATTGATTACTTCCAGCCCTGATATTCTGAATCAGCACCAGTCCAACCTTCATTCTGCTTTACGGTACCCAAAGCTACCTGAGTCTCAGGCATCTTCTGGAAACCGGCTGTAGCATTGTAACGGGCAGTATAACCTCCATTATGTGGAGTATTTGTATCTGGCTGTCCGCAATAATAGATGGCAACACCATTCTGCTTCTCAAGAGCAGCTGCTGCGATGTGCCAACGACGGAGGTCGTTCCAGCGGGTACCCTCACAAGCCAACTCCCAACGGCGCTCATTTCTCAAAGCTTCCTCAGAATAAGCAGCAATAGGGTTCAAACCAGCACGCTTGCGAACCTCATTGATACCAGCTACATCCTTCTTCAACTCACTCTGCATCAACAATACGTCAGCAAAACGGATGAGTACAAGGTCGTGGATGTTATTCAACTGCATGTTCTCCTTTCCCGGAGTATCCCAGTTGCCTGGATACATCACATTCTCGAAAGTACAAGAATAGCCATCCTTCAGCTGATCATTCTTACAAGTAACAGGAGCCCACTTCTTGGCATAGTAATCAGTTTCCTGAACAAAGTCTGCCCAACCACCTTTCTTATATGTCTCAACCTTAGACCAGTCCTGGATAGAAGCATCACGGCGTGCATCATTAGGCTCGGCAGCAGCCCAATCCTTTACCAGGTTTGGAGCTACAGGACCAGAACCCCAACCCTGACCGAATGGGAAGGTGTTGCCATAAGCCTGACCACCACGAACACCAAAGAAAAGTGCATAACCATTGGCATAGCCAATCGTTGTACTCCAGGAAGCGAACTTATTGAACTTGATAGAGAACAAAGTCTCAGGATTCTGAGAAGCATCATCCTCAACCCACTTGAAGCCCTGACCCTTGGTATAATCATAATCCTCTACAGTGCATCTGTTGGTATAAGTCCAGAGATTCTGATACTTATCCACCAACTGGCGGCCTGAGTTAGCCACACAGTCATCGATGGCTGTAATGACATTCTCCTTAGACAGAGTAGTTCCATCAGGAAGTTCTACAGAAGTCAAAGGATTGTAAGTAGTACTGGTCAGATCAGCCAATGTTGAACCATTGCCAAAGAAACCAGAATAGAACAACCAGGCACGACCCAGCAGAGCCTCAGCAGCATACTTATCTATATGGCCATCAGTGCTCTTTGCAGCAGGCAAGAGAGCGACAGCATCACGAAGATCCATCAGAATCTGCTTCCAAGGGTCTTCAATATTACCTTGGGTGATAGCCTCAGAACCTGGTTTCAGACGCATAGGTACATTTCCATACATAGAAGCCAACTCATAATAATAGAAGGCACGCAGGAACTTAGCCTGTCCCATCATTGAGTTTTTGGTATCCTCATTCATAGAGGTATTAGGAAGAGCCTCTATCAAGGTATTTGCACGGTTGATACCCTTGTAACGAGCCTCATAGAACACGTTGGTCATATCGGCATTGTAGTTACAGAGCAAATCATCTGCCTGCATCAACTTATCGTTGACACCACCACCACCGAGCATATCATCACTAGCCAACTGGGCATAGTAAAGGAAACTCATCTGAGGGTCTGCACAAACCTGGTTCAAATTCTGGTAAACACCAGCCAATACAGCCTCACCATCCTCCTTGGAAACAGGGAAGGTACTGGTAGATAACTCGCCTACATTCTTCACATCATTGATGTCGCAGGATGCCAAGCTAAGCACCGCCATGGCTGAAGCCAAAAATATATTTAACTTTTTCATTGTGAATTCAATTTTAGATTAGAACTTTACATTTACACCGACCATATAGGTACGAGGCTGAGGATAGTTACCTACATCAACACCTGTTACCCATGAGTCTGAGCCGATAGCAGTACCATTCTCTGGATCCATACCCTTATAACCGGTAATGGTAAAGAGGTTCTGGGCAGCGAAATAGAGACGGAGCTGCTGGAATGGGCTGCTCTTCCAGATCTTGGTGAAATCGTAACCCACGGTCAGATTCTGAAGACGGAAGTAGCTGGCATTCTCAATGTAAATATCAGAAATGGTCTGCCAGTTTGGACCTGCATTCATGTGGGCGAGCAAAGGATACTTGTTGGATGTACCCTCACCATGCCAGTAGTCATACACCTCTGTCGTGAAGTTCTCGACCTCACCATCGGTGAACTTACGGAATGAACGAGCCACCTGCTGACCGAATGCACCAAAGCCTGTTACAGAAAGGTCGAAGCCCTTGTAAGATGCACCGAGAGTGATACCCATGGTTACATCTGGATGTGGATCACCAAGCTCTGTCTTATCGTCATCATTGACAACGCCATCGCCATTTACATCTACAAACTTCAAGTCACCTGGCTTGATACCGGTACCCTGCTTAGAGTTAGCGGCATTGCCCTTACAGTTCTTATCAAGGTAAGCCTGAACGTCTGCCTCATTCTGCATCACACCTTCAGTCTTGTATCCCCAGAAATAGCCAATAGGATGACCTTCCTCGAAACGAGCCATATAACCGGTATTCTCAGCCAAGTGGTCCTTACCACCATTGTTGTACTTCTGGTTAGACTTTACCTCAGTTACTTCATTGTGGTTGTAAGCCATGTTCCAGCCTACGTTGTACTGGAAGTCCTTGCCAATCTTATCGTTCCAAGAGAGAGAAAGCTCAATACCCTTGTTCTCAACAGTACCGGCATTCTTCATCTGGGTAGAGAAACCGGTTGTTGGATCTACAGGAACAGCAACCAGCAAGTCCTTGGTCTTCTTGTTATACCAATCTGCAGTAAAGCCCAGACGACCATTCAGGAAGCGGGCATCCAAACCGATGTTCAACTGCTCTGAAGTCTCCCAAGTCAGATCCTCGTTAGACAGACGGGAAGGAGCTGCACCGGAAACATACTGGTCAGGATTACCATTGAAGGTATAATAGCTACTTGTATCGAATGCAAAAGCACTCTGCCACTGGAAGTTGTTAATGGTCTGAGCATTACCATTCTGACCCCAACCAGCACGAAGCTTCAGGAAGTCGAGCCATGATACGGTCTTAGCCATAAACTTCTCGTTAGAAATAACCCAACCAGCAGATACTGATGGGAAATAACCCCAACGCTGACCTGGAGCGAACTTAGAGTTACCATCGGCACGCATGATGGCAGAAAGCATGTACTTCTCATCGAAGTTATAGTTGATACGACCGAAGTAAGACATACCGCGAGAGTCATCACAAGGTGTACCTGAAACGGCTGCAGCATTGTTATTCTTCATATAGCTCATATAAGCATGAGTCATATCACCGAACACTGAGTTAGAAGCAGTAGCATTCAATGAGAAGCCGAAATCTGGACGGCTCTCGCTATACTCTGTACCTACCAGAACATCGAAGTTATGCTTCTTCTGCAAATCGAACTTATAGCTCAAGGTGTTGGTTGTACTCCATCCCCAACTTGTGCTCATGTTATTCATAGCCTTATCCTCTGTGCGGAAGCCATCGGCATTAGTTCTGTTGGCATCAAATACAGGGAGGAATGCACGCCAGGTAGATGTTCCCTGGTAATAGTTCAACTGTCCACGGTAAACCAGATTCTTGATTGGCTGGATCTCCAAATAACCTGTAGCATGCAGATTCTGGTTGATGCTCTTGTTGTGACCAGACTGCTGGTTCACCATCTTATAGACTGGGTTTGCAGAATAAGAGTTGTATTTATCAATCCAACCCTTCAAATCCTCAGCCTTGGTATAGCTACCGTCTGCATTATACATAGGTATCGTAGGGTTGGCGCGGAGCATATTGGAAAGATCATTGTTATACTGGTTACCAATCCGGATACCCTGATTCTGCTTGTGCTGATAGTAAACATTCTCACCAATCTTCACAACATCCATACCCTTTTCAGTGCGATAGATGACATGCTCTGAATTGATACGGAAGGTGAATCGACGGTAGTCTGACTTAACAACATTACCAAACACACCATCCTGATACTGATAACCGGCACCCATAGAGAAGGTAGAACGGTCGGAACCACCAGTAACGTTCAGGGAATGACTTGTTGTAACGGCATTCTTATTGCGGATAGCCTCTACCCAGTTGGTTCCTTCGTTAGAACCATCCATATAAGAGTTGTAGAGGTCTTCGCCCATAATGCTCTTCCAATCCCAGCCGCTTTCGCCACTGTTGAAACGCACCTGGTCCATTACCTCCATATACTGCTTGGCAGTCAGCATCTTAGGCATACGATATACGTTAGCCCAACCTACGTTGGCATCGTAAGATACCTGGATCTTACCCTGCTTACCCTGCTTGGTAGTTACCAGGATAACACCATTGGCTGCGGCAGAACCGTAGATGGCACAGGATGCGGCATCCTTCAAAACGTCGATACGCTCGATGTCGGCAGGGTTCAAGTTGTTGATATCACCTGCTACACCATCAATAATATAAAGAGGAGCTGTGTTGCCGTTGGTACCGGCACCACGGATAGAAATCTTAAAGCCATCACCAGGCTGACCTGAAGCCGCCTGAATGTTTACACCAGGAGTCTGGCTCTGCAAAGCGCCCAGCACCTGAGTGGTATTCATCTTCTGAATATCGTCACCCTTTACCTCGATGGTAGAACCGGTAACGAGCTTCTTCTTCTGAACACCATAACCTACGACAACAACTTCTTCGAGAGTCTTGTCGTCAGTCTTCATTGTGACGTTAAAATTAGACTGATTACCTACAACGATTTCCTGCTTCTGGTAACCGATATAAGTAATAACAATAGTAGCACCAGGCTTCACGTTCAATGAGAAGTTACCATCCAAGTCAGTAACTGTACCATTTCCGGCATTACCTTTCTCTACTACACTTGCACCGATGATAGGACCTTCTGCGTCACTTACATTACCGGTAACCTTCTTAGACTGCTGTACTGAGTTAACAGCAAAATTTGGAGATGTTGCCAAAGCTTCAGTTGTGTAACTCAAGCCTAAGGATGCCAACGCTCCAACAAGCAGCACTGATTTTCTTAAGTTTAGATTCATACTTATGTACTTTCTAGGTTTGAATAGAATAAACATTAACTTAATTGACTAGCAAATAGCCACACTCTCTTGTCTCCCTGCAACTGCCAGCTGCACGGAAACAATCCTTCTTTCATTTTAAGCTGAATTGATACTCATAGGTCATTACTTTTTATTTTGTTAGTTTTGTTATTTTAGCTGTATTTCAGGCGAAACGATGTGGGGTATCTTCTTAGTGGTATCATTCACATTCGTATCACCGCTGCAAAAGTACAATTCTTTTTCGAAAAAGGGTGATACTATTTTGCTCAATTCGTGTATTTTTCGTAAGAAAGGTTATTTTTTTAATAAAAAACCGATAAACACGAAAGATTTATTAACTTTCGTGTTTATCGTACACTTATCATTTTAACAGTCTTGATGGTACATTTTTGCATATAAAGCAATAAAGTATCATTATTTTGCGTCCTTCACCTACTTTGTCGCAAGGAAATTGCGCACAGGATTGGCATACATTGCTAAAATCTTCTCCTTCAGGAAGGCTTCATCCTTGTCAGGAAGTTCAATCTTTGCCAACTGTCCTGCGATATATTTCTCGAAGCGAGCCTTATCTTCCGGTGTATATTCTGAAGCATGAGCCTCGGTATTCTCCAAGAGATCGAGCGCCACATAATTGCCAGGATAGAGACGGTAGTGGCTATGTATCTCATGATCAAGATGGGCAGCAATGGTATTGAAGAGTTCCTGCTTCGGCATCTCTGGGTCGAGGGTATCCAGATACTCATCGATACATGGGGCTGCATGATAATGCACATGTCCCTTGTAACCGAAGATACCGGTCTGCATGCTTACGAGATCATCCATAGGTCCCTTCTTCCATCCTTCCACATCACGCTTCTGCTGATACTCCTTAGCCTTGAGGAAATCGCAAGGATCGTACTCATAGCTGATAGACAGCGGTACGAGATGGAGCTGCTTCAATCGGTCGATGATGCTGCCTTCACCGCCCATCGCCATCATCTGGAGAATGCTCTTCTGGGTACGGTCATCGCTATCCTTGGCTCTACCCTCTCGCTGGGCAATCCAGATATTCTCGTTCTTCTCCTTGATGGAGAAATGCATGTAATCGGAAAGACGTTTGCTTGACATCAGCATCTGGCGCATGCTCAGGGCACGCTCCACGATAAACGCCTTGTTGACACGTACCAGGTCCTTCACCCAAGGAAGCGACAGGAGGTTATCTCCGATAGCAATCTCGCAGGTGGTCTTGAAGCCATTGTCGATAAGCATTACATCGAGGATAGCTGAATCGAGCACGATATCACGATGGTTACTGATGAAGGTATAGTTGCGGGTATTATCGATGGCTGCGCAATCCATCTCACAACCCGTTGCAGCCTTCTTCAGGATGCCTTGAACAAAATCGTAGGCGAAAGCCAACTGGAAGTCGAGATTGGTCTTGCAAGCCTTCAACTTCTGGGCAATCATCTCAAAAGGAACTTGTGGATAAAGATAAGCAAGTACTTGCTTGAACTGATCGTTTGAAAGCAAACGGTCGAACACCTCAGGAAGGTCTTCTGGCTCCCAAGGTCGAATGGTATCAAATTCTTGAGGGATCTTCATAATATATACCTTTTTAATATATACCTTTTAATATATATGGCTCTGCGAGAAAGTCGCAGAACCATATATGTGATTTATAAATTCTAGAACTGATTCTCCACGATATCGCTGAGCACGTCCTTGATGTCAAGGCCTGCAGCGCGCACCTGCTGAGGAATGAAGCTGGTAACGGTCATACCTGGAGTGGTATTGATCTCCAGCATGTTCACCTTGTCCTTACCGTCCTTATCCTTAGATATGATATAGTCGATGCGGATGATACCGTTGGCATGGAGGATATCGTAGATGCGGGATGTGGTCTTTGCCACCTCTTCTGCAGTCTCAGGAGAGAGACGGGCTGGAGTGATTTCCTGTACCTGACCATTGTATTTGGCATCATAATCGAAGAACTCATTGCTGGTTACCACCTCTGTAGCAGGCAAGACAACAGTCTTCTCGGCTGTCTTGTAGATGCCCTGAGAAATCTCAGTACCATCGAGGAACCCTTCAATCATCACCTCGTTGCTCTCCATGAAAGCTACACGGAGGGCTGGAGCCAACTGGTCGGCATTCTTCACCTTGCTCACACCGAAGCTACTACCGTCGGCAGCAGGCTTTACGAAACAAGGCATACCGATGCGCTCGGCAATCTCGTCCTCATCATACTGTTCGCCACGACGGAGCAAGATACTGTCAGCCACGTTCACACCGAAACCACGCAGATAGTTGTTGAGCACATACTTGTCGAATGTCATAGCCTCTACCAGCACACCGCTTGTAGAATATGGCAAGTGGATGAGGTCGAAGTAGCCCTGCATCACACCATTCTCGCCAGGCTGTCCGTGGATGGTGATATAAGCATAATCGAAATAGATATGCTTGCCGTCTTTCACAAACGAGAAGTCGTTCTTGTCAATATCAATAGTCTCACCGTTATCTAAAGCCACGTGCCAGTCGGTGCCCTTTACATCGACGAGATAGATATGATAACGCTCCTTGTCGAAGAATGAGTACAAACCCTGACCTGAGCGCAAAGAAACATCGTGCTCAGAAGAATCACCACCACATACGATGGCTATCGTTCTCTTGCTATTTTCCATAATCTCTAAATATTTTTGAATGTATCTTTTGTGGTGCCTGCGATGAAGCCGCGCCACTTTTCTATTAATTGTCTAAAATCATCAGGCCACTCGCTGTCGAAGTCCATCTGCTGCTTGGTAACAGGATGAACAAAACCGAGGGTCTTGGCATGGAGAGCCTGACGTGGGCAGAGCTTGAAGCAATTCTGTATGAAAGCCTTGTAACCACTGCTGCGCTGACCTCTCAGGATCTCGGCACCACCATAGGTCTCATCCATGAAGAGCGGATGACCAATCTGCTTCATGTGGGCACGGATCTGATGGGTACGGCCCGTTTCCAGGATGCACTGTACCAAGGTGGTATAGCCGAAGCGCTCCAAAACCTTATAATGGGTAACTGCACTCTTGCCAATACCGCTATCCGGATTGAAGACCTTCATGCGGAGACGGTTCTTGGGATCACGACCGATATTGCCCTCGATGCGTCCCTCATCCTCCACGATATTACCCCATACCAGCGCATTGTAACTGCGATGGGTAGTCTTGTTGAAGAACTGCTTGCCCAATGCCGTCTTGGCAGTAGGAGTCTTGGCTACTACGAGCAATCCGCTGGTATCCTTGTCAATGCGATGAACCAGACCCACTTCCGGGTCGTTGGCATCAAACTCAGGCATATCGCGCAGGTGCCAAGCCACAGCCTGAATCAGGGTGCCATGGAAGTTTCCGGCTCCCGGATGAACCACCATTCCTGCCTCTTTGTTAACCACCATCAACTGGTCGTCTTCATAAACCACATTGATGTCGATTTCTTCCGGCTTGATGCTTGTTTCATGACGAGGGCGGTCGAGCATCAGCGTAACGATGTCGTTCGGGCGCACCTTGTAATTGCTCTTCACCGGTTTGCCGTTTACATGAATAAATCCGGCATCAGCTGCCTGCTGAATGCGGTTGCGGCTCTGGTAAGCCATCTTATCAGCCAGATACTTGTCTATGCGGACAGGATCCTGGTTGGCATCCACCTGCACCTTCCAGTGCTCATAGAGGTCGTCGCCATCAAAACCGAAGTCATCCTCTACAGGAGCATATACCTTATTATATATATAATCTAAAAAAATCATTCGTACTTACTATTGAATTCTTCACTCATCGTTCTTCACTCTTCACTTCTCCTACTCCACCACCTCTTTCTGCTGGTGTTCGTGTGTAGCAGGGGCTGTTTCTGTAGATTCAGTTCCCGGAACCACCTCGAAGTTATCTTCGGTGCTTTCAGTACCATCACCTTCTCCCTCCATCACATCATCGTTCTCGTGATAGACAGGATCCACCATATCGAAGGAGTCGGTAGTGTCGCGCTGACCATTACCTACCTGAATGATGAGCACATCATCGATAGAAACCTTATCGCCAGCCACCACATGCCTGCCCTTAACGAGAATACCGTAAACCCAGTCTTCCTCGCCTGGAATATATTCCGGTGAACCCAGCTTGAATCCCATGGCAGTCAACTTAGCCATCGCCTCTCTCAGAGAACTGTTGTCGATGACATCAGGAATGGTGATGCGAGGAGAATGGTTGGAGTTGATCGTGACATAGATGATATGCCCCGACTTTACCACCTCTCCGAACGCCGGCGTCTGCTCCAGGATACAGTCGGCAGGGAGCGAACGCACATATCCGGTATCCGAAACCACTATTTCCAATCCGGCATCATCGAGGATGCGGGTGGCATCATTGATATTCTTGTATCTGATATCCGGCACACGGATGGCCTCACCATGATGGGTGTAGATATCGATGCCGAACTTGACACCGACGCAGAGCAAAACCAGCACCAGGAACATGGCGCCCAGGTTGCCCCAGAGATACTTACTCTTAAACTTATTTATAAACTCAGATGAAGTCATTCTTTCTTTTTTGGTGCAAAGATAGGAATAATCGAAGACAATACAAAATAAAACGCCAAGTTTTTGCGTTTCATCACAATATAAAAAGTCATAAAAACACAAAAAGCAGCAAAGAATCTCTCCTTGCTGCTTTTAATGTCATCGTCGATAGACGAATTTCCCTATCGGAAATTACTTTCCGTGGTGCTCGTCAGAAACAGTTAACTTCTTGCGGCCATGAGCACGGCGAGAAGCCAATACGCGACGACCATTCTTTGTTGCCATACGCTCACGGAAACCATGCTTGTTCACGCGACGACGATTGTGAGGCTGAAATGTTCTTTTCATTTTTCTTATTTATTTTTTAATTAATATTCTTCACAAAAGAGCAAAATAAGCCCTTTTTGGGCTGCAAAATTACGCATAATTTCTCAAATAACCAAGAAAACTACCAAATTTAGCTTAAATATTTATGTTTTTTTCGATTTTCCCTTTGTTTTTTCATCATTTTGCCGTAACTTTGCACCCGATTACGAGAATAATAATAACATTCAAGATAAAACAAGAAATGATTAATTCACAGGAAATTAAGATTGGAACTTGCATCCGTATGGATGGCAAAGTATGGGTTTGCATCGACTTTCAGCACAGAAAGCCAGGTAAAGGTAACACCGTAATGAACACTAAGTTGAAGAATGTTGCTGACGGCCGCGTGCTGGAGCGTACATTCCAGGTTGGTTTCAAATTGGAGGATGTTCGCGTTGAGCGTCGCCCTTATCAGTACCTCTACGAGGACGCTACTGGTTGCATCTTCATGAACCAGGAGACTTTCGAGCAGGTGCCTATCGCTAAGGAGAACGTTACCGGTGGTCAGTACATGAAGGAGGGTGACGTAGTTGAGGTTGTTACTGATACTACAGACGGTACTATCCTCTTGGCTGAAATGCCAGCAAAGACTACCCTGAAGATCACTCACTCTGAGCCAGGTGTAAAGGGTAACACTGCTACCAACGCTACCAAGCCAGCTACTCTCGAGACTGGTGCTGAGGTTCGTGTTCCTCTGTTCGTTAACGAGGGCGAGACCATCCAGGTTGATACTCGTGACGGTAGCTACCTCGGTCGTGTAAGCGAGTAATCCGTCTTTCAACAAGAAGATTACGCTCTTATCGAGCAAACTTAACCCTTAATAGTAAGAAGAATGAAATATTCCATCATAGTACCAGTATTCAACCGTCCTGACGAAGTGGACGAACTGTTAGAGAGCCTTACCCATCAGACGGAGAAGGACTTTGAGGTTGTCATCGTAGAGGATGGCTCACAGACTCCCTGCAAGGAAGTGTGCAAGCGATACGAAAACCTGATGGATATACATTATTACTATAAGGAGAACTCTGGTCCGGGCCAGAGTCGCAACTATGGTGCCGAGCGTGCCAAGGGCGAGTATCTGCTGATACTCGACAGCGACGTAGTCTTGCCAGAGGGCTATCTGAAAGCTGTAAGTGATGAGTTGAGCCGTGAACCTGCCGATGCATTCGGCGGTCCCGACAAGGCACACTCATCATTTACAGATACTCAGAAAGCCATTTCTTATTCCATGACTTCTTTCTTCACCACCGGTGGTATCCGTGGCGGAAAGAAGAAGATGGATAAGTTCTACCCTCGTTCATTCAACATGGGCATCCGCAGGGACGTTTATCTCAAGTTGAATGGCTTTTCCAACATGCGTTTTGGTGAGGACATCGATTTCTCCATCCGTATCTTCAAGGCAGGCTGCCGTTGCCGTCTGTTCCCTGAAGCATGGGTATGGCATAAGCGCCGCACCGACTTCCGCAAATTCTGGCGACAGGTATATAACAGCGGCATTGCCCGCATCAACCTCTACAAGAAATATCCCGAGAGCCTCAAGCTCGTACATCTCCTGCCGATGGTCTTCACCGTGGGCGTTATAGGTACGCTCCTTCTGCTCTTCTTCGGATTCCTGCCATATATGCTGGGCACCGTCCACGTATTCCCAACTCTGGGCAATGCGATGGCAGCATTGGGCTGCATCGGCCTACTTGGCATCATTCTCTATATCATTGCGCTGTTCATCGACAGCAGCAGGAAGAATCACAGTGTGAAGATTGGCGTGCTGAGCATACGTGCCGCCTTCACCCAGCTGATGGGTTACGGCTGCGGATTCCTTTCAGCCTGGTGGAAGAGATGCCTGCTCGGACAGAGCGAATTCAGCGCATACAACAAGACTTTCTATAAATAAATCACTATGAGTGAGAAGCTTTCTATTTCGCAATGGGCAGAGGAAGACAAACCTCGTGAAAAACTGGAGCGACTAGGAGCATCAGCACTATCCAATGCCGAACTGCTAGCCATATTAATAGGTTCCGGCTCTCAGGACGAGAGCGCAGTAGATTTGATGAAACACATCATGAAAGACTGCGACAACAATCTCAATACTCTCGGCAAGATGACTATCAAGGAACTCACCCGCTACAAAGGTATGGGACCTGCGAAAGCGATTACCGTGCTTGCAGCCTGTGAGCTGGGGAAGCGTCGTGCCCTTGACAAGATAGGCTATCGCCCGGATTTGGGTTCTTCTCTCGCCATCTACAACTATATGCTCCCCAAGATGCAGGATCTCAATACCGAAGAAGCATGGGTATTGATGATGAACCAGAATTTCAAACTCATCAAGGCTTCCTGTATCTCACATGGAGGCATTACGGAAACAGCCGTGGATATCCGACTGCTCATCAAGGAAGCCGTACTCAACAACGCCACCATCATTGCCTTCTGTCACAATCACCCGAGCAACAGTCCGCTCCCCAGCAAGGCAGACGATCAGCTTACCCTTCAGATTCAGAAAGCCTGCGAAATCATGCGCATCTTCTTCATGGACCACGTCATCATCACCGATGGAGCCTTTTATTCCTATCACGATAAAGGCAAATTATAGACTTTTTCCGGTATTATTAAGCAGGCACGAAGAAAAAAGTGTCTTTTCTTTTTGTATTGTCCCCATTTTGCAGTATCTTTGTAGGCAAAAACAAAGATTATTATGACACAAGAAGAAAAGACAAAGATAGAAGAAAAGATCGTAGATGTACTCAAGACCGTTTACGACCCTGAAATACCTGTGAATATCTGGGATCTGGGTATGATTTACAAGATAGACGTAAAAGACGATGCTACCGTAGATCTTGACATGACCTTCACTGCCCCATCCTGCCCTGCAGCCGACTTCATCCTTGAGGATGTGCGCACCAAGGTGGATAGCGTAGAGGGAATCAAGTCTGCCAATGTAAACCTCGTATTCGAACCAGCCTGGGATCAGAGTATGATGAGCGAGGAAGCTCGTGTAGAACTCGGCTTCGAATAAAGAGAAAGCCGTTGAATTATTCACTCTTCATTCTTCACTCTTCACTTAAAAAGAATCGCTTATGAAAAATGTATATTTTCTCTCTGATGCGCATCTCGGCTCGTGGGCAATCCCACACGGCAGAATGCAGGAACGCAGACTCGTACGTTTCCTCGACAGCATCAAGCACAAGGCTGCAGCCATCTATCTGCTGGGCGATATGTTTGATTTCTGGAACGAGTATAGATATGTGGTACCGAAAGGCTACACCCGATTCCTGGGCAAGCTCTCGGAGTTGACGGATATGGGAGTGGAAGTACATTTCTTCACCGGCAACCACGACTTATGGACATACGGCTACCTGGAAGAAGAGTGCGGACTGATCGTTCACCATAAACCACAGACCGTGGAAATTTACGACAAGGTGTTCTTCCTTGCCCATGGTGACGGCCTGGGTGACCCGGACAAGAAGTTCAAGTTTCTGAAGGCTATGTTCCACAACCGCACCTGCCAACGGCTGCTGAATGCCATTCATCCTCGCTGGGGATTGTCGTTGGGACTGAACTGGGCGAAGCACAGCCGCCTGAAACGTGCCGATGGCAAGGAGGAGCCTTATATGGGCGAAAAGAAGGAATTCCTGGTACGCTTTGCCAAACAGTATATGCAAAGTCACAAGGATATAGATTACTTTATGTTCGGACACCGCCACATCGAGCTGGATCTGATGCTGAGCAAGAAGACCCGTCTGATGATTCTGGGCGACTGGATATGGCAGTTCACCTATGCCGTATTCGATGGCGAACACATGTTTATGGAAGAATATGTGGAAGGCGAAAGCCAACCATAACAATAAATAAGCTACAAGAATAAAGGGCAGCCCGATTTGGACTGCCCTTTATTCTTATCACACGAATCTTATAGTTCTATTGTAATTTTGTTTTATTCCTATCGCTGGATTCTTCCTCCCGAAGAAGTCATATTACTGATGATTTCTTCTTCAGATACCAGATTCTGATCGCCCGGAATCGTATTCTTGATGGCACTGGCCGAGAGAGAGAAATCCAGGCAATACTGGTTCTCATCGCCCCACTTCTGGTGAGCGTGGATATAGGCAGCAATGAAGGCATCGCCTACACCCATCGGATCTACGATAGGCTGTATGTCGTAGATTCTCGTTGTATAGAGCTGATCCTCTACTGCATCATAGAGCAGACCACTCAAGGTATGATGGCTGCTGGCAATCTGGTTTCTTACAGCCATCACCATCTTCTTGCACTTAGGGAAGAGACGGTGCATCTTGCGGAAATACGACAGATAAGCCTCCCTGTCTATTACATAGTTTTCATCCAAAGCCTCGAAAGGAATATGAGGCACTCCACTGGCTATCTCCCACTCATTCTGATCACCGAAGATGATGTCGCTATACTGCATCATCTGGAAGAGCACATCGTGAGGTTCCAAACCGTATCCCCAGAGATTCTTGCGATAGTTGATATCGCAGGCGATGGTCAGCCCATCAGCAACCGCCAGCTTGATGGCATCCATGGTAGATTCCATCGCATCACGGCTGATGGCGCAGGTAATACCTGAGCAATGGAACACGGCAGCATCTGCCAGTACCTGATTCCATTTCACCATACCACGCTTCAAGGAATAGAAAGAAGAGTTCTTGCGGTCATAGACTACACGGGAGTTGCGCATCGCCACAGCTTCCTCGAAGTAATAGGTACCGAGGCGATCGCCACCACGCACCACATGAGAAACATTCAAACCAAACTCCCTGAGATGCATCAGCGCAGCTTCACCCATCTCGCCGTATGGCAATCGGGTTACATACTCCACGTTATCGCCCAAATGAGCCAGAGAGATGGCTGCATTTGCCTCGCTGCCACCATAGTTGCCGAACATACGGTGACCTTGGAATAACCGTTGATAACCAGGCTTAGATATTCTAAGCAATATTTCTCCGAAAGTTACAATCTTTGTTTTCATAATTCTCAAAATTTAAGTGATGCTTCTATCCTCATCAGGCAGGAGCCTCATCATGTAATAATGATAAGAAATAAATAAGGTGAAGACCATCCATTGCTGTCTTTAGTCTTCACCTTATTATATTATATCTTTGTGTTGGATTACTTCTTAGAAACCAATTCCATTGTATCGCGAGCGATAACAATCTCCTCATCGGTAGGAACTACTACTACCTTCACCTTGCTGTCATCGGTAGAGATGATAGCTTCCTCACCACGAACCTTGTCGTTAACCTCCTTATTGATCTTGATGCCAAGATACTCCAGGTTCTTGCAAGCTTCCTCGCGGAGGTCGGTCTGGTTCTCACCAACACCAGCTGTGAATACGATAGCGTCAACGCCACCCATAGCTGCTGTGTAAGCACCGATGTACTTCTTGATGCGGTACTCGTACATGCGGAGAGCCAGCTGAGCCTTCTCGTTACCCTCGTTGGCAGCGTTCTCGATGTCGCGCATATCAGAAGAAATACCTGTAATACCGAGCACACCACTCTTCTTGTTCAGGAAGTCAGCCATCTCCTGTGGCTTCATGTTCAACTTCTCCATCAAGTAGGTAACGGCAGAAGCATCGATGTCACCACAACGTGAACCCATCATCAAACCAGCCAATGGAGTCAAGCCCATTGAAGTATCCAATACCTTACCATTCAATACAGCAGCTACAGAGCCACCGTTACCGATGTGGCAAGTGATGATCTTAGAGTTGTTCTGGTCGAGACCGAGAATCTCGCAGACACGCTTAGAAACATAGCGGTGAGATGTTCCGTGGAAACCATAACGGCGTACGTGATACTTCTCGTACAACTCGTAAGGAATTGCATAGAGGTAAGCGTAGTCTGGCATTGTGCTGTGGAATGCGTTGTCGAATACGCAAACCTGAGGAGTGCCAGGCATCAATGAATCTACGGCACGGATACCCTTCAGGTGACCTGCGTTGTGAACAGGAGCGAGGTCGCAAAGTTCCTCGATACCATCCTCTACACTCTGGTCAACGATGACACTTTCCTTGAACTTGTCACCACCCTGCACTACGCGGTGTCCTACAGCGTCGATTTCCTTCAAGTCCTTGATGGCGCCGATTTCCGGGTCGAGCAGACACTTGAACACGAAGTTCACACCTTCCTTGTGGTCAGGCATGTCGTGCATGATCTGCTTCTTCTCGCCATTAGGCAATTTAACCTTGATGAAAGCGTTATCAAGACCGATACGCTCTACACCACCCTGTGCCAATACAGACTCATCGTCCATATTATATAACTTGTACTTGATAGATGAACTACCACAGTTCAGAACCAATACTTTCATAATGTTTAGTTTGTAATGTTATAAATAAAGTTAGTTGATTAAGCCTTCTTTGCATCCTGTGCCTGGCAAGCTGTGATAGCTACCATATAGTAGATGTCGTCTACAGAGCAACCACGAGAGAGGTCGTTAACAGGACGAGCGATACCCTGGAGGATAGGACCGATAGCGATGGCACCACCCAGGCGCTGAACGAGCTTGTAGCCGATGTTACCTACCTCGAGGTTTGGAACTACCAATACGTTAGCCTTACCAGCTACCTCAGAATTTGGAGCCTTCTTGGCAGCTACCTCAGGAACGAGGGCAGCATCAGCCTGAAGCTCACCGTCGAGATGAAGCTCAGGGAATTTCTCCTTAGCGATAGCTACAGCATCCTTTACCTTGTCGATGATATAAACGCTCTTGCCTGTCTCCTTGTTGATAGCATCCTTGGCACTACCCATTGTTGAGAAGCTCAGCATGGCAATCTGAGGATCAGCAATACCAGCTACTGACTGAGCAGTATGAGCTGTTGTATAGGCAATCTGAGCAAGCTGGTCTGCTGTAGGGTTTGGAGTTACAGCAACGTCACCCATTACCACTACGCCATCCTGACCATACTGCTTCTGGTCCGAGATAAGCAACATAGCACCACTTACGCAAGTAATACCTGGAGTACACTTGATAATCTGGAGAGCTGGACGAAGAGTATCGCCAGTTGTGCTCAATGCACCAGAAATCTGACCATCAGCACCCTCTGTCTTGATAATCATGCAACCGAGGTAGAGGTTGTTCTTAGTTACGAGTTCACGAGCCTGCTCTATGGTCATGCCCTTCTTCTTGCGAAGTTCAGCGAGCTTCTCGGCATACTCCTCAGTCTTAGGGTTGTTTTGTGGATCAACGATAGTAGCCTTGTCGATGTTGTTAAGACCCCACTGTGCAGCGAGATTCTTAATGTTGGCAGGGTTACCGATGAGGATGATGTCTGCGAGATCATCAGCCAAAACTTTATCGGCTGCTTTCAATGTACGCTCCTCTTCTGCTTCAGGGAGCACGATGCGCTGCTTGTCAGCTTTAGCGCGAGCTACGATTTGCTGTAATAAATCCATTTTATTTCTTTATTTATATAATTTTGTTATCTTCGATAGTAGATTTGTCAATCTAATAAAGAGCTACGGCTTGTTTTTTGCCGTTTTGCCATATCGACTTTGCAAAAGTACATATTTATTTTGAAATAACGCCCATTAATATGTGTAAAAAAAGCTAAAACGGGAGATAATCATTATCGTAAAGGTTTACGTAGTAGGAAAAGTAAAGAATTAAGAGTGAAGAGTGAAGAATTCATGTGCTTTCCTTCTTCACTCTTCGCTCTTATAACATTTCCTGAGTGAGGATGCTTTCCAGTTCCTCGGCAGAGAGTCGGAGCTTGAATTCGCCTTTGATGGCAACGCTGATTCGTCCCGTCTCTTCAGAAACGATAACGGCAATGGCATCACTGCTCTGCGAGATACCAAGGGCAGCACGGTGGCGGAGTCCCAGTTCCTTGGGAATATCCAGGTTGTGACTCACGGGAAGGATACAGCCTGCAGCCATGATTCGCTTGTTACTTACCACCATGGCTCCATCGTGAAGAGGCGAATTTTTGAAGAAGATGTTCTCTATCAAGCGCTGGTTGATTTTGGCATCTATCTCCTCGCCAGTATCCATGATATCCTTCAAAGGCACGCCTCGCTCTATCACGATAAGGGCACCCACATATTTCTTAGCCATGCTCATGCAGGCAAGCACGATAGGCATGATCGTCTCCTTGTTTGCCTCCTTCTGACTTTCCTTGCTGGAGTGGAAGAAGCGCACCAGCCGGCGCATACTTTTCTGCGAACCAATCTCATAAAGGAATCGGCGGATGTCTTCCTGGAAGATGACGATAAGGGCGATGACTCCCACACTCACCAATTTATCCAGGATAGAACCCAGCAGACGCATTTCGAGTACCTGGCTTACGAAAAGCCAGATCAGTACAAAAAGCATGATGCCCACGAAGATGTTCAGTGAGCGGGATTCCTTCATCAGTCGATAAACATAGAATAGCAGCGAGGCTACCAGGAGTACGTCTAACGCATCTTTGATTCCAAACTCTATCATACTCTTCCCTCCTTCATGGCTTCTACGATTTTCACAGCCTCAGCCGCTTCCTTCACATCGTGAACACGAAGGATGCTGGCTCCCTTCATCAGGGCAATGGTATCAAGCACCGTGGTTCCATTGAGCGATGTAGTGGCATCGCCACCCAGCAGCTTGTAAATCATGCTCTTGCGGGAGATACCCACGAGCACCGGAAGTTCCAGTACGTTCAACTTCTCCATCTCATCATAAATCTGATAATTCTGGATGAGATTCTTGCCGAAACCGAAGCCCGGGTCAAGGATGATATCCTTGGCACCCAGGTCGCGTAACTGCTGCACCTCCCTGGCAAAGCCCTTCATCATCTTGGCGAGCGTAGGCTGCACCGACATTAATATATAAGGTACCTTCAGTTCGCCCACCACACGGAACATTTCAGGATATTCCTCCTGTCTCTGCTCCAGCGGCACATTGGCGATGCCTGTGATTCCACCTTCTGATACATCGTTGATGATATCGGCTCCCCACTCTTCGATACACTTACGTGCCAAGGTAGGGCGATAGGTATCTACGGAGACGGCAGCATCCGGTTGCTCCCTGCGAACGATGTCGAGAGCGAACTTCAGGCGTCTTCCCTCCTCCTCTTCCGATACTTCATCGGCACCGGGACGGGTGGAGAATGCGCCCACATCAATGATGCTTCCACCTTCTTCTATAATCTGATTAGCTCTCTGAGCTATCTCCATTTCTGTCTGTTTTCTACTACCAGAGTAGAAGCTGTCGGGCGTAACATTCAGGATGCCCATCACCTGAGGGGTACTCAAATCCATCAAGCGCCCCTTGATATTGATTGTATATTCCATTGGATTATAACTCCTTAAGCCACTTTTTCCCTGGCTTTGTGTAAGTCCAGGCAAGAAAGCTTCCACCTATGATTGTTCCAACCACAAAGAAAAACAATAGTCCATTGTAAACTTCCATAGTTTAATCTTTTACAATTCCTTAAGCCACTTTTCACCCGACTTAGTATAAGTCCAAGCAATAAAACCAAGACCGAAAATCGAGCATACTAAAAAAAACAATGCCAAATAGCTCATAACTTTAATATTTTAAAACTCTATTGGCAGCATACGCAAAAACAGCTGTTGCAACTGCGCCAAAAACTAATACGGAAATATCACCTGATGAAGCCGTTCCATGTAAAAACGGCAACACGCCTCCAACCCCAGTTCCCGTAAATATCAACTGGGATAGATTATAGAAATAGCCTGCAAGCTTTTCCTTCCTTACTTTCGTTTTATCTTTTTCATCTCTACTACCCATAAAGA
>ERZ1034818.16-NODE-16-length-82006-cov-13.864077_pt1 | contig 82006 bp, 67 predicted proteins | sample MGYA00520595_ERZ1034818 | MGnify/ENA primary metagenome ERZ1034818 (study PRJEB33766, sample SAMN09781689) | gut metagenome | biome: gut microbiome | host: Homo sapiens | place: Madagascar | study: EMG produced TPA metagenomics assembly of the PRJNA485056 data set...
ACAGGGGTTTTGAATCGCTCCCACAGTGTTTTTGTTTTTCTCCCTCAGTGTTTTTGTTTTTCTCCCTCAGTGTTTTTAGTATGAAACATTGAAACTAAAAGTGAAACATAGAAGTCGTATGTTTCAGCCTTCAAAAGTATTGATAATCAATAAGTTGAAACATAAAAATGAAACATGAAACATAAAAATAGCAAGGGTAAAATATACGTAAGCTAAAAGTGCCTATTTAGGGCATTATGAAACGTTTTGTAGAGGTTTGTAAACTGCAATTTATCTATTGGTGTCCTATAAAAATTCGAGCCTTTCGAAAAAAATAGGGCTGATTCCATTTGCTGGAGTCAGCCCTTTTTGGTTGTTTTGATGCTACCAAACAAATAAAACAACCATGAGCAAAAGTAATTATTTCTTCGGACAGCCGTTGTGCTAACCTTCACGTTCCCAATGGAGCATTTTCAATAAATGGCGAGATTTATTGGTAAATACGTAAACCTCGCCATTTAATGGATTCAGGTGATAAGTATGAACTATTTCACAAAGACATTCTATGCCTTTACGCATATCTACTCCTTGAGTAAAAAGATTGTATTTGTTGGTTTCGTTTAGGTTGAGCATTTTTCATTTTTTGCGGCAAAGTTCTCACCTTTCTGAAACTCTAACAATACGGTTTGGATGGAATGCTTACAGAACTTTTATACTGTCATATAAGAACTTACATACACATACGCTTCATTATCAAATCTTTCACGACAATGAATCGATACCCAATCTTTTGCAGAAAGGAAGATGTACTCTTTCGTGCTGTGTCAGACGCGTTATGGTCATGACGACAGAAGCTGATAAGGCGATCATTTATAAAGCACACATCATAATACATAGCGGCAATATTGCCAATCCAGATGTCGTGCATAGGAGTATGTTTTGGAAAAGGCAGAGACTTTTCAAGTACACACCTGCGGAAGGCCATGCAGCAACCCAAATAGCCATTCTTAACAAAAAGATTATACATCCAACCAGCACGAGTACGATTGAGTTCGTAAAATGAAGGTGCTGTAACATTCAATGATCCGTCTGTTACAACGCAATCGCTAACAACGCAAGATGAATGCTGAAGGGCTTTCATCATCACTTCAACTTTATTGGGCATCCATTGATCATCTTGGTCTGAAAGGAATATATAATCTCCCTTTGCGTTTTTTAAGGCATTCTCAAAGTTAGGAATGGGGGAATGCAGCGACGGACCATCTATAAGATATACCTTTGGCAAGCAAGCATCGTTGTCAATATACGTTTTTATCAATTCACGCGTACCATCAGTGCTATTGTCATCAGAAATAACAATCTCGTCATCGACTGATAGCTGAGGGTATATGCTATCCAATTGCCTACGCAATTCCTCTTTCCCATTATATGTAGCGATACAAACTGATATCATTTGCTTTTCTTTAGTAAAAATAGTGTTATAGTGCTAAACCGCTTTTACTAATAAAGTGGTTATACGAAATTTTAGTACAATGAAATTTTCTATAAGTAGAATGGTTCTTGAATAGTCTTCAAGCATCTGTTAAGAATATGCTTAAAATGCCCATAGAAGGAATTTATGTAAGAAGATTTTCCTCTTTGATGTGTGACAACAACTTTTTTCTACCTATTACCTTATACTTAATAAAGCGAAAAGCACTTATGTGTCCAACTTTATTAAGCATTCGATATCTGCGTATATTATCTTTTATGATTTGTGGCAAACGTAGCAGTTTACTCACTAGTGTTACATTAAGTTGGCGAGCTCCCAAACAGTTATCTCCGTGCTGTCGATAATAAATTAATGGTTGATCTATATCAATGACCTTACCATTAGACCATAGGACCGCTGCCGTTATCCATGAATCATGCATCAACGCTTCTTTGCAATCACATGGAGTCACTTCTTTGGCTCTTGAATTTATCATCATTGTGCAACCAGTTGCAAGATTAAAAGCAGACAACATCTCAAAAGAATGTATATCATTAGGATAAATACCTTCATATTTCCAAAAGGAAGGATGAAGCACATTCAAGTCCTGATCAACGACAAAGAGGTCTGAGTGGACAATTATAGGACAGTTAGGAAACGTTTTCTCTGCTTTGTTCATACTGTTGTAGGTGATCTCAACCTTGGTATTAAGCCAAACGTCATCGTGATCGCAAAACATATAATAGTCCGCTTCAACACATGATAGCATTTGCATAAAATTGCTTTTTGCTCCACCTGTCGGGGGAAAGTCTAAGAGTACGATATTATTATGCGAGCTAAGATATTCACTGATTATTGACAACGTTGCGTCTTTTGAACCGTCATCATGAATATAAAGAGTCCAGTCTTTGTATGACTGACTGAAAAGAGAAACTAATTGCTCTCGTAAGAACTTTTCACTATTGTATGTCGCCAACAAAATGGCGATCGAATGATTGCATTTAATATGTTGCATAATTATATTATATTATTTAAGCCAAATACCTTTAGCTCTCCGATTAACTATTTTATAATATTGAACAATATTAACTAATAGACCTGGTAGGTTTACTGCGCACATAACATACAAGAGGTAATTAAGATTATTTTTATAACTACAAACTAATGTTGCTAAAGGAATATAAAGGACTGCCGCAATTATTGTCATAATAAGCTGAAGTCTTAATGTTCCAAATCCGTTAAGGATATATGAATAGCGCATACTTGCAACCAATATCATCACATACACAGCAACGATTACTGTCATTGGCAATGATACGGCATTGGCATCGCCAATCCATATAGTGTAAATAGGTCGAGCAAAGATAACCATAAAAAATGCAATTATAAAAAGGCTAGTCATCATTTTGTCTAATAATTTATTAGATTTCTTTATCCACTCGAAATCATTCTTTTTGTATGCATCCGTTGTTGCTGTCCAATAAGGTGCACAAATGATGACAAAGATAAGTTGCAACACCATGAAATATCGATAAGCAATCTGATAAGGAGTTACTAACTCTGGCGAGAAGAAACGCGAAATCAAGATATTTGTTGACATAAACAAGACGACGCCTGCTATCTGTAAGACAAAGAACTTTATGCCTGTAGTCGCTAATGACTTCATACTACTTTTACTTACCATACTAATATGTGGGCATAAGTCTGGATACTTTTTATAAAAAGTAATAGGATAGGCTACCACATATACTATTAGCGGTGAAATCGTATTTATCAATGCAACACATAAGAGAGAATGAATGCCCGTCACATACAATACTACTACTCCCAATAATGCTATTGTCTGCCCCAATGTATTAAGTGCATTGTTTATAGCTGGCAACTGCAAGGCCATATAAAAATTACCAATAAACTTAAAGATAAACGTAGTACAAACCAATATGGCCGAAACATGCAAGATAACATTTAAGTTGTTTACAATGTCTGAATCGACATTAAAGAATTGGTAGGTATCAACACAAAATATCCATATATTTATGAGAAATATTATTGGAATGAATAGTAGTACTAACATATAAAAGGTGGAAGAGACAGTCTTTTGTGCCTCTATTTTTTCACCTAAAGCAAGATGCACAGCTAACTTGTTGCGTAGGCCATTTGCTAATCCAATATCTAAGTTGTCTATCCAAATCAACAAAGAACTTATTGTTAACCATAAGCCATTTTCATATACGCCTAAACAATGAAGCGTCAATGGCACCATGAGTAGTTGAACCAACGCACTCCATATCTTTATACAAAAAGAGATTATAATATTTTTCCTTATTAAATTGGAACGATTATCACCGCCTAATATATGTTGCTTTAGTATTTTAGATATCATATTTTATAATTTATGCATTATAATCACCCAATCTTGAAATATAGGCAAATGCCATTAAAACGACAGCCATGCCTGTCGATGAAATTAATAAGGGATTGGTACCCGAAATAAATATAAACAGGCCATAAGATATTGCAATGCCCAAAGTAATATCTTTCTTAAAATACTTCTGCATAGCAAACAAAGGGTATAACAACGTAGTCATGATAAGCAACATGAAAACACCACACATTCGAAGTAACTCTAAGTATGTCCATTCTGTTTGCGTTACCGACGACCTAAATCCTGCAGAAAATAGCCAAGAGCCCGTTCCTTGACCTATTATATAATAGATTGGAAAATAATCGAACTGTCGATGATATGAGATTAGGTGAGCATACTTAATCGTATTTGACGTTTCACCCTTTTCAGTTGCTAACTTATACACTAACAAAAGAAAGCAGCATGCTAGTACACACAACATTGGATAAATAAGTTTCTTAATCCACTTTGTATTACGAGCACCTTGGTAAAAAGCCAATCCGATCAAGACAAATGGCAATAACATAGTCGAACGTGTTCCGCTTATTAAAAAGGCGAAAGTAATTATTGCCACACATATTATATTCCATATTACATGGGTACGTTTCACAAACAATTCGTAACAGAACAAGTAAAAAGGCAACACTGTGCTAATAAGAGAGCGATAATACATGCCAAAAATGTCAACACCTAAAAAATATCGGTGCGACATTATAACCATTGCATTATTATTAGACATATATTGGTAAACAACATCTTCTATTAATTCGTTAGAAATAACAGCTATAAACAATGTTGTTGCAATTATACATGTAATTAAGGTTGTTATCTTTGCTAATTTTAAAATATCGTAGTAAGGTACCCACAATAACAATATAAGCATCGAAAAACCTTTCATCATGCCCATAAAAAAGCTATTGTCTATAGGCGTACCCAATAACGTCGAAGAGATATAGCTTAGAACCAAAGCAACATAAGGCAGAAATATATAAGGCAGATATGTTAATACTGGCTTATAGAACACAATATTAAACATTACAAGTACTATAAACGCTATGTCTTTTAAATGAAAGACCACATTTGTCGGATCAACCATTACAGCCAAAAGCAGTAAAAAGAATAAGAATGAAGCGACTTTATCTATAATACTATTTCTACTTACATTGAGCGTCATGTTAATATCATTTGCGTTAAAATAAATAATATTTAAGCTTTTATTTCTTTTGCTTAGATTCTACTATTCGTTCCTTGATGAAGAAGAAACAACTTGTACCTGCAAAAGCAACAAATAAACAAGCTAAAACAATCATTTTCTTTTTAGGAGCATAAGGAATCGTTTCTACTGATGCTTTCTCAATAACCGTAAAAACAGGAGTACGCTCCTGAACTTTTGCCTCTGCCATTGTTACTTGTGTGCATGCTTGAGAATAAGTATTATATGCAAGTTGTAGGTCATTCTCAAGAGCGTCTGATTCAAGTTGATACGACTTTAGAGATAGGTCTTCATGGCTATCGCTATAAGCTGCGTATTTTCGTTGTGCCTTAACATATCGTTGATAAGCTTCTTGCTTTAATTTTTGATAATATGCTAAGTCGTCACGTGATTTGTTCGTTCTATAATTCGTTATAAAAAACTGGAGCTGCGTAGCGACTGTTTCAACAATTTGCTTTGCTACATTAGCGTCCTGTGCGTAGGCTTTGATGTCAATAAGTTCGTTCTCCTTATCTATGGTACACAAAATTTGTCCCTTGATTCCTTCAATGAGTGTACTTTCATCTTGTGTAAGAGCTTGAGGATTGATCTTATGGGGATTAATTTTTTTATCCTCTTTCTTTTTAAATAGTCCACCAAGAGCTTTTGCCCACCAACCTTGTTTTTGGTAATCTTGCAAAAATTCAAAATATGTAATATCCTTTTTAAGTCCTTTTGGACGCACCTTTGTATTTAGAAGTCCAACTAAAAAATCATTGGTCGCAACTACGCTTGGATATAGATTAGGTACAATAGCATCATTAGATTTCGAAAAATTAACTCCAGCGAGTGACGCTAACGACCCCATACTACCTCCCAAGGTGCTTGACTCCTTTGACTCTGTAGCAAGTGTGGTCGATGATTCATATATTTTTGGAGTGCCATAAGCTACTATCAATCCCAATGCAAATGCTACGATCATTACAACAATAAAAATTATCTTGTTGCGTAGGTACATTTGAACGATTGACTTAAAACTGATATTATCCATTTTGGTCTTCTTATATGTTTGTTTTTTATTTCCGAATAAATACTCAAATTTTATTTTATATCAATACACTCTTTCAACGTAAGTTGTGTTGTAACGATTGAACCGTTATTGAAGCTGAGAAAATAATAGTATTATGTAATCTTGTACATATCATGTGACATGCACAAGATTTTTTGTTTTTTCTCAGTCCATTTTAATTACGAGAACTATAAGTATTATTATAAAATAAAATTGAGTACTTTCTTTTTTATTTCACTAAGGTTGCAATAACAGTACCCAAAGTAGCCGTCATCGTACCTAACGACAGAATTTCGCTAAACGACATACGTTTACGCTTCGGTTTTGCTGGAACTAAGATTGTGCAACCCGGCGTAATATGCTTTGCAGAACGTATGCGCGTAACGGTTCCGTTCATATTAACAGCAAATGCACGTCCTTTACGTGCGCGATTACCAAATCCACCTGCTTGGTTAATGTAGTAACTGGGCTTAGCACCTTCTTTATAGGCGACTGTATTAGGATACATCACCTGTCCGTTAATTGAAACCGTGTTATTGTATTGTGGTATTACCAAGCGGTCGCCGTCTCGCAATACAATATCCCATTGATTAGAACCAGGGTGAGCCAAAGCTTGCTCTAAGTTTATACCAACATATTGCGTATCACCAAGTTCCAATTTCTTCATGTCAATAGAGTCAGCATCGGTTGCCATCTTTATTAACGTTTGTTGCTTTAGCTTTTCTATAGGCGTCATGGTACGCTCTAAGTGTGCGCCCAATGCATAAGCCTCTTTGGTTAAGCCACCTGCATCTTTTACCAAATCACTAAGGCGCATACCCTTACTCTTGAGCACATAAGCACCACTAAAAGCGATTTCGCCCTCAACCGACACGTGCTGCTGTTCTATATATCCTGGAGAACGACGCACGAATACTTCATCAAATGGTTGTAAGACAAATCCTGGTTCTCCGTCAACCACGAAGCCTTCCTTTAGTGAAAAGCTGAAAGCTTGCGCCACCTGACTTGTGGTCTGGCTTGCATCTTGATTACGCATACGACGCGACACGTCAACCTTTACTAATGATGCTGCATCTTTAAGCCCACCAGCCTGTAATATAAGTGTTTCAAGTGTTGTTCCATCCGCATAATTGTATTCACCAGGATAATTAACCTCACCTGAGATATGTAATACACGTTCCTTTTGCATCACTTCCTTTGAAGGAACGTAGAACACGTCTTCATTTTTTAAGGCTATATCGGCGACAGTATGGTCAACAAGTCCTTTAACATCAACGTCTATCACCTCAAGTGAGCGGTCTTCTTTGCGACGATGTATAAATCCGCGTGTCGTGAACGCATCTTCCTTAAGCCCACCTGCCGTTTCAATCAACTGACGAAGCGTTGTAACACTACCGTCCATTTGGTATTTGCCAGGACGCATGACTGCACCTTTGATTTCGACCATATTGCGATAGCGCTGTAAAGTACTGTCAACTGACACAGAGTCCCCATCAGCTAATTGAAAAGAGTTGCGTTCAAACTCATCAATTGAATAGACAGACAATTCGTTTCCAGCCTTACGCATTAAGTTAATATTACCTTGATAGGCATCTCCCGTAAAGCCGCCAGCGTATTTAATTAAAGTACCAACACTTTCATTTGCCTTCATTTCGTAATACATCGGACGCTTTACCTTACCCGTTATGTTCACCAAGCATTCGTAAGGGCCAACAATAATAACATCTTCTGACGTTAACCGCACATTGCCCTTCATATTGCCATTCAAGATGTAATCATAAATATCACAAGTCGAAATCAAACGTCCTTTACGATAAACCTTTATATTACGCAACGTACCAATATCGTTTGTACCGCCTGCCATATAGAGTACATTGAAGACAGTTGAGAAAGCTGACAACGTATACGTTCCAGGCGCTTTTACCTCACCCATTACATGCACAGTAATTGTCTTCGTCTGTCCAACTGTCAAGCGTATATTCGAACCGCCATAGCGTTGTCCCAACAATGAGCGCAAACGCCGATTAGCTTGCGCCACAGTAAGTCCGTCAACGTTAACGGGGCCATAAGATTCTATATTGATTGTACCATCTGGCGAAACCGTACTTTCAAAGCGCTTTTGTGAAGCACCCCATACGTCTACGAATACAGCGTCACCCGCCCCCAAGCGATAGTCTTGTGGCGTTGCAATGTTCATGTTTGGTTCAAATGATAAAGACTTATTATTGAAGATATTACGACCAAACACCTCTATCTTTTGTTTCTTTTTCCCCTTTTCATTCTCTTCGTCATAATAATCGTCATATTCATCCAAAGAATCAGGCATAAACTTATCCATTTCGTACATATACTCTTCGTTACGACGACGATTATATACACTACGTTGTTTGTCAGACATCGTGCTTTCATCGACCAACTCAGATTGTTTCTTACGCTGGTTTACACCCTTTGTTTTAGAAGCCTTGTCACCATTGGGTTTTCTTAAGCGGTCGTTAGCTGACTCGCCTGTAATATTCCTTGCTCCAACAGCGACTCCACTCTGTTGCTTGTCATATTTGTCGCGAATACGGCGAATTTGATCTATCTGAACTCCGCGTTCGATAAGGCTTGTAACGATTTCAGATCGTGATGTTCCACGAGCGTTCTCACGCATCATAAAATGTAGCACCTGATCGTCCGACATAGACGATTGCGCAATAGCAAAAAAAGTAGAACTGGCCGTAAATAGAGCCAATAAGATGAGAAACTTTCTAAATATCATAATTTGTATTGTTATCTTTAAAAGACTTTCATGTAGCAAGTAAACAGCTACAATTGAATCTATCGTTCACCACACATAAAACGTAGGACTTCGATATTTATTGCAAAAGTACGTATATTTTTTTACATAGCAAATGGACGTTTTAAGATTAATAACAGCCCATTATACATCGCAATGACTCAAACGGACACTACAATCGCCATGCATATATACGTATATAATGCCTCCTTACACATAATAAAAGTGTCTTCTTTATTTGTGTTATCACGAAAGAAGTACTAACTTTGTCGCTGATATAATTGCTGCTTGTAATAAAACATTCGTTTTATCTATTAACAACCCAACAACAATAGTAAGGTAACCAACACGGCTAAATGGCAAGCTTTATGCATTGCTAAACAAAAAGATTTTTATACAACTATGAACTACGAAATACCAGCTGGCACTGCTCAGCTAATAAACAAGAGCAAGGAGATAGCGCAAGAATATGTGCTTTTGCGTATTACTCCACTATGCCTACTACTAAGCATTCTTGATAACGAGTATGTTGTTCAACTTCTAAATAAGATAAATATAAAAGTTGACTCGCTTATAGACGAAGTAAAATCACAAATAAACGTACAAAATAGCAAGACCAACGAAGGCGCAAAGGATGATGAATTAATGAGTTCTGCGCCTCCTACTTTCGACACAGATAGCACGCGCATTCTACATTTGCTAACGCTTGAAGACAAATTAGCACAAGGCAAGAAAAGTGGTGCCGAAATTATTCTACTATCTATACTTCACGACAGACAGAACGAGGCGAAATCCCTCTTATTAGATAGAGGCGTAAGCTATGAAAAAATTCAGTCTGCAAATTCGACAGCAGCATCGCCTTCCGATGATTTCAGTTTTCCTAACGAGGATGATATGCCCTACCCTAACGATGACTTCTCAAAGGGGGACGAAACGTCGCAACAAACGGCTGAACGCAAAACGCCTAAAAGCAATAGCGATACACCCATTGTTGATAATTTCGGCACTGACTTAACAGCCGTTGCTGCTAAGGGAGGACTTGACCCTGTGGTTGGACGTGAAGAAGAAATTCAACGCGTTGTACAAATTCTCTGCCGACGTAAAAAGAATAATCCTATTATTATAGGTGACCCTGGTGTCGGTAAGAGCGCTATTGTGGAAGGCTTGGCAGATCGTATTGCTCATCATCACGTGCCACACTTATTGCAGAATAAACGTATCGTAGCACTTGATATGGCCTCAATTGTTGCTGGCACACAATATCGCGGACAATTTGAGGAGCGCCTTCGTAGATTGATAAAGGAACTAAAGTCACACCCAGAGATTGTTCTTTTCATAGATGAGATTCATACGATTATTGGCGCAGGTTCTGCTCCAGGCAGTTTAGATGCTGCCAACATCTTAAAGCCCGCTTTAGCTCGTGGTGAAGTGCAATGTATAGGTGCAACAACGACAGGAGAGTTTAAGAAAACAATTGAGAAAGATGGAGCCCTTGATCGACGCTTCCAAAAGGTGTCGCTCGAACCGACCTCACCGGAAGAGACACTTTGCATACTCCATAATATTAAGGAACGCTACGAGAAGCATCACGTTGTAAACTATACAGAAGAAGCGCTCAAAGCTTGCGTCGATTTAACAAGCCGATACATCACCGATAGAGCGTTGCCTGACAAGGCCATTGATGCTTTAGACGAGGCTGGTGCACGAATGCACCTTGTTGGCACCAACACCCCAAAGTCTATTGAAGCTAAAGAAAAGGAAATAGAACAATTACGTCAACAAAAGCTTCAAGCCGCACAAAATCAAAATTATGAGTTGGCAGCTAATCTCCGCGACCAAATTCAAACGCTTACGACCGAACTTGAACAAATGACTAAACAGTGGCAAGATGAACAACAATGCCACCCGACTTTAGTTGATGATGCAGTTGTTGCAGAAGTAGTAAGTATGATGAGTGGCGTTCCCGTTACACGTGTCGCAGCCAACGAAAGCGAACGACTTAAGGGTATGCGCTCAGAACTGAACAAACGTGTCATTGCACAAGAAAAAGCTGTTGAACGACTAACACGTGCTATTACACGCAGTCGTATCGGGCTGAAAGGCATTGACCGACCTATTGGTACTTTCCTCTTTGTTGGCCCTACTGGTGTTGGTAAAACTCATCTTGTAAAGACGCTTGCTGAATGGATGTTTGGTTCAAAGGATGCCCTTATTCGCGTTGACATGAGCGAGTATGGTGAGAAATATAGTGTAAGCCGATTGGTAGGAGCTCCTCCGGGATATGTTGGATACGAAGAAGGAGGACAATTGACTGAACGTGTGCGCCGTCATCCCTACTCCGTTATCTTGCTTGATGAAATTGAAAAGGCTCACCCCGATGTGTTCAATACTCTCTTACAAGTAATGGACGAAGGACGCTTGACCGATGGTAATGGTGTCACTGTAGACTTTCGCAACACCATTATTATACTAACTTCAAATAGCGGTACTCGACAATTAAGAGAGTTTGGTGGTGGATTAGGCTTTGAACGTGTTAGCGGTGAATTGACGAGCGAGGTTGCAGAAAGTATCATTCTAAAGACTTTACGAAAACAATTTGCTCCAGAGTTCCTCAATCGCATTGACGATATCATCATGTTTAATCCTCTGACAAAGCAGAGTGCACTGAAAATCGCTGAACTTGAATTGTCAGACCTTTGTAAGCGAATGCAGCACAACGGATTTACGCTCAACGTTGCTGACGAGGCAAAACAGTTCTTAGTTGACAAAGGATTTGATCCTCAGTATGGTGCTCGTTCACTGAAACGCGCCATACAACACTACCTTGAAGATGCTCTTTGCGACTTTATAATGGAACATGATCAGCAGAAGAGCTTTACAGCAACAATAGTAGACAATCATATTGTCATTGAATAATACAAGCGAACATTATACGAGAGGAAATGCGAAACTACACTGGTGAAGTAGGTTCAATTCCTCTCTTCTTTTTTACAATATAATAATACTTAAAATATGGAATATATAAAGACTAGCATACCCGACGTATGGATATTAGAACCTCGTGTATTTGAAGATGCACGCGGGTACTTTATGGAAACATGGCGTGAAGTTGATTTTAACAACGCTATTGGCCACGAAGTACACTTTGTGCAAGACAATCAGTCAATGTCTTCACGGGGTGTGCTCCGTGGTTTGCACTTTCAAAAAGGTGCAGACTCTCAAGCCAAATTAGTACGCGTATTACAGGGAACGGTTGTTGACGTAGCCGTAGACCTTCGCAAGTCTTCACCCACTTATGGTCACTACGTAATGGTTGAACTTTCTGCTGAAAACAAGCGACAGCTTTTCATTCCTCGTGGCTTCGCGCATGGCTTTCAAGTGCTGAGCGATACGGCAGTCTTTACCTATAAAGTAGACAATCGTTATGCGCCTGAGTCTGAATGTTCGATCCGTTACGATGATCCCACAATTGACATTGACTGGCCCATTAAGGGTGACGACGTTGTTCTTAGCGAAAAGGACCTAAAACATGCTGTAAGTTTTGAAGCTGCAGAGAAATTCTAAGAAAGAACAGAAAATTTTCATAGAACAAGAGTTCAACTTCCCTATTTTCCACTAAAACACTTGAAGCACAGTGAATCATATACGCAATTTTTGCATTATCGCACACATTGACCATGGCAAGAGCACTCTGGCCGACCGCCTTTTGGAACGCACACAAACCATTAAGGTGACGGAAGGACAAATGCTTGACGACATGGACCTTGAGCGCGAACGAGGCATCACAATAAAAAGCCATGCCATTCAGATGGAGTATCAAATGGATGGTGAAACTTATCATCTTAATTTAATTGACACTCCGGGGCACGTCGACTTTGCTTACGAAGTATCACGAAGCATTGCAGCCTGCGAAGGTTGCCTATTGTTAGTTGACTCAACGCAAGGCGTACAAGCGCAGACCATTTCCAACCTTTACATGGCTATCGAGCGCAATCTCGAGATTATTCCTGTTTTGAGCAAATGCGATATGGTCAACTCCATGCCCGAAGAGGTTGAGGACGAAATCATCGACCTCTTAGGTTGCAAACGTGAAGATATTATTCGTGCTTCGGGTAAGACAGGCGAGGGTGTTGACGATATTTTGCGTGCAGTAATTGAACGTATTCCCGCCCCTGTTGGCGACGAAAAGGCTCCGTTACAAGCACTTATCTTTGATTCTGTATTCAATCCCTTTAGGGGTATCATAGCGTACTTCAAGATTGTAAACGGCTCAATACATAAAGATGAAGACGTTATCTTTGTCAATACGCAAAAGAGCTACCATGCTGACGAAGTAGGCGTACTCAAAATGGAACTTTCTCCTCGTAAGGAGTTGCACTGCGGAGATGTCGGTTATATTGTTAGTGGCATTAAGACTGCCACCGAAGTTAAAGTGGGCGATACCATCACCTCTGTGCAAAATCCTTGTGCCAAGGCTATAGAAGGTTTTGAAGAGGTAAAGCCTATGGTCTTTGCTGGTGTCTATCCCATTGAAACAGAAGACTTTGAACAACTTCGTGCCAGCCTTGAAAAGTTGCAATTAAACGACGCCTCACTCACCTTCCAGCCAGAATCTTCTGTAGCGTTAGGCTTTGGCTTTCGTTGCGGCTTTTTAGGCTTGCTACACATGGAAATTGTACAAGAACGTCTTGACCGAGAGTTTAATATGAACGTCATTACTACCGTTCCGAACGTTAGTTACAACATCTACGACAAGCATGGCGAAATGAAGGAAGTGCATAACCCTGCAGGTATGCCCGACCAAACTGAAATCGACCACATCGAAGAGCCATACATTCGTGCCTCTATTATTACTCGAACTGAATATCTCGGCAATATTATGACACTTTGTTTGGGCAAGCGTGGCGAACTCGTAAAGCAAGAATACGTGTCTGGCGATCGTGTTGAACTCTATTACGACATGCCTTTGGCTGAGATTGTTATTGACTTCTACGATAAGCTAAAGAGTATATCAAAGGGGTACGCTTCATTTGACTATCACCCAATAGGCTTCCGTCTATCCAAATTAGTAAAAATGGACATCTTGCTGAATGGTGAACCTGTTGACGCGCTTTCAACGCTTACCCACGTCGATAATGCCGTATACTTTGGTCGTCGTATGTGCGAAAAATTAAAAGAATTATTGCCACGTCAACAATTCGACATAGCCATACAAGCTGCCATTGGTGCTAAAATCATTGCGCGCGAAACTGTAAAGCAAGTTCGCAAGGACGTAACCGCAAAGTGTTATGGTGGCGACATCAGTCGTAAGCGAAAGTTGCTTGAAAAGCAAAAACGAGGCAAAAAACGTATGAAAGAGATTGGCAACGTACAAGTGCCACAAAAGGCTTTCTTGGCCGTATTAAAGTTAGATTAATACCATACAATTATGCTAATTGAGCTCAAAGACGTCGTTTTACGTCATAACGATCACCCAATTCTCGAAGGTGTGAACTTCAGTGTAGACGACAACGACTTCATATACATTATAGGAAAGGTAGGCAGTGGAAAGAGTTCGCTCCTTAAAGCATTATACGGCGAACTGCCAATCGTCTCGGGCGAGGCTAACATACTTGGTCTTAATATCAAAAGAGCAAAGCGCAACAAAATACAACAACTACGACGTCAGTTAGGCATTGTATTTCAAGACTTTCAATTGTTGCACGAACTTACAATCGAGCAAAACCTTGATTTTGTGCTTAAAGCTACAAGTTGGAAGAAGAAAGCTCGTCCAGAACGCATAAAGCAAGTTTTAGAACGTGTAGGGCTCTTCGACAAAAAGGATCATTTTCCACACGAACTCTCAGGGGGCGAGCAGCAACGTGTCTGCATAGCTCGTGCATTACTCAATAAGCCCAAAGTCGTGTTAGCCGATGAGCCTATTGGCAATCTTGATCCCGACACCAGTCGACAAATCATGCGCATTCTTCAGTCCGTACGAGAACAAGGAAGCGCCGTCGTTATGGTGACGCACAACATGAATCTATTAAACGAATTTCCAGGGGTAGTTTATCGTTGCAGCAATGGTACAATTACAGAAACACTACCGCAAGAAGTCATTGAGTGACAACGATTCATACTTCACCAACATACCTACCTCCAATATCAAATTCCATAAGCATAAAAGTAAAAGCTATGAAAATACTCAAATTTGGCGGAACCTCAGTAGGTTCACCTCAACGCATGAAAGACGTTTGCCAACTTATCACTGATGGTGAGCGTAAAATTGTCGTACTATCAGCCATGTCTGGCACAACCAACTCTTTGGTTGAAATTGCCGATTACATAAAAAAGCACAATGCCGAGGGAGCAAGTAGTGTAATTAATAAATTACGCACACTCTATCGTCAGCACGTTGAAGAATTGTACGCACAGCCCGAGAACGTAAAGAAGACAGACGATCTGCTGCACGATATCTTCATGCACCTTCACGAACTCACCACACATGATTTCTCTGATAAACTTGAGAAAGAAATTCTTGCGCAAGGCGAACTCATGAGCACCAATATGGTAACGAACTACCTCAAAGAGTGCGGCATAAAGGTTATGTTAATTCCAGCCCTTAACTTCATGGCAACTGATGCCAATGGAGAACCTGATATGGGCTATATCAAAGAGCATCTTAACAATATTCTAAAGCAAAACCCCAATTACGACCTATATATTACACAAGGTTTTATCTGTCGTAATCACAAAGGCGATATTGACAACCTCCAACGTGGTGGTTCTGACTATACAGCCTGCTTAATAGGTGCCGTGTTACGTGCTGACGAAATTCAGATTTGGACAGACATTGATGGTATGCACAATAATGATCCTCGTTTTGTGCCCAGCACGACTCCTGTTCGTCAGCTCAATTTTGAAGAGGCTGCAGAATTAGCCTATTTCGGAGCAAAAATACTCCACCCCACTTGTATTCAACCCGCTCATTATGCTGGGGTTCCTGTACGTTTACTTAATACAATGGACCCTTCTGCACCTGGCACAATCATTAACGACCAAATGCAAAAGGGAACAATCAAGGCTGTCGCTGCAAAGGATAATATAACTGCCATTAAGATTGTTTCTTCACGCATGCTCTTGGCTACAGGCTTTTTACACAAGCTATTTGAAACGTTTGAGGTGAACCACACTCCAGTAGACATGGTAACAACAAGTGAAGTTGGCGTCACACTTACCATTGACAACAATGCCCATTTAGCTAATATCGTAGAGGAACTGAAAAAGTATGGTACAGTAAGCATTGACGAAAATATGTGTATTATCTGCGTAGTAGGCGATCTCCGTTGGGGTAATGTTGGATTTGAAACACTTGTTACCGAAGCCATGGCCAACATTCCCGTACGTATGATTTCATACGGTGGCAGTAATCACAATATCTCATTCTTAATTCGAGAATCAGATAAAAAGGCAGCCCTTTGTGCACTAAGCGAAAAACTCTTTAATACTAAAAAGTAAAACATTCATTTCGGAAGAGAGGAGATATACAAAAAACTATATTCCCCTCCCTTCCGAATATTATTGAAAAACCTACAATACAATGACATTTCCAACACAACGTTTTACTGAACTTGACACTCCCTTTTACTATTACGACTTAACAAACCTGCGTGAAACGTTAGCTGCCATACACGTCGAAACGCTATCACGCCCCAACTTTCACGTACACTATGCAGTAAAGGCAAATGCAAATCCTCATATATTGCAATTTATAGCCCAAGCTGGCCTTGGTGCAGACTGCGTGTCAGGTGGGGAAATTGAAGCAGCGCATGCAGCAGGCTTCAAAGGTAATAGCATTGTCTACGCGGGCGTTGGCAAAAGCGATAATGAAATACGCACAGCCTTGCGTATTGGCATTCATAGTTTCAATGTCGAAAGCCTACCTGAATTAGAGGTTATTAACCAGATAGCACATGATATGGGCACAATAGCCCACGTTGCTTTCCGTATCAATCCGAATGTCGATGCACACACACATGCTAAAATAACGACAGGCCTTAACGAAAACAAATTCGGCATCGCTATGGAAGACATGGTTGATGCCATACAACGGGCCAAGCAATTAGACAACGTTGAATACACAGGCCTACATTTCCATATCGGAAGCCAAATACTCGATCTCAGCGTTTATGAAGCCCTTTGCCACCGCATCAACGATCTTCAAAATCAGCTCGAAGCAGAAGGCATCGCCACACCTAACATCAACGTAGGTGGAGGTTTAGGAATTGACTACGACCACCCTGACGCTAACCCAATTGCTAACTTCAAAGACTACTTCGGACTCTTTCAACAACATCTTCAATTACGTGAGGGTCAGCAATTACACTTTGAGTTAGGTCGAAGTATCGTAGCGCAATGTGGAACACTCATTGCGAGAACACTTTATGTCAAAGAAGGACATACCAAGAAGTTCGTCATTGTAGATGCAGGCTTTACCGAACTCATACGTCCTGCCATGTATGGCTCTCATCACTTCACGCAGAACATTTCAGCTGCTGCTGATGCACCCACCGACACATACGACGTTGTAGGTCCTATTTGTGAGAGCAGTGATGTCTTTAGTACAGGCGAAGTACTCCCCATTACCCACCGCGGCGACCTTATCGCCTTCCGCTCAGCAGGAGCTTATGGCGAAGTAATGGCATCAACCTACAATTGCCGCACACTGCCCAAAAGCTATTTTAGCGAATAAATAGTACACTACAAGATCGCCATTCTAACCAAAAACAATTCGGTCTCACACATTCATCTTGTGTGAGACCGGATTGCTTTATCTTATCCCTACCAACTTATGTGTCTGTAATGACAAACGCCACTTTGGGTGCTGAAGACAATAAGCTATAGTAGCTTTTATAATCTTTTTATTCTGTTCTGCATCATCCACATCACAGGGTTGCAAAAAGTAATGATCGCATGCAATATTGTCGTAATTAGGTAACTCATTCCCCGTAAAGACAACCTTCATTTCATTACAGCGTTTTAGCACAACCTTAGCTGCTGGCGAAGCTATAAAAGCATCTTTTGGCGAGAGCGTTATCCAATCTACATTTTCGGGCAATATATGCGTCCCATTCGTTTCGACAGCCACCTCCTTGTTCAATTTATGTAGCAATTCTATCAGCAAAGCCGTTAATTGTAATGAAGGCTCGCCCCCCGTAATAACCACATGCTGGGCTGGATATTGTGCCACCACGTCTGCAATTTCCCTTTCGCTCATATCGGTAAATGATTGGTGAGTGGTATCGCAAAACGAACATTGCAAGTTACACCCCGATAGGCGAATAAAGACAGAAGGAACGCCTACATAAAAGCCTTCACCCTGAAGTGAATAAAATATTTCGTTTACCCTCATTCTTTTTCTTAGAATATCACCTGTTCAAATCCTGGCTTAACATAGCAAGCCACATTGCCCTCTGACTCTTGAAACATCACCTTATAACAATGAGGCACATTCTCACAAATCCAATGAGCAAGGTTCTCTGCAGTAGGATTAAAGTCGAAAATTTCGTTTAAACATCGGTGATCAAGTTTATCCGAGACCATGCGTTTTACATGACTAAAGTCCACTACCATTCCATTTTCGTCCAACTCCTCCGCACAACAATAGATAGTTACGATACCATTATGGCCATGAAGGCGTTGGCATTTGCTCTCATAAGTCAGATGCAATTGATGAGCAAAACCTACTTCAATACGTTTCGATATATAATACATCAATCTTTACTCTTTAACGTGTAAAAACTATACGCAAAATGGGCAGCAGTGTTTCACACAACCTGCTGCCCTATTTATTTTTCAATTAAACAATGCCCACTTTTTGACATTACACATTATACTACTCCCAGCCCAAAGCGCTTGCACCTAACACAGCAGCTTCACTACCATTCAATGAAGAGATAAGCAAATTTGCCTCACCCTTGTAGAGGAAGAGAATATGCTCTTCGTAAGCCTCGCGCAAAGGCTTCATCAAGTATTCCCCTGCTTTAGTCAAGCCACCAAAGAACACGAAAGCCTCAGGCGAGCAGAAAGTAGCAAAGTCAGCACAAGCCGTACCCAACAAGCGACCTGTAAAGTTAAAGATATCAAGTGCCAATTTATCACCCTTTTCAGCAGCAACAAACACGTCGTATGACGTAATCTTTTCAGGATCTATCTCGCGCAAAAGGCTCGGTTCTGTACTCTTTTCAAGGATTTCGCGAGCCGTGCGAGCCACACCTGTAGCTGAAGTATAAGTCTCCAGACAGCCTTTACGGCCACAACCACAAGAGCGAGCCTCAGGAGTATGGTCAACGACAAAGTGTCCCAATTCTCCAGCAAAGCCGTCACTACCATAGACCACTTTACCGTCAACAACAATACCAGAACCAACGCCCGTACCAAGCGTGATCATGATAAAGTTTTTCATACCACGAGCTACGCCATAAGTCATTTCGCCCATAGCTGCAGCGTTCGCGTCATTTGTTACGCGTACAGGAATGCCAAACACTTCTTCAAATATTTGAGCACAAGGAATTACACCCTTCCATGTCAAGTTAGCTGCATTCTCTATGTTGCCAGTATAATAATTAGCATCCGGAGCGCCAATACCCATAGCGCGTATATTCTGAATGCCTCCTACCTGATCAAGAGCGGGTTGTAACGCTTCAAAGGCAGCTTCTACATATTCACGGAAGTCAGGGTAAGCCTTTGTCGAAATCACCGTTTGCGATTTAATGTTACCACGTTGGTCAACAATGCCAAACACAGAGTTCGTACCGCCCATGTCAAGGCCTATAACGTAAGGCTTTTCAATATCTAATTCCATTTCGGTATAATTTTATAATTAATATGTTAGGTGTTTCGCCGACAAATTTACAATAAATTTTGAAATACTCACTTTACAAAGCCCTTAATTTTAAGTTTTCTTTTATGCCCACCCACCGCTTTAAGAAAACACACAACACGTTTGGCAAATTTCACTCTTTTGCGTACTTTTGCAAAACGATTGATAGGTAACAAATAATATGAACCATATATTTATAGAATTCGCAAGCCCATTTTTGTTAATTCTCAAGGGCTTGTTAGTAGGCATAATAGCCTCTGCGCCAATGGGGCCAGTAGGCGTATTATGCATTCAGCGCACCCTACAAAAGGGACGTTCCTATGGCATTGTTACAGGTGCTGGTGCTGCTTTAAGTGATATATTTTACGCGCTCATGACAGGATTTGGTATGTCATTTGTTATGGACTTTATTGACAATGAGCAAAACATCTTTTGGTTAAAACTTATTGGTAGTGTGATGCTATTCATATTCGGTGTATACATGTTTCGCACCGACCCACGCAAAAGCATTCACCAATCAACAGGGAGCAAAGGCACGTTAATACACAATTTCACCACGGGCTTTTTAATTACACTATCCAACCCACTCATCATTTTCCTATTTATTGCCCTCTTTAACATGTTCACATTTGTTATCCCTGGCAATTGGTTTGGACAATGTATAGGATATCTTTCTATTGTAGCGGGTGCTATGCTATGGTGGTTAGGGCTAACCTACGTCATCAACAAAATGCGCAACAGTTTTGGTGAAAAGGGCATACAAAGACTCAACCGCACCATAGGAAGCATCGTTTTAGGTGCTTCAATTATCTATGCAGCAATGACATTATTTAAAATTTCATTATATTAACTCATGATTATAGCCGACAAGCTCAAAACAACCAACCGTGCAGAATATCTGCTCTACATGTGGCAAGTTGAAGACATCATTCGTGCCTACAACTGCGATGCCGATCGTTTGGCTCATGAGTACGTAAGCCGCTTCAGTCTCCAGCCTCAAAAGCGAAAGGAGGTCGAACAATGGTATGCCGACCTATGCGACATGATGCGCAGTGAGGGCAAGCTCTCACACGGGCACCTTCAAATCTGCAACAACGTGTTGCAAGAATTAACCGAACTCAATCAACAGTTGCTACACTCAAGCAAATTTCCCTACTACCGCGAGATATACTACAAAGTACTCCCCTATATTGTTGAGTTAAGAGGAAAAAACGCAGCCGATAACGCTCAAGACACCAATGCTGAACCAGAGTTGCAGACGTGCTTCAACCTTCTTTATGGCGTCATGCTATTACGATTGCAAAAGAAGACCATCACTCCCGAAACTGAACGTGCCGTAAAAGACATCTCCTCTTTCCTCGGTCAACTCTCTGACTACTATTTTAAAGACAAGCAACAACCGCTTGAATTTGAATAAGAGAACACATGAAACGTAGCATAAATTCCACACATAAAATGAAACAAATACTTGTTACAGGCTGTAAGGGCCAATTAGGTAACGAAATACAACTTTTAGCCCCAAAATACGCTGAAACGTGTCATTTCTTCTTTACTGATAAAGAAGAACTTGACATTACCAACCGCAAAGCCGTTTACGCATTTATTGAACAAAACCACATAAGCATCGTTATCAACTGTGCTGCCTTCACCGCAGTCGACAAGGCTGAAGACAATGCCGAACTTTGCGACCTACTCAACCATGTTGCCCCAGGCTATTTAGCCGAAGCCGTAGCCTCAGTAGGTGGTTCAATGATTCAAGTGTCTACCGACTATGTATTTGACGGCACAGGCTGTACTCCCTATAAGGAGGACGATGCTACCAATCCACAAACAGTCTACGGACGTACCAAGTTAGCTGGTGAAGAGAGCGTTATACGCTCTTGTGCAGGCTCTATGGTCATTCGCACAGCATGGCTCTACTCCACCTTTGGCAACAATTTTGTCAAGACCATGATACGCCTAGGCAAGGAGCGCGATGCATTAGGCGTAGTCTTTGACCAAATAGGTTCACCCACTTACGCACGCGATCTCGCGCGTTCTATTATGCAGATTGTAGACAAAGGCATCATTCCTGGCGTTTACCATTTCACCAACGAAGGTGTATGCTCTTGGTACGACTTTACACGTGCCATTCACCGACTTGAAGGTATTGACAGTTGCAAGGTAAGCCCTATTCATACCGAAGACTATCCCGTACCAGCCCAACGTCCCCATTACTCCGTACTTGATAAATCAAAGATAAAAGAAACCTTCGGTATCGACATTCGTTGGTGGGAAGATGCACTTAAGGAGTGCATTAAAGAGTTGTAAAACATAAGAGAAGTGTTTCTCCAAAATAAAACGCTACCCCACAACTCCCCACACTAAGATTTTACATAAAAATGAATCAAGAAATATCACGTCGCCGCACATTTGCTATCATTTCACACCCTGATGCAGGTAAAACAACGCTTACAGAAAAGCTCCTGCTCTTTGGTGGTCAGATACAAGTAGCAGGTGCCGTAAAGAACAACAAGATAAAGAAGACAGCCACGTCTGACTGGATGGAAATTGAGAAGCAGCGTGGTATCTCCGTTACGACCTCCGTTATGGAGTTCGACTACGAAGGTTATAAAGTTAACATTCTCGACACTCCAGGTCACCAGGACTTTGCCGAAGACACCTTCCGTACCCTTACAGCAGTCGATTCTGCCATTATTGTTGTTGACAGTGCCAAAGGTGTCGAAGCGCAAACGCGTAAGTTGATGACCGTATGTCGTATGCGCAAAACGCCAGTCATCATCTTCATCAATAAGATGGACCGCGAGGGTAAAAACCCCTTCGATCTTCTTGATGAGTTAGAGCAAGAATTGCAGATTAAAGTACGACCTCTCTCATGGCCTATCAATCAAGGTTCGCGTTTCAAAGGCGTATATAATATCTACGAGCAACAACTCAACCTCTTTGCTGCAGACAAACAGAAAGTCACCGAAAAGGTGGCAGTCGACATCAATAGCGAAGAGTTAGAAGCTCATGTAGGCGAGACCGATGCTGCCCAACTACGTGAAGACTTAGAGTTAGTAGACGGTGTATACCCCACATTCAGCAACGACGACTACCTCAATGCTGACGTAGCCCCCGTATTCTTTGGTTCTGCGCTCAACAACTTTGGTGTAAAAGAGCTACTCGACTGCTTCGTCAAGATAGCTCCCTACCCTCGTCCCACGATGGCCGAAGAGCGCACCGTTAATCCTGACGAACAAAAGTTTACAGGTTTTATCTTCAAAATTACAGCCAACATCGATCCCAACCACCGTTCATGCATTGCCTTCTGCAAAGTATGTTCAGGCAAGTTTGAGCGCAACAAGCCCTACCTACACGTTCGTAATGGTAAGACCGTGCGTTTCTCATCGCCCACCCAATTTATGGCACAGCGCAAAAGCACCATTGACGAAGCATGGGCTGGCGACATTGTAGGTCTCCCCGACAACGGCATCTTCAAGATTGGTGATACCCTAACCGAAGGAGAGCAACTCCACTTCCGAGGTCTACCCTCATTCTCACCCGAAATGTTCAAATACATTGAGAATGCCGACCCTATGAAGACAAAGCAACTCAACAAAGGCATCGAGCAATTAATGGACGAAGGTGTAGCACAGTTATTTGTCAATCAATTCAATGGCCGTAAGATTATTGGTACAGTAGGTCAGTTACAATTCGAAGTTATCCAATATCGTTTAGAGAATGAATACAACGCCAAATGTCGTTGGGAACCCATCCACCTCTACAAAGCCTGTTGGATTGAAAGCGACAATGAAGCCGAACTCGAAAACTTCAAGAAGCGCAAATACCAATACATGGCCAAAGATCGTGACGGACGCGACGTCTTCCTTGCCGACTCAGGCTATGTTCTTCAAATGGCACAACAAGACTTCGAACACATTAAGTTCCACTTCACCAGTGAGTTTTAAACAAATGACACCATAATCAATACAAACACGACAGGGGGCAGATACCAAAAATATCTGCCCCCTGTTGCAGAATTGCCCTCTTAACTAAACAGAGGCCCGTCATCAATTACAGGCTTAGACGAAACATTTTCTTCATCAACTGGCTCTCCTTCTCCTTCACCTATCATCGCCAAAAAGTCCTTTTCCGTAACGATAGGGATACCCAAAATCTCAGCCTTCTCACGTTTTGAAGGCCCCATGCCCTCGCCAGCAAGGATAAAAGAAGTCTTCTTCGAAATGCTTCCCGTATTCTTACCGCCATTATCTTCAATCAACTTTTTATATTCATCACGCGAATGGCGTTCAAACGTACCACTAATCACCACCGTCTTACCCACCAAAACCGTTGAAGCCAAAGTCACCTGCTCCACCTCCATTTGCAGTCCAGCCTTGCGCAATCGATTAATGAGGTCAATATTACGTTCCTCACGCAAGAAGGTGCGAACGCTCGAAGCTATCACATCACCCACCCCCTCACACGTCAGTAAGTCGTCAATCGTAGCCTCAAAAAGCGCATTCATCGACTGAAAGTGATGAGCTATGTTTTTAGCCACAACCTTACCTACAAAGCGAATACCAAGTGCGAAGAGCACCCTTTCGAACGGCACCTTCTTACTCTTCTCCAATCCGTCTATCACCTTCTGAGCAGAGCGCATACGAGTCGCATCAAATCCCCACAAGTCCTCTACACGCAATTGATATAGGTCAGCCGCATCACGTATCAAGCCACGTTCAAAATAATAGTCCACCGTCTCTGGCCCAATCGAATCAATATTCATCGCATCACGACTAATAAAATGCTCTATCCGCCCCTTCAACTGTGGCGGACACGCCGTATCGTTAGGGCAATAATGTGCAGCCTCACCAGGATAGCGTATCAACTTAGCGCCACATTCAGGACAATGCGTTATAAACATCACTTTTTCCCCTAACTTGTCACCTAACTCCTTACGAGCCTCCAAGTCTACGCCCACAATTTGTGGAATAATCTCGCCAGCCTTTTCTACATATACGTGGTCACCCTCATGAAGGTCAAGTTGATTGATAATATCCTCATTATGCAATGAAGCGCGTTTCACCACCGTTCCTGCCAGCTGCACAGGTTCCATGTTTGCCACAGGAGTAACCGCCCCCGTTCGTCCCACTTGATATGTAACTTTTAATAGAGGAGTACAAGCCCTTTCTGCTTTAAATTTATAAGCAATCGCCCAACGTGGACTTTTAGCCGTATATCCGAGACGTGCTTGTTGAGCTAACGAATTTACCTTCAACACGATACCATCCGTAGCAATCGGCAGATTGCGTCGTTCCTCGTCCCAATAGTCAATATAAGCCAATATATCATCTACCGAACGTGCTAACTTCACATGATCCGACACTTGAAAGCCCCACTTACGCGCCAACTCTAACCGTCCATAGTGCGTAGGTTCAGTGATGCTATCCCCCATCACGTAATACAAGTAAGCATCAAGATGACGATGCGCTACCACCGCTGAACTTTTGCTCTTCAGTGTACCCGAAGCAGCATTACGCGGATTAGCAAACAGTGGTTCCTCACGTGCCTCACGCTCAGCGTTTAAGCGCTCAAAACTTGTCCATGGCATCAACACCTCACCACGAATTTCAAAGTTAGCAGGCGCTCCACATTCACGTGGCAGTTCAAGTGGTATCGTGCGAATTGTTTTTACATTCGCCGTCACATCATCACCACGCACACCATCGCCACGTGTCACAGCACGTACAAGGCGAAAATCTTCATATATCAACGAAATGCTCAGACCATCAAACTTCTGTTCACAACATACTTCAAACTCTTCACCATTAAGTCCTTCACGTACGCGGTTATAAAAGTCCTCTATGTCTTCTCTCGAGTAAGTGTTACCCAACGAAAGCATAGGCCCAGTATGCTCCACTTGTACGAAGTCTTGACTCAAGTCACTTCCCACGCGTACTGACGGCGAGTTAACATCAGCCATTTCAGGATGTTTTCGCTCCAGTTCCATTAGTTCAGCCATTAAGCCGTCAAAAGCTTGGTCTGTAATCGTAGATACACTCTTTACATAGTAATTATAATTATATTGATGCAGTTCACGGCGCAGTTGCAATATTCTTTCTTCCTCAGTCATTGTTTTAAGTTAACGAGTTAATGAGTTGACAAGTTAACAAGTTGACAACTCCTAATTACAATGCTAATTTACACAATTCTGACAATAAATTTGTACTTTTGCATCATAAAAAGAAAGAACAATCTCACATTTATGCGAATAGACATCATCACCGTATTGCCCGAAATGCTCGACGGCTTCGTCAACACTTCCATATTAGCGCGAGCACAAAAGAAGGGACTTGTTGAAATACACGTACACAACCTTCGCGACTATACCACCGACAAGCATCGTCGAGTTGACGATTACCCCTTTGGTGGTTTTGCTGGTATGGTCATGCAGTGCCAACCTATCGATGCTTGCATTAGCAAGTTAAAGAGCGAGCGCGACTACGATGAAATCATCTTCACGTCACCCGACGGTCAACAGTTCGACCAACCCATGGCCAATGAGCTATCGCTCAAGAAGAACATCATCATCCTTTGTGGCCATTACAAGGGCATCGACTACCGCATTCGCGAACACCTCATTACCAAAGAGATTAGCGTAGGAGACTATGTGCTTACAGGTGGTGAACTCCCTGCTGCCATCATCAGCGATGCCTTAGTGCGTTTAGTGCCAGGCGTATTGAGTGACGAACAGAGTGCATTAAGTGATTCCTTCCAAGATAACCTCTTAGCAGCTCCCGTCTACACTCGTCCAGCCGACTATAAAGGTTGGAAGGTCCCCGACATACTCCTCTCGGGCCACGATGCCAAAATCAAAGAATGGGAGTTGCAGCAAAGTATTGAGCGCACCAAGCGCTTGCGTCCCGACTTATTGAAATAATAAACTTTTATAGCCCATTATTAAAACACATAAAGCTGATACACGGCTCACGTAGCCACGTATCAGCTTTATGTTTTATATTATTCAAGTTTCGAATTTAGATGAATTGCAATTTGTCGAACCCTACGTAAGGCTTGCTTTTCTTTGACATTATCGGCTACGGCCCAGCAATTTAAGCGAGATCGATTGCATTCGCCTTACACGATAATAATCCTAGCACGCGCAAGCAAAATGTTTATAACATCTACTTTAAGTTGCTTAGCGCGAAACATACATAACATACACTTTATTAACTCCTCAAATCCGCAACAAACATTAACAAGGGAGACTTCAGCAGTATGTAGCTCTTGCTAATATTTGTTGCATATTTGAGGTAGTTATTTTTTGAACATTACTAAGTAAACGCACATACACGCGATATCTTAGTCAAACTGAATAGCCTTTGCAGGTTGCACACGCGAGACAAGGAAACTTGGTACGACCAGTGCCACCATCGTTACACAAAGCGTAGCTACATTCAGTCCAATTATCCAAAGCCAATTTACCTCAATCGGAGCATAACCGATATAATACACCTCAGGGTCGAGCCTCACGATATGAAAGAACTCTTGAGCATAGACCACTCCCAGCCCTATCACGTTGCCCCACAACATACCACGGCTAACAATCAGAGCTGCATAACACAAGAACGTGTGGCGTATGCGACGATTGGTAGCCCCCAAAGCCTTCAACACACCAATCGTAGTTGTACGCTCAAGAATCAATATCAATAAGCCACTAATCATCGTAAAGCCTGACACGCATATCATAATGACAAGTATCACCATTACGTTCAAGTCAAGCAGTTCCAACCACGAAAGCACGGAAGCCGTATTCGGATTTTCGCGAATACCCAATACAGAATACACCTTACCATAATGGTCAGACTTTCCGCCCACCTTCTTTACAATCTCATGTTGCGCCAAGGGCAGAAAGTCAAACGATTGGAGTCGCACCTCAAGTCCACTACATTGGTCGTTTCTCCATCGATTAAGCTGATTGACTGTATAAAGGTCTGTCCACACAAACGTGTTGTCAAACTGCTTCATGTAAGTATTATAAATACCCACCACCTTAAAGCGACGCTGCTTTATCGTATTAGCAAAGTAATAGCTATATACCTTATCACCTACATTTAACCCCAACTTATTGGCCAACGTCTGTGAGATGACTATCTCATTGCTTCCCCGTGTACTTGAAAAGCGAGGCATCACACCCTTTACGATGTAACGCTTTAAGAACTCAAGGTCATAGTCCTCGCCCACTCCTTTTAGCGCAATGCCTGCAAAGTCACTTTCCGTCTTAAATATGCCCATCTTCTGCGAGAAGCGTTGCACCTGCTTCACACCAGGAGCAGCCTTCACTTCTGCCATTACCTTATCGTCAAAGGCCAAGGGGTACGTCTCAGGCGACCCCAACGAGTTAATGTCTATCACCTCTATATGCGAAGTAAAGCCCGACAGCTTGCCGCTCACCTCACTTTGAAAGCCCTTCACCACGCATATTGACACTATCATTACGGCCAATCCAATCGCAATGCCTACCATGGCTATGCGCAGTGCAGGAGGAGAGGCTTTTCGCCCCTCCTTACCGCTTTTGTCACTATTGCTTCGTCTCTGGTTCTTAAAAAAGCGATATGCTAAGAACCACGACAAGTTCTTTTTTAATTCCATAGGATATAATTAGATGTGCAAATGCGTGGTCAATGTGTACATTTTGTACATTGACCATGCATTTGCACATTAAACCACATTCACTATTCCTCACGTCCAGGATAAGCTTCAAGGGCTTTTCGCAAAACGACGAGAGCACGCTGCAAGTCCTCTTTCTTCAACACATAGGCTATACGCACTTGATTACGTCCTGCGCCAGGAGTGGTATAAAAGCCCGCAGCAGGAGCCATCATCACCGTTTCGCCCTCATACGCAAAGTCCGTCAAACACCAAGCGCAAAACTTCTCAGCATCGTCAACGGGCAATTTTGCCACCGTATAGAAAGCACCCATTGGTATGGGTGAATAAACGCCCGGTATGCGGTTCAACCCATCTATCAAGCACTTACGGCGCTCAACATACTCTTCATACACGTCACGTGCATATTCAGGCGTAGCATCTAATGAAGCCTCGGCCACCAACTGCCCTATCAAGGGAGGACTCAGACGAGCTTGGCAGAACTTCATCACAGCCTGTCTCACAGTCTTATTCTTGGTAATCAACGCACCAATGCGAATGCCACACTCGCTATAGCGTTTCGACACAGAGTCAATCAACACTACATTCTGTTCGATGCCGTCAAGGTGACAAGCAGAGATATAGGGAGACCCCGTATAGATAAACTCACGATACACCTCATCTGAGAAGAGATAAAGGTCATACTTCTTTACCAAATCGCGAATTTGATTCATCTCGCGGCGAGTGTAAAGATAACCGGTGGGATTGTTAGGGTTACATATCAAGATAGCACGCGTGCGCTCATTGATTAGCTCCTCAAACTTTTCTACCTTAGGCAGAGAAAAACCCTCCTCGATGGTTGTCGCAATCGTACGAATGCGAGCACCAGCCGATATAGCAAAAGCCATATAGTTCGCATAAGCTGGTTCGGGCACAATTATCTCGTCGCCAGGGTTCAGACACGACATAAAGGCAAACAATACAGCCTCTGAGCCACCCGAAGTGATAATAATATCGTCCGCATCAAGGTGGATGTCATAGCGTTCGTAGTAGTGCGTCAACTTCTCGCGATACGAACGGAAGCCTTGACTCGGACTGTACTCCAACACTGTGCGATCTATGTGTCGCAACACATCAAGTCCCGCTTGCGGTGTAGGCAAGTCGGGCTGACCAATGTTGAGGTGATATACGTGTACGCCCTTCTCTTTGGCCTGTGTTGCCAATGGTGCGAGTTTCCGAATGGGCGATTCGGGCATTTGTATAGCTCTTTCTGATATTTTAGGCACGGTTGATTTTTTTTAGTTAACGAGTTGACAAGTTAACAAGTAAATATCTTTTTCTTGAATTATATAAATTTTCGTTCAAAGTCATGTTGATGCGTACTGCGTTCCAATTCCGTAGCGATAGCATGTAATGGGCGAAGCAATTCGTATAGGTAAATATAGGCACCATACTTACGTTCATCAAGTGTGCGCAATCCTAAGCGCACCATAACGACAGACAGCGTCAGACCAACACCCCACAATACCACACTAATAATGTCGGTAGGCAATAAAGCAAAGGTGTAGAGTCCGTGATGTATATCCATCACCAAGCGCCCTATCAAGTAAGCCAACTGACACAACACAAAAGCATAGGTCGCAATGCTAGCCCACATATCTTGCTGTCTATACCTCCGTAAGGGGTGCGCCAAGAAGTGCATCACCTCACACGCTCGCATACGACGCGTTTGCAGTACGTCAGCCGACGGCAGAGCCTCTACTAAGCGCGTTGAGGGCGAACAGAGCAGTGCAGTGCGTTCAGTGTCAGCATGTAAGCAAGCAAACACCGCCTCCTCGCCAAAAGCTAAGTTCACGCTATCGGCAAAGCCGTTTTCGCTCAGGAACCAACTCTTACGCACAGCCCAAGCTGACGGCAAACAGCCCATAACCAAGCCGTCCTCCCAAGCCTCCATGCGAGTGGCAAGGTCACAGACGCGGTCGAATATAGCCCGTCGTGCTACCAACGATCCATCGTCATCGTAGTTGTAATAAGCCATTACCATATCATTGCCCTCTATGAGCGACTGCGATATGTGGTAGAGCCATTGATCATCTACGGGCAATGTGTCAGGACTCAACACCATTACCCATTCGCCACGTGCTGCCCTCATACCTAAAGTAATAGCCAACTTACGGCGTTCAATATAGCGAGATGAGTCAGGTACGAAAGTATAGCGCAGCCGGCTAAAGTCATTGCGCTGTATTCGTTCACACAAGGCTTTTATCTCGGCCGTATGATTCTCGTCTGCTACGAGTATCTCATACTCCCTTTTATACTTCTGACCAATCAGATTGCGCAACAATGGTTCGAGCGGATCACGTTCATTCACCACAGGCACCACAATCGTCAGCACTTTCTCCTCATCGCTCAGACCTTCAATCAAAGCCTCATGTGTAGCCTTTTCGATGGCCTGCGCTTCAAGTTGCCAAGCTGCATGCTTAGCGAGCAAGCGAAAGCGTCGCAAGCGCAGCCAATAAAGCGACAACAGTGCTATGCCTGCCACCACACAGAGTAGCGACAACCACCAGTCTATCCCCATTATACTATTATTCAACACGATTATATATGGTTGTTTAGTAAGTCTTCAAATGTTCTTTTTTCACATTATCGTCCACCGCGTCGAAACTCCGCACACACGATAGCCGTTGCGATAGCCACATTCAAGCTCTCGCTCGTAGCACGTCCCACAGGGTAAGGCGGAAAGTAAAGCCGCTTATTAACACAAGCCTCTACCTCAGCCGAGATACCCTGGCCTTCATTACCCATAACGATAAGGCCATTCTGTGTAAGCCTCTCAGTGTAAATATCCGTTCCATCTAAAAATGTCCCATAGATAGGCACACCGTCCATTTGGCGCAACAACTGAGGTAAATCACAATAATGCACTCTTACGCGACCAATAGCCCCCATCGTAGCCTGTACTACCTTAGGTGCAAACACATCGGCTGTACCAACCGAAGCAAATATATGTTCGATACCAAACCAATCAGCGAGGCGTACAATCGTACCCAGATTACCAGGGTCTTGTACAGTATCTAAAGCCAAGCAAAGCGACTGACGAGGTAAAGCCAACAAATCTCCGCCCACTGCATCATGTATATTTTCCTCACGTGGCTTTTCAAACACAGCCAAAGTATCACGAGGCGCACAAAGTAGCGATAAGCGCTCTAACACTTTCTTATCCACTACTTCAATCAACTCAACATTACGCGTTAATTCTGAGGGCAATCCGTTCAAGAAGTCCTGTGTAGCATATAATACCTTACAACGCATCAGCGGCAGCAAGTCCACCACCACCTTCGGCCCTTCTGCCACAAACGCATGCATTGCATCGCGATGCTTCTTCAAGCTCAAAGCATGAATATCTTTTATAGTTTGCTTCGTTACTGTCATCAATTATCATTGTTTTTCTAAACGCAAATATACGAATTTTATTGCAATCATCGAAAGCGTTTCGTTCTTTTTTTTCAACACACGCCCTAACATAAACAATATCACCCTTGCTAAATCAACACAAAAACATTACATTTGCACTGATTATGCAAATCATCAGACATATACATACGCTCTTACCGACCTGCAGCTACCACTTGACAGGTCTTTATTGCGTTGTTGCCATTTTACTTATAGCTCTACATTCATGTAGTAGCCGTAAGTTTCTCAAGCAGAACGAAAAAGTATTATCAAACGTAAGCGTTGTGTCAACTCAAAGAGGATTTAAATCGACTGAATACAAAGCCTACGTCAAACAACAGCCCAATGCCAAATGGTTCACTCTATTTAAAGTTCCACTTGGTATTTACTGCCTCTCTAAAAGCGACTCCATAAAGGGCAATCGCGGAGTGTCCAAACTATTACGCAAAATGGGAGAAGCTCCTGTCATCTACGCTCCTTCACTCACGCTTTATAGTCAGCAAAATATTGAACAAGCACTCTATAGCAACGGCCACCTTCACGGACGTTGCGACACGATCATCGTCAACAAGCGCCACAAGTGTAGTGTCATCTACCAACTTACGCCAGGCCCTCAATACTACCTACACCAATACCACCAAACGTTTGACAACGATAGCATACGCCTTGCCTACGAGGCCGATGCCACAAAAAGTCTACTCCGCGTAGGAGGACACCTCAATCTCAACAAACTCTCTGACGAACGTTCACGCATTGTCACCGCGCTCCACAACAGAGGTTATTATTACATCAACAAAGACTTCATTTCGTTCGACATTGATACCCTCCGAGGTTCAACCGCAGCCGTTGTCACCATGCGTCTACAACTGCCCATAGGGGCTGACTCTCTGCGTGCCTACCGCGTACAGCACTATCGCAATATCAACATCACCATCGCCAACCCCGACAATCAAACAGACAGTGTCTATAAGCGTACACATTACCACGGACTTAATATTACCTATCAAAGCAAGCCCCGATTGAGTCGTCGCCTTTTTGCCTCCCACATTGGTCTACGTCCCGACACCACCTATTGCGAGTCACAAGTACAAGACACCTATGCCAACCTCAACGCTCTACCCTCTACAAGCTTTACGACTATACACGTATCGCCTACCGTTGGGACGGTTGACTCTCTCGATTGCAACATCCAACTTCATCCCAACAAGCCTCATTCTATCGGACTTGATATAGAAGGCACCAACACTTCGGGAGACCTCGGCGCTGCTGCCACACTTAGTTATAGCAATCGCAACCTATTTCGCAATGCAGAGTTGCTCACGCTCAAGCTACGTGGTGCCTACGAATCCATTACGGGCCTTGAAGGGTATAACAATCAGAACTATACCGAATGGAGTGCAGAGGTCAATCTGCGCTTTCCTACGCTCTTATTGCCTTACATTAATATCAACACCAAGCGCCGTCTGAAAGCTAACTCCGAGGCCAAGGTCATGTACGATACGCAAGACCGCCCTGAGTTTCACCGCCGCGTCTTAACAGGCTCTTGGGCGTACAACTGGCATGCCACCAAACGTCAGCAATGGCAACACCATTTCGACCTACTTTCGATTAATTACGTCTACATGCCATGGATATCTGACACCTTCAGACACGACTATCTCGAAGGCGACAACCCTCACTACTCCGTATTACGTTACAGTTACGAAAATCTCTTCATCGTCAAGACGGGTTACAACTTCACCTACAACTCACTACACAATGCTAATAGCCTTTCCACAGGTATCTATCAGACCAATGGATACCAGATAAAGTTTGGCATAGAGTTGGCAGGCAATATACTCAACGGACTCTCAAAGCTCACGCATAGTCAGCGCGACAGTGAAGGGCGTTATAATCTCTTTGGCATAGCTTACTCACAATACGCTAAGGTCGACTTCGACTTTGCCAAGAGCACAGTGCTTAACGATCGCAATTCCCTGAGCTTTCACGCAGCCTTTGGTTTAGGACTTCCTTATGGCAATTCTACCATTCTTCCTTACGAGAAGCGTTACTTCGCGGGTGGGGCCAATAGTGTACGAGGTTGGAGTGTGCGTGGGCTAGGGCCAGGCGCTTATAAGGGCAAGGACGGCAAAATAGACTTTATCAACCAAACAGGTAATCTAAAACTCGACCTTAGTGTTGAGTGGCGTACCTATTTGTTTTGGAAGTTACATGGCGCCTTCTTTATCGACGCGGGCAACGTGTGGAACACACGTGCTTATGCCGACATGGACGAAGGGCAGTTCCACTTCAACACCTTCTACAAACAGATAGCCGTCAGCTATGGCTTAGGCCTTCGCCTTAACTTCAACTACTTCATACTTCGCTTCGATGGTGGTATGAAAGCTATCAATCCTACCATCACTCACGGACGAAAGCACTACCCTATCACCCAACCTAAATTCGACCGCGACTTCACATTCCACTTTGCCGTGGGATTACCCTTTTAAAGGGGGTAATGAGTTTAATGAGTTTATGAGTTTAATTAGTTTTGTGAGTTTGTGAGCTTAATGAGTTGCTTCTAATACGTTTCCCCATTAAACTTATTAAACTCACTAAACTTATTAAACCCATTAAACTTATTAAACTTATTAAACTCATTAACCCCATTAAACTCAGAAACTATTCAAAACTTCCTCCACGTGTTTAAATTCATATCATTAAGTTCAGGCAGTTGCGGCAACTGCTATTATCTCAACTACGACGGCTATGGCCTACTCATCGACTTAGGTATAGGCATACGCTCGTTTAAGAAGCTATTCTCCGACTACGGACTCACTATAGCCCAAATCAATGCCATACTCGTAACGCACGACCATACTGATCACGTAAAGGCCGTAGGAGCACTCTCACGCGACTTTCGTATACCTGTCTATACTTCAGCACGTGTACACGAATCTATTCAGCGCAACCACTTCGTATCGAAGAAGATACCTCTCAATCTGCAACATAACATTACGCGAGGCGAAGCCTTCGACTTAGGCCCCTTCCGTATCACCTCATTTGGTGTGCCTCACGATAGCGCTGACAATAACGGCTACATTATCTCCACGCCCGAAGGGCAACGCTTTGTCCTACTAACTGACGTGGGACACTTCACCGAAGAGATGTCCTCCATTATCAGTCAAGCTACTCACTTAGTAATTGAGTCGAACTATTCGACCGCTATGCTCCAAGCAGGACGCTACCCTCAACGACTCAAAAATCGCATCTCAAGTGACACGGGCCACATCAGCAATGAAGCCACAGCACAATTCTTGGCTCAACACCTCACTCCTGGAATCATCAAGCACGTTTGGCTCTGCCACCTAAGCGCTGAAAACAATCGTCCTTCAGTAGCCTACGAAGTTTGTAGTAAAGCACTCACTGACGCTGGTTTTCAGCTCGAGAACGGACATCCAACGATTAAACTTGAAGTCTTACCCAGACGAAATCCCACTTTAGTCATGGAACTATAACTATTCAACAACGGGGCATAATCGAGTAGGAAGTAAGCACTAATCATAGGTGCTTATCTTGTTCTTTTTGTAAATAAGGTTGACTTCTAAAATCTACAAAACGACCGATTTCTTAGAAAAGAAAAAGAAGGAGTTCGAAAAGTGCCAAAAAAACTACCACATTTGTATGTTGAACACCTAAGTTTCTGCGTAATACGCGTAATATCTGGCTATTGGTCAAATATCACAACAATTGGGAATGCCTTGTAGTATTGTATACAAGAAAAACCGACCTATAGGTCAAATGCAGGATAAAATATGACAAGAAACCCTTATGTATACAACCTTTGTAAGGTATTGAAAACCTTACAAAAATGAAATATGCATAAGAGTAAACGTCCAATTTGCGGGTCAACTCATTCTGCAAAAAACGGGAAACGGGAAGCGTAAAGGGAAACAATTATACAAATTATAAGCAATTCCGCGAGATGTTCCACAATGTTGTGGACATACACACCTCTGGTCATGCAGATCGCCAGACAATTGAAAAAGTAATCAAAAAGGTTAAACCAATGGAATTTATCTGCATTCACAAGGAAGAAGATGCCAAACTATAATAATAAAGAAATGGCAAACATCATTTACACTAATTATTTTGATCACATTAACTTGTTCAAGAAACTAAAGAAGGAAGGTCGTATTGTGAACAGACCATTCCGGAATACGGTTTCGGAAAATTCATTCTGTTTTAATGTGGGAATGAAACCTTCCAACACTGATGAATACAAAGAACGTCTGCTTCAAACAATAAAAGACGTTTTTGGCATCACTAAAGATTCTTTCGATGGGAAGTTTTACAAAGCCATAGAAGGTGCTGGTCAGGAATGGAATGAGCTTCATATCTTTCACTCGTCTTCTCTTTTGGCATTATTATGCTTTTACGATGTAAGCGAGCAAAATCCGCTTTCTATAAACATAGAAGGTGTAAAATGCAAGTTTACTTCGAGTGAATTTGAAGTGCCAAACATAATTGGCAGGGACAAAAGAGATAAGGATTACTCATCCCATATTGACGTAAAGCTTACAGGAACATGTGGTGAGAAGTGCGTATCATTGTATCTGGAGTCAAAGTTTTCAGAATATGTTAACCAAAGGGGAAAAAGATCCTTCTCATATACGGAAGACTACAATTCAATATACACAAAACTGCAAGGTAAGATAGAAGACTTGGATATTAACATAGGGTGTGATAAGATCACTTTAGTTCAGACTAACAGCAAACGACCAGCTCAATATTGGGAAGGAATCAAACAAATGGTCTCACACTATCTAGGAATGAAGAATTGCAAAGATCAAAGTGATCTCATTTACCTTGGAGAAATATTGTATGACTTCCGTCCATTCATATACATGCAAAACGACTTCTATGGAGATTACAGAGAAAAACACAAGCAACTTGTAGATGCGTTGGAAGATATTGAAATTGAACCACAAAAATTTAAAATCGTAAAGAATTTACTGACATATCAAGGCGTGTTCGAGAGTTTTAATTTGGACGAACGAGTACGTAAACTTTATAATCTCTAACACGCTGCTAAATGTAAATTCCTTCGAATAAAATGTGGACATGTGATTGCAAAAACTCATCTTAATTTCGGATTTAGAGTTTAAGACTGAGTTTATCGCATAAAAAAACTTTGAGTATTTCCGTATATCACGGAAAAAGAGTAACTTAGATGTGATAAAAAACGATACTCAAAACTCAAAGTCATGAGCAAAATTCCGTCAGAGATTCGCAACTTTTTAACTGCAATTTATCTCACATAATATCCATACATTTTCAGAACTTCTGATTTATCTTTCATGTTTCATGTTTTTGTTATAAGTAATTGAATATCAATCATTTCGAAAAGTGAAACATACGACTTTAATGTTTCATTTTTAGTTTCATGTTTCATGTTTCAAAACACTGAGGGAGCGTGAAAGCGCTCCCTCAGTGTTTTTGAATCGCTCCCACAGAGGTTTTGAATCGCTCCCTCAGTGTTTTTGTTTTTCTCCCTCAGTGTTTTTTGACTGAAACATTGAAACTAAAAGTGAAACATAAAAGTCGTATATTTCATCCTTCAAAAGTATTGATAATCAATAAGTTGAAACATAAAAATGAAACATGAAGCATAAAATATGCAAAGGTAAAATATACGTAACCCCAATGCCTATTTAGGGCGTTCTAAAACATTTTGTAGAGGATTTCAAACTTCAATTTATCGAACATATATCCATACGTTTTCAAAACCTTTGATTTATCTCCTGACTTCGTCATTGCGTCACCCAAAATTCTTCGTCAAAGAGTTTAGCTATTTTCTGATGTCTTGCCATCAGCATTGTTTGGGGATAAACCCTTGTTCAGAGGCAGCTTAATTTGTATGGTTGTGATAGTCTTAGCCAATGTAAGCACCTTGTCTACTCGTTCCTTGTCTACTCGTTTCTTGTCAACTTGTCTGCTGTTTAGCAAGTTAGGAACTTGCTAAACTTAAATCCGTTATACTTACAAGTAGGTATTTTCAGCGAAATACCTATTTTTGAGTATGCTCTGAATTTGGCGTTTTTTCTTATAAGTACTATTTTTGCATTCGTAAAAAGAATCGTATTTGTACAACCAATGTTGTGTTTATACTGTTTATATATAGGTATATAAAGTTAAAGATATTATTGTATTATGATTATCGAAAATGTTCATGCAAGAGAAATCTTAGATTCTCGTGGCAATCCTACAGTAGAGGTTGAGGTATTATTAAAGTCTGGCGTGGTTGGTCGTGCATCAGTTCCGTCAGGTGCTTCAACTGGTGAGAATGAGGCACTGGAGCTTCGTGATGGCGATAAGAGCCGTTATTGTGGCAAGGGAGTATTAAAGGCTGTAGAGAATGTCAATAACGTAATTGCTCCGGCTTTGGTCGGATTCTCTGCCTTGGAGCAGCGTGCTATCGACTATAAGATGTTGGAGCTGGATGGCACTAAGACCAAGTCAAACTTAGGTGCCAATGCCATTCTTGGCGTATCACTTGCTGTAGCTCATGCTGCTGCCGAGTATCTCCATATCCCACTGTATCGCTACATCGGCGGTTGCAACACTTACACCCTTCCAGTTCCTATGATGAACATCATCAATGGTGGTGCTCACTCTGATGCTCCAATCGCTTTCCAGGAGTTTATGATCCGTCCTGTGGGTGCTCCTAATGAGAAGGAGGCAATCCGTATGGGGGCGGAGGTGTTCCATGCCTTGGCAAAGCTCCTGAAGAGTCGCGGCCTTTCCACTGCTGTCGGCGACGAGGGCGGTTTCGCTCCTGCACTCAATGGCATTGAGGACGCCCTTGAGAGCATCTGCCAGGCAATCAAGGATGCCGGTTATGAGCCAGGAAAGGATGTGAAGATTGCCATGGACTGCGCTGCCAGCGAGTTTGCTGTTCAGGAGAATGGTGAGTGGTATTACGATTACCGCCAGCTGAAGGACGGCAAGAAGAAGGATCCTAACGGCAAGAAACTCACAGCTGCTGAGCAAATCAAGTTCTTGGAAGAACTGATTACCAAATATCCTATCGATTCCATCGAGGACGGTCTTGACGAGAACGATTGGGACAACTGGGTGAAGCTTACGGCTGCCATCGGTGACCGTTGCCAGTTGGTTGGTGACGACCTCTTTGTTACGAACGTGAAGTTCTTGGAGAAGGGCATCAAGATGGGTGCTGCTAACTCTATCCTTATCAAGGTGAATCAGATTGGCTCGCTTACAGAGACCTTGGATGCTATAGAGATGGCCCATCGTCATGGCTACACCACTGTCACGTCACACCGTTCAGGTGAAACAGAGGATACGACAATCGCCGATATCGCTGTGGCTACCAACTCTGGTCAGATTAAGACAGGTTCGATGAGCCGTACCGACCGTATGGCAAAGTACAACCAGCTTATCCGTATTGAGGAGCAGTTGGGAAAGAACGCTGCTTACGGTTATAAGAAACTGAAATAGAATAGATTAATAATTATAGAATAAGTCATAGTCCAATCAAGTAGGAGGAAAACGAAGCAGTTTTCTTCCTACTTTCGTTTTCCGACCTCTCACACCACCGTACGTGCGGTTCCGCATACGGCGGTTCCTATTTTGGACACCATTCGAGATACGCATCCATTAAAGTAGCATACCCTGCCCTACATAGATGCTCATTTGTTATAGCTCTATGCAGTACCTTGTAAACAGTCTGTAATGAGGTCTATGTCTTGCTTGTCGGCAAACTTGCGGTTATCCTCGCTTGGTAAGCACCATCACAATACAGGGTATCAACCTTGTTGCCTGTCACGTCTTCCGTGCCTTTCACACCAGACTCCACATAAGTATTGTCGGCTGTTGTAGCACCTCCCACTTCAACATCCGTAACAAGGTTAGGTTTCATTAACTCAAGTTCAACCCGCTCTTGTTAAATCCGAAACTTAAGTAAGGAATTAAACATTCAGATTTAGTCAAAATAACTCTATCGTCTCTAAATCATTCGGAACTACCACGTTACCGCTAAAGAACGATTGGGCTTCAGCCGTGTATGACTGCTTTCGCGTTGCCAACGAGGTGTCCTCTGTATGATAAAGCAACAAGTTTTTTATTTTCAGTTCGTTTGCCAATTGAGCTGCATCTTTTGCCGTACTATGATGTTTCTCGTAAGGCTGAAACTTCTCCGCGTCTGTTCGTAAACAGAAAGCTTCACACAAAAGCCAATCAACGCCTTTCACCCATGACTTATTCGCCGCATTATAAGGCTCATCACCCAAGCAAGCTAAAGAGCGCTGATTAGCGAAGTCAACACGAAATCCATACTGCTTTTCTTTCGTAGAATGAATATCAAATGCTACAAGATGCCAGTCGTTAATTGTAAAGAGTTCTCCGTCTTGTAACACACTCACTACCACGCGTTCGTCAAAGAATTTTAGCAAACTCATTGGTATCGTATTTTGGCATATCCATTGCAGGACATTCACAACCTTGTCATTACCATACAGATGCAACGTGCCATCATACTTACCCTTCTTCATCATCTGGAGTATCATACGCACGACCCAGACAGCACCCAACACGTGGTCAGTATGTGCGTGGGTTAAAAACAGATGATGAATCTTCTCCAAAGGAACGCCTACACGTTCTAACTGATTAAGCACACCATTTCCACCGCCTGCGTCTACCATTAACAAAGTGTCGGCCGACTGCAATAAAAAACAGGTATTATAACATCGCATAGCAGTTGCATATCCCGTTCCCAACATGGTTAGTTTTACGCTCATTCTTCTTTGAATTGTTTCGTTAGTACGTCTACTGTCGATATGTCAGCACTAAAGACTGAATACAAACCTTTTACTTCGTCAGGATATTCCGAGGTGTATTCAGTAACATCGTCCCAAACGCCCAAACTATTGGGTTTTGCTTGGCCGCCCCACCCTTTAATGCTCCAGCCCATAAGGGCTTCTTCGTTACGTCTACACTCAATCACTTTTAGCCCAATGTACTCAAAGAACGTTTCGCGAGCACTGCATGACGTGCTAGGTCTTGTAAAAAAGGCATCTCTTGGGTACTGCACACGAACAATATAGGGGCGTTCACTGCTATACATCACTCTGTTATAGGCAGCTATATAATTGTCCAACGACAAAAAGAGGTGGGGCAAACCTTCTATGATAGCCCCCTTACTTACCCAACCTTGTTCACAAGGCGATATAACTATTTCCGCACAATCTATGCCCGTTTCTGCCGTAAAGGAGGATAGCGACCTCGCATCTTCTTCTGCATCGCGCTGCTTGAATGGAGCATACACCGCCATTATCAAGTGTTTATCGTCAACCTGTCTGATACAACTCACACAATCCTTAACCCATATCGTATAAAGCGACATTGAATCGCCACCTATCCGCAAGTCGTCACATACTTTCCATGCTAAGATGCTTGCGTCATCTTTATATACGACACCTGTCAAGGCATTTTTATGCGTAAGACATTTTTCAACAAAAGTTCCATACTTTTCTTGTCGCTGTGGGTCAAGGCAGGCTATTCTGTCCAAACTCACCACCGCCCACATATTGCGACGCTTCAGTTCGTTTAACAAAAAGTCCATGCCACGAAAATATGACTTCTCACCTACCAACGTGCGTACGCTGCCTCGTGCGCGCTGCGTGCTATCCTTTGTTGCAACAAATTCTATTTTACTCCCAGCTAACACCTCAACGACGTTCACACCTATCTTTTGCAATGAGTCTAACTCTTCTACAAGTCGTTGTCGGTCATGCTTATCCTTGCTTGCGCCTAACAGCGGAGCATACCACATTGACACAGCTTTATATGATACACCACTCTGCGTATCCGTATTATACAGTCGTCCGTCTTGCAAACGTATCATTCCGCTTGCATACTGCACATTAAGCAGCGACACCAACAGAAGTAAAATGTACACCCACCTTTTCATCTGCCCAACGTTTTGTTAAATTCTTACTTTCATAGCGCGATCCATTTCGCGGCGGTCTTGCTTTTCTTTCAACGTGTTGCGCTTATCGTATTCTTTCTTACCACGACACAAGCCTATTACGACTTTAGCCAATCCTTTTTCGTTGATAAACATACGAAGGGGTACAATCGTAAAACCAGGTGACTTGGTGTCATCTTGCAGTGAGCGTATCTCCTTGCGATTCAACAATAGCTTACGATCGCGACGAGTGGAATGATTGTTATACGATCCAAATTCATATTCGGCAATGTAAGCATTCTTCATCCACATCTCACCATTATTGATATAGCAAAACGTGTCGACCAAACTTGCTTTACCAGCGCGAATACTCTTTATTTCTGTACCAGTAAGCACAATGCCTGCCGTAAACTTATCTATCACCAAATAATCGTGTTCGGCACGTTTGTTCTTTATATTGATACGCGAAGTGGGCAATACTTTCGACTTTCCCATATATATATTTTTTTACTTTACAAAATCCTTTATTCTACTACTACAAATGCACTCAAATGTTCGTCTACATAATGAGCTACGGCTGCTGTAATATCCTCCTCTTCTTCAACGAACTCGTCGTCCAAGTCATCAAACACGGGATATTGCTCAAACAATGCCATAAAATCATCGTCTGTACGCTCGCGCGTCAGGTCTGCCTTGTGTGCATCGTACTCTTTCTTAGCCTTATAGAGCAACTTCGAGAAATCGTGCAAGCCCCATAAGCGCATGGCCTTTGCAAAAGGGTTATCAAAGAAGAAGGGACCATAACCATTATAAATAAGTTGAACAAAACCTCCGTCCATCAGCTCGTCACGCAATGTCATATAGCCCCACAATGTAATCTGGTCTGCAGTGAGTTGTTGCATACTTGAAGCGTTTAGTTCGTCTCCTACAACTTCCTTTATTGCCGACAATATCGCTGTTAAGAAGGCATCCATGCCTTCACCTGCCGCTTGGGCTAAAACAGCGTCTTTTATCTTTATGTCCATTTTTCAAACTTGTTATAAATCAACGTCTAACGACGCATTTCTTCAATTAAAGTTTTCATACCTTTAATCTTCTCTCCACTCACTTGGCGTAGCACGGTCTTTAATTGCTTCCGCAACACCGACACATACGCATAATGCGACCCGATGTCAATACGTCCTATCTCATCAGCGCGCAACCCACCTTTCTTGCATAAGAAGCCAAGCACATCGCCCTTACTCAATTTGTCTCGTTTGCCACGACCGATATAAATCGTAGCGTAACGTGGTTGGATGGGACAAATTTGCATAACGTTGGCAATGCTTTCTTCTTCTATCTGCTCAGCATTCACAAATGCGGGGAGTTGCTCCGTTGGGCCTAATAGCCAATAAACAACGCCCTCAGCGTCCCAACGTGCCGTTCGTCCGTTTCGGTGTGTATAGTCTTCTTCCTTCATGGGCAGGTGGTAGTGAACAATCGCCCGAACTTCAGGTATATCTAAGCCACGCGCTGCTAAGTCCGTACTTACCAACACATTCGCTGCTCCACTACGAAACTTATATAAAGCTCTTTCGCGCCATTCTTGTTCCATGCCGCCATGATACATCTCGACTGTAAAGCCTTGCTCTCGCAACCACTTTCCAACGCGCTCGACACTTTCGCGATACGAAACGAAAACAATCGTAGGTTCTCCCTTTATCAGCATCAGCAAACGTGCCAAACTCTCCAACTTATCCTTTTTCTCTGAACGTACCAAACGCACTTGAAGTCGACTCTCGGTTTGCGATTCTGCTATAGACAAATAGTCAATCTTATGATAAGTCTTAAACAGACGATTCATAAACTGTGGAATCTCCTCCGCGTCTGTTGCTGACATCAACCAACAACCATACAAGTTAGAGAAATGATTTAACAAATCATTCATTTCATCTTGAAAACCAAGTTCAAGACACTTATCAAATTCGTCTATAATGAGAACGCTAACGCCACGCGCGTTCAAGTTTTCCTTGTTTAAGTGGTCATTAAGTCGTCCTGGTGTTGCAAAGACTATTTGAGGTTTTACTTCTTTTATCTTGCGATGTTCTTCCATTGCAGGGCGTCCGCCATAGAGTGCCAACGAGCGAATGCCGATTTTCATGCTTTTCAGTACCTCCTCGCTTTGCTGTGCCAACTCGCGTGTTGGCGTCACCACTACGACTTGCAAAGTATCCAAGCCTACATCAATTCTATCTACGGCAGGCAACAGATACCCTAAAGTCTTACCAGAACCAGTAGGCGAAAGTAGCACAATACCGCCTCGACTACTACCAGCCTTAGCCATTTCCTCTTGCATGGACGTAAAGGAGTCAAATCCCAACGTTTGCAATATTTGTTGTTTGTCTAACATCAATCTATTCCTTATTATATTATAATGCAAAGGTAGTGCAAGGTGAGCGCAATAAAAAGGAAAATGCAATTTTTCTTTTATTGCCGAACCGCAGCCTACCTTATTTAAAGGTAGTGCAAGGTGAGCGCAATGCAAAACGAAAGTCAGAAAACTTTCGTTTTGCTTGACAAGCTACAATTAGGTCCACTTTGTAGCACGCACTCCAAGTGACTCATAGCTGCAATATTTTCGAGTATCTCTAAAGCAACCACGAAATAAGCGAACCACAACGCATTACAACCACGCAAACAACTGATAATGAGAATATTACAACTAACAGACGACCAAATCAGCCCACTAAATAGAGAACAAGAGACTATAAAATTCACTCTCTTTAGCATAAATATATGCAATAATATACAATCTTAACTCTCACAGCCACAAAAAAGAACTGAAATTCCGACGAGTAATTTGAAATTTTCCTCGATAAAATGGAAACCCATCACCGAGAGATGTAAAATTAGTCACCGAGAGCATTACTCTTACTCCTCGAATATTTCAGTTTTTGTCCGTATTACCCCAAAAAATCGCGCTTTTTCTTCTAGAATAGCAGCTTCACTATGTCAACATTTCTTACCTATTCGTCATAAAATACTAACGAAATCACATAAAATAGTCCATATCAGATACTTTTCTTTTACGCATATATTGATTACACCTAGTTGTTTACTTATAATCGAGAATGTTAGACCCCTAAGACGAAAATAGCCGAATACAAAAATCGCTTCACGCTAAACCCTTTGATTTTCACACCTTACTTAGCAATAGCGCCTCAAAACCGCAATAAAAGTGTAACATTTTTTAGGTAAACACTTGGACGTTCCAAATATATTCTGCAAATTTGCAATATAAATAACGCATTTAGTAACACTAATCGTTCATTATCATGGAAAATACAGCACAGTCTCTTAGCGGACTTAAAAAGGAAGATTTCCAAAAAGAAATACAAGGTAAAAAGGTCGACCTCTACTTCTTACACAACTCAAATGGTATGGAAGTAGCCGTTACCAACTATGGCGGTTCATTGGTGGCTATTATGGTACCTGACCGCAATGGCAACTATGCCAATGTTATCCAAGGTCACGACAACATTGACGACTGCATCAGTTCACCCGAACCTTTCCTCAGCACTTTGGTAGGTCGCTATGGCAATCGTATTTGCCATGGTAAATTTACGCTCAATGGCAAGGAATATAGCCTCGCTATTAACAATGGTCCTAACCACTTGCACGGTGGCCCTACTGGTTTCCACGCTCGCGTATGGGACGCAGAGCAAATCAACGACCACACACTTGTGCTCCGCTACGTTTCTGCTTACTACGAAGAAGGCTTCCCTGGTGAATTGTCTATGACTGTGATGTATTCTCTCACTGAAGACAACGAACTTAAGATAGACTATAAGGGTACTACCAACAAGAAGACCATTGTCAACATGACAAGCCACGGATTCTTCTCTTTGGCAGGCATCGCTAATCCTACTCCTACTTGTGAGGACGTAATTTGCCAAATCAATGCTGATTTCTATGTACCCATCGATGAAAATAGCATTCCTACGGGCGAAATCCGTAGCGTTAAGGGTACTCCTTTCGACTTTACTACGCCCCACCCCGTTGGTGATCACCTCACCGACTTCTCTAACGAGCAAATCAAGAATGGCGCTGGCTACGACCACTGCTTTGTGCTCAATAAGCACGAACCAGGCGAACTCTCTTTCGCAGCTAAGATTGTAGAACCTAAGAGCGGCCGCTCTATGGAAGTTTATACTACCGAACCGGGCGTACAATTCTATTCTGACAATTGGGCTGACGGCTACAAGGGGCAGCACGGTGCTACTTTTGGCAAGCACTCTGCACTCTGCTTTGAAGCACAACACTTCCCCGATAGTCCCAACCGCGCTTACTTCCCACCCGTAGTACTCAAACCGGGCCAAGTTTACACGCAAAAGACTATCTACAAGTTTGGTGTAGAAGACTAACCACATGTTACTGAAGTTTACGAACTTACAATCGGGTAGGTTCGTAAACTTTTGCAGCTAACCACCCTATCGAAATAACAAATCTATCTAATAATTTAATTATCTTTCTCACAAACAAAAATGAGTAATCAAAAGAAACAATGGGGAGCTATCATCATTATGATTGCGCTCTTCGCTATGATTGCCTTCGTGACAAACCTTTGTACACCTATGGCAACCATTATTAAGAACCAAGGCGAAATTTCAAACGTATTGGCACAGATTGGTAACTATGGTAACTTCGTAGCTTACTTAGTAATGGGTATTCCTGCAGGTATGCTTATCGCCAAGTTTGGCTACAAGAAGACAGCCCTTATCGGTTTGGCTATTGGTATCTTAGGTATCGCTATTCAGTGGTATAGCGGTCAGATTGAAAATCCCAAAGAAAACTTAGGTCTCGTATTTGGCGTTTACCTCGTTGGTGCTTTCATCGCAGGTTTCTGTATGTGTATCTTGAACTGCGTTGTTAACCCCATGCTTAACATTCTTGGTGGTGGTGGTAACGCTGGTAACCAGTTGATTCAGACGGGTGGTGTGTTCAACTCTACTGCTGCTGTTTGCTGCTACATCTTGATGGGTGCTCTTATCAGCGATGCAACAAAGGCTAAGATTTCTGACGCTACTCCTGCCCTCATGATTGCACTTGGCATCTTCGTTTTGGCTTTTATTATCATCGCCATGACTAAGATTGAAGAACCCGAACAAGCTCCCGTTGAAGTTAGCTTGATTAAGGGTGCTATGAGCCACCGTCACTTCGCTCTCGGTGCTTTAGCTATCTTCCTTTACATGGGTATCGAAGTAGGTGTGCCCAACTTCGTTCAGCAGTACTTGACTAATGAAATGATGATTCCTGCTGGTACAGTGGGTATGCTCGTGGCCGTATATTGGTTTATGATGCTTATCGGTCGTTTTGTAGGTGCTTCTATCGGTGGCAAGGTGAGCAGCCGTACTATGATTACTACTGTATCAATCGCCACACTCGTACTCGTACTCTTCGGTATGTTTGCTCCGACTGACGTACTCGTAGCTTTCCCTGGTGTTGACTGGGGTAGCCTCACTGTTGTATGGCAAGACGTACCCGTAGGTATCTTTGCCTTCTTGCTCGTTGGTCTTTGCACTTCAGTAATGTGGGGCGGTATCTTCAACATGGCTGTTGAAGGTCTTGGCAAGTACACTGCTATCGCTTCTGGTATCTTTATGACCATGGTGTTCGGCTGCGCTGTGATGATGTTCATCCAAGCTTCTGTAGCTGACGCTGTAGGTTATATCCAGAGCTACTGGGTAGTTGTATTCTGCGCTGCATACCTCCTCTTCTATGCATTGGTTGGTAGCCGCGTATCAAAGCGTGAAGAATAAATAAGTCATTGAAAAGTTTAGAAGCAATCATTTAATGCTTCTAAACTTTTCTATTCCATCTAACAATATAAAATCCTTACTCCCATGAAATTAACAGTAGATGACGTAAGAAGCCGTTTCGTTGAACACTTCGACGGCACAACAGGTTCAGTATATGCTTCACCCGGTCGTATCAACTTGATTGGTGAACACACCGACTACAATGGCGGTTTCGTATTCCCCGGTGCAGTAACTCAGGGCGTTATTGCAGAGATTAAGCCCAATGGCACTCGCAAAGTACGCGCTTACTCTATCGACTTGAAAGATTACGTAGAGTTCAGCCTTGATGACGAGAAAGGTCCTTCTGCTACTCACTTCCGCTTTATCTTTGGTGTATGCCGCGAGATGATGAAGCTCGGTGTACCCGTTGAAGGTTTCAACACTGCTTTTGCTGGTGATGTACCCCTCGGTGCTGGTATGTCTTCTTCAGCTGCATTGGAAAGCACTTACGCTTTCGCTTTGAACGATATCTTCGCTGACAACAAGATTGACAAGTTCACTCTCGCCAAAGTTGGTCAAGCTACAGAACACAACTACATCGGTTGCAACTGCGGTATCATGGACCAATTCGCTTCTGTATTTGGTAAGGCTGGTAGCTTGATGCGTTTGGACTGCCGTTCACTTGAGTTCAAGTATTTCCCCTTCGACCCGAAGGGTTACAAACTCGTATTGCTCAACTCTCAAGTAAAGCACGAGTTAGCCTCTTCTGCTTACAACGATCGTCGCAAGAGCTGCGAAAACGTTGTTGCTGCTATGAAGAAGCACTGGCCGAATGTAGATAGCTTGCGCGATGCAACCTACGACATGCTTGACGAAGTTCGCTCAGAAGTTAGCGAAGAAGATGCACTCCGTGCTAAGTACGTTATCGGTGAAAAGTACCGCGTACTCGAAGTTTGCGTTGCACTCGAAGAGGGCGACTACGAAGAAGTTGGTAAAAAGATGTACGAGACTCACTATGGTTTGAGCAAGGAGTACGAAGTATCTTGCCCTGAATTGGACTTCTTGAACGATGTTGCTCACAGCTGTGGCGTAACAGGTTCACGCATCATGGGTGGTGGCTTCGGTGGTTGCACTATTAACCTCGTTAGCGACGATCTCTATGCGAACTTCATCGACACTGCCAAGAAGGCATACAAGGAGAAGTTTGGCAAGGAGCCTATCGTAATCGACGTTGTCATTGGCGACGGCTCTCGCAAGCTCTGCTAAAGTATATTTACAAATAATCAATAGAAAAGGCGTACCTTTGAGATAAAGGTACGCCTTTTATCATTATAAGGACTTACATAGCGGTAGAGGACTATGTAGATAAATAGATTATCCCATTAGGGGTGGAATTTTATGGCTCTGCAACGGCTGTGTGGACAAAACGCTTTTAGGACAAAAATTGCAGTTTTACCCACAATGCGTTACAAAGCCTATATTTCTCTCTATAGCTTTAGCTTATCAATCAAAGTCTTATTCAATTTCTTTAAATCGCGTCCTGTCTTATTAATAAGCGTTTCAGGCATTCGCTTCCACTCATTAAAGAAGTTAGGAACTAATTGCATAAGGTTTTGAATAGGAGCTTGAAGTGGGAACTCTGTGTCTGACTTATCAGGGTTGACTACTACATTAAGCCCCCTATGGTGTATCTTCACCTCTATTGTATCGCCCGTAACAAAAGGATCGCCGTCAAAGTGTGCCACACCACTACCCTCTCGTGTAATTCGCAAACTCTCAGCCTTAAACGTTTTGACATGACTATTCGCCGGCAACGTACCCGTAAACAGTTGAAAAGCCACTTGAGGTGCTTCTAACGTATTGAAAGGTTCCATTACAACAACATCAAGCAACCCGTCCTTCATGCTGGCATAAGGAGCAATATAAGCATCATTGCCGTATTGCGAAGCGTTCGCGCACGCAATTAAAAAAGCACGACACGACTCTTTCCCTTCTGCATCTTCAATCGTATAAGTTTGTGGCTTATACTGAAGTCCTGATTTTAAAGTATTTTCTACGTAAGTTAGCAAGCCACGCTTACCCGATGCGGCAAACTTTTCGCTTATAAAGGCATCAAATCCTACGCCACAAGTACAAAAGAAATGGCGATCGTTTATCGTTCCATAATCTAATTGGTGTATTTCGCCTTGATTAATTATTGCTATAGCCTTTTTAGGTTGTAATGGTATACGCAAATGACGTGCTAGGCCATTACCAGAACCACAAGGAACGATAGCCAATGCCGTATTCGTATGAACCAACGCACGTCCTACTTCATTCACTGTGCCATCTCCCCCAACAGCCACGACAATATGCGCACCCTGCGATGCTGCCTCCGCAGCTATCGTTGTAGCATGTCCTGCATACTGCGTATAAGCAATTTCGACGTCGTACGTTTCAGCATTGGTCAACTTCCGCGCCAACTTTTCGATGCCTTGCTTTTGCTGTGTGCCTGATATAGGGTTTATTATGTATACTATCTTTTTCTTCATGAACTATAAGACGCTAGAATGCGAAAAGTACTTATTAGATTTTAATCGCACTAAGTTATTATTGCAAAGATAGTGCAAGGCGAGCGCAATAAAAAGGAAAATGCAATTTTTCTTTTTATTGCGCTCGCCTTGCACTACCTTTGCATTTATAAAAATAGAAGCTATGCAATTAATCGTACTATCTGGTGGTTCGGGCAAACTGTTGTGGCCACTGAGCAATAATGCTCGCAGCAAACAGTTCTTACCTCTGCTCTCAAATGAGGAGGGGAAAAGAGAATCGATGATACAACGCGTTGTGCGTCAAATTCGTTCTGCCCGACTTACCGACAACATAACTTTTGCCACAAATGCTGTTCAACGCGATAGCATTATTAACCAATTGGGCGATAACATAGAAATCGTTACCGAACCTGAACGACGTGATACATTTCCTGCCACGGCTCTTGCTGCCACTTATCTGAAAGATAAGAAGCACTGCGATGACAACGAAGTGGTGGTCATTATGCCTTGCGATGTCTATACCGAAGTTGGCTATTTCGAAACGATCAACAAGATGACTAAGGCTGTTGAATCAGATGAAGCGGACTTAGTATTAATGGGGGTTAAGCCTACCTATGCAAGTGAAGAGTTTGGATATGTCGTTCCCAAACAGAATGACCATTCAATGACAAACATCAAGCAAGTGGTACGCTTTACTGAAAAGCCCAGCAAGGAACAAGCCGAAAGTTTATTACAACAAGGGGCTTTCTGGAATGGCGGTGTATTTGCTTTCCGATTGGGCTATCTACTCAACATTACAAAGCAGTACGTTGACACAGCATCTTACGACGAATTATACAAGCAATATAAGGCGTTGCCTCAGATTAGCTTTGACTACGAAGTGGCCGAGAAAGCGCAATCCGTAGCAGTTATTCCTTTTGAAGGACAATGGCAGGACTTGGGTTCTTGGAACACACTATGCGCAGAACTGCCTTGCACGCACATTGGCAACGTGACTATGGGCCAACACAATACACATACGCACGTTGTGAACGAATTGGGTATTCCCGTATTCTGCGACGGACTGAAAGACGTAATTGTCGCGGCATCACCTGACGGCATAATGGTATGCAATAAGCATGACTCTGAACAAATAAAGCATTACGTTGAGAAACTGACCACGCGTCCAATGTATGAGGAAAGACGTTGGGGCACGTATCGTGTGCTCGACGATGTGGTCTACCCTGATGGTAGACGTTCTTTAACGAAATCAATTACATTACGCCCAGGAAAAAACATTAGTTATCAAATTCATCACCACCGTAGCGAAGTATGGACCTGCGTAGAGGGTGAAGGGATTTTTGTGCTTGACGGCAAAGAACGACTAATTAAGTATGGCGATGTTATGGTTATCCCAGTTGAACACTTCCATGCTATCAAAGCTATTACGGAACTTACCTTTATCGAAGTGCAATTAGGCAATCCTTTAGTTGAGGAAGACATCGAACGATTTGATTGGAAATGGAGTGATTTATAGGTAATCATTATATAACAAAAAGAAATCGGCAAGTTTGCAATTGCAAACTTGCCGATTTCTTTTTGTGGTTTTATATTGTCAGGTAAACAGGTTAGACGCTGAAAGCCTAATCCGGAAATCAATTTTTATAAAGTATTATTACTTTACTTCTACCTTAAGATTGGTGATTGCGCTCTTGAACTGTCCAGCATGACGCAAGGGGAACACCAATGTGCGCTGATAGTAGATTTGGTCTGTTGGCTGATATACTACAGGTTCGTAAGTATAAGTGCCTTTCACTTGATAGTGGGCACGATCTTGGTCGCGCATGATATAAAGCGTCTTAGGACCGAGTTCTTCCTTCACTTGACCATCAACTAACAAACGAGTCACCTTATTCGTACCCTCAATGGTAATGGTGTGCTTCTCACCTACGGGAACACGATAGTTGAACAAGTTGCGATAACCGTCACGCTCGAAACCGATTTTTCCCTGGTCAGGGTCTGAAAGGTAAACCACGGCATTCTCTGAGCGGAAGAGTTCTGTTCCCTTTGCCTCTTCTTTACCTTCAATGGTGAACGATACGGCATAGTTGTAACCAATCTCTTCAGCATCTAACGTTTCGCCAGGATTAACGACAGCCTTATTAAGAGCCACCGTACCCGTTTTGCCTAAATGACCTAATTCGTTAACGCCCGGAGCTTCGCTCAATTCTTTGCGTTTGCTATCAAATTCAGCATAAGGTAGTTTAGTTTCCTTACCCGTCCAGCACTTCACGGCAAGTGTTTGCAAAGCGGGGAACACACGATGGTGTACGTCCTTCGTTGAGATACCATTTCCTGCATGGTCATTCCAAACGGCAAACATACCACCAAGGATATCGGGATCATTCTCTTCGAATGTCTTATTACCAATCACGGCTGGAGTGTAGTGCTCGTACAAGTATTGGCAATTGAGATAGTCATAGTAATAGCCTGCTGCAGGTACGATATAGGTCAAGCCGTCAGGAATGCTAATAAGCTTATAGCCTTGCTTCTTCATTTCGACGGGATCGGCATAACCATTGTACCAAATGTCCATAATGACGTTCTTATTCTTCACAGGAGTTGTACCTTTGGCGTGCGTCAAAGCGCCCCAAAGCACAGCCTGCTTACCGTAGCTTTCAACGAGTTTGATATAGTGATCGGTATATTCACGGAACTTTTCTACTACATCCTTCTTCGCATTTGAATATTCGTCCGTACCAATGTGAACGCGTGGGCCACGGAATACGGGGTTTTTACCACCTATATATTCTTTCCACAAGCCGTCCATGAACTTATACGTTTCAGGATTAAAGAGGTCAAGGTGATCCATGCCATATTCCTTGCTACCTAACTCGTTCTTATATTGTGTGAAGGCAAGTGAGTGAGCAGGAGCATCGATTTCGGGAATAATCTCTACGCCATTTTGCTCAGCCAACCTCTGTAGGTCTATGAATTCAGCCTTAGTATATGAGCCGTCCTTTGCTGTAAGTCCAGGATAGGTATCGCACTCTAAGCGGAAAGCAGCTTGTGTCTTTAACCAATCATTACCGAAATATTGACGGAAACCATTATCGTTTAAGTGAACCTGAAGCGTATTCATCTTATAATATGACATAATCTTTGTCAAATGGCGCAAGTAACTCATCGGAATGTACTTACGGCCGCAGTCAATCATAAAGCCACGCAACTTATATTCAGGTACGTCAACTGTCTTACCCTTGGGCAACTGTCCGTCTTTGTGCTGCTCACTTACTTGCAACAAGGTGCGAGTAGCCCAAAAGAGTCCATGCTCAGTAGCGGCAGAGAGTTCTACAGCACTACCAATATTCATGCTATAACCTTCGTCACCTAAGGCCTTATCCTTCTTCAGTGACAAGACGATATCACCACCCTTAGCTGTACCGCTAACAATGGTTAGCTCTTTGCCAAACATGGTTTTATAATCATTCGCCAAAGCTTCAGCTACAGCCTTTAACTTTGCATTTTTCAATACGATACGACCAGACAAGGCTGTTTGTCCCTCTGCTCCTGTCCATGTCTTGAGTTCGGGCACTACAAAAGGTTTAGGATTAACGTCTGCCCACAAAGCACCTGTCGAAAGCATACATGAGGCTACAACGACTAGTAACTTCTTGGCACTAAAAAGATTGTTCATGTAAAAACAGTTTTGTTAGATTATGAATTAATTCGCTACAAATGTACGCAATATCTTTAACATTTCTCGCGTTCACTTTCATAAATAACGTAATGCTACGCGTTTTGGCGCATTATTCTCTGCAAATATTGGCCACGTCAGCAAGAAAAACTAATTTAGCAACTCAATTAATCGCAAACGGAAACATTTTTTATAATATGAGAAACTGGACTACTATCAAAGAATACAAAGAAATTCTTTTCGACTTTTATAATGGCATAGCCCGAATTACCATTAACCGCCCACGTTACCGCAATGCTTTTACTCCACTCACCGTGGCTGAGATGAGCGATGCGTTTCGTTATTGTCGTGAAGCGCAAGACGTTTGTGTGGTTGTACTAACGGGCGCTGGCGACAAAGCTTTTTGTGCAGGCGGCGACATGCACGTCAAAGGACGCGGAGGATACGTTGGCGGTGATGGTGTACCACGACTCAACGTGCTTGACGTGCAAAAGCAGATCCGTTCTCTTCCGAAACCTGTAATTGCCATGGTTAACGGCTTTGCGATTGGTGGAGGACACGTGTTACACCTTATGTGTGACCTTACCATTGCCTCTGAGAATGCTATCTTTGGACAGACGGGACCGAAAGTGGGGTCGTTCGATGCAGGATTTGGTGCTTCTTATCTTGCACGCATTGTAGGACAAAAGAAAGCGCGTGAGATTTGGTTTATGTGTCGTCAATACACGGCCGTTGAGGCTGAGCGCATGGGAATGGTCAACAAGGTCGTTCCTTTTGATAAACTTGAAGACGAGGTGGTAGAATGGGCCGAGACGATGATGGAACGTTCACCTTTAGCTCTGCGTATGATTAAAGCCGGACTCAATGCCGAGTTGGACGGTCAAGCGGGCATTCAAGAACTTGCAGGTGATGCTACCATGCTTTATTATATGCTTGACGAAGCGCAAGAGGGAGGACGCGCCTTCCTTGAGAAGCGCAAACCTAACTTTAAGAAATACCCTAAACTGCCCTAACTTTATCAGAAGATGCACTTTTTACCCTTTAAGATAAGAGTCGTTCCACGCACGCTAAAGTTTAAGCAACCTGCGGGTACTTCGCGTGGTGTTTACTACGACCGTAAAGTGTGGTACATTGTCATTACATCAACTGATCCACAAATTCGCTTTACAGGATTGGGCGAGTGTGCACCACTTTACGACCTTAGTTGTGATTACGACAGTAACTACGAAGAGCGGTTACGTGAGGTGTGCGTTGAAGTTGAACGCACACAAAATCTTGATTCTAAGAAGTGGCGCCACCTGCCTTCAATGCTTTTCGGATTGCAATCTGCCTTCCGCTCAGCAGCAGGTTCTATCGCTGGTGATTACCTAAAGCTCTATCCGTCATCCTTTACGCGTGGTGAACGTGGCATTGCTATCAACGGTTTGGTGTGGATGGGAACGTATGACGAAATGCGTCAACGCATGGAACAAAAACTAGAACAAGGATTCCGTTGCGTTAAACTTAAAATTGGTGCAATTGATTTTGAAGACGAATTGTCGCTTATTAAACAAATACGCTCACGTTATAGCAAAGATGTCGTTGAACTGCGCGTTGACGCCAATGGAGGCTTCACGCCCGACGAAGCACCCTATAAGTTAGAAGCCCTCGCACGCTATGACATTCATAGTATTGAGCAGCCTATTAAGCAAGGGCAATGGAACGAAATGGGCCACCTCTGCGCCAACACGCCTCTGCCTATTGCACTTGACGAGGAGTTGATTGGCATCAATGACTTTGAGCAAAAGATTGACTTGCTGGATACAATTCGCCCTCAATACATTGTATTGAAACCAACTCTTCATGGTGCCTTTACGGGAGCAGGCGAATGGATGTCGTTGGCTAAAGAGCGCGGTATAGGTTATTGGACGACTTCTGCTCTTGAGAGCAATGTGGGACTTAACGCGATAGCACAATGGTGTGCTGCAATTGACGAAAGCACGACTTTGCCTCAAGGTTTAGGTACAGGACAACTCTTTGTTGAGAACTTTGACAAAGCACCTCTTCACATTGAGCGCGACTGCCTATGGTATGGCTCTAAAAAGCAGCGAGCCTTCTTACACGAAATAGAAGACTTCAAAGCTAAATGGCAAACACCCACACCTACACTCGAAGTTCATACCTCAGGCAGTACGGGAGAGCCTAAGATGCTGGAAGTAGAAAAGGTGCGTATGTGGGATAGTGCGTTAACGACGATACAAACTTTAGGATTGCAAGAGGGCAACACAGCTTTGCTCTGTATGCCGCTTCGTTACATTGCTGGACAGATTATGTTGGTGCGTAGCTTTGCAGGACAACTACAACTTATCGCTGTTGCTCCGACCTCACATCCCTACGCTTCACTTCACGAAGCACCTGACTTTGTAGCACTTACGCCTATGCAAGTGTTTGAGACGCTTAAGGTGCCTCATGAGCGATCACTACTGCGCCGAACACTATGCATTATTATTGGAGGAGGTGTCATTTCACCTGCTTTAGAGAAAGAATTAGCTACTTTCCCCCACCCTGTCTATAGCACTTACGGCATGACTGAGACTTTATCTCACATCGCACTAAGAAGGCTAAATGGGGCGCAAGCTTCTGACGCTTACACACCACTCACAGGAGTGGAAGTTTCACTCTCTGATAGTGGAACTTTGTGCATTTATGCTCCACACGTTAATAGTCAGCGGTTGGAAACAAACGATATGGCGGAATTGCTGCCGAATGGCGATTTCCGCATATTAGGTAGACGCGACAACGTGATTTGCTCTGGCGGAATTAAACTGCAAATTGAGCAGATAGAGCAAAAACTGAGTTCGCTTAATGTTCCATTACAAATTACTTCATTGCCACACGATAGTTTAGGCGAAGCTGTTACTTTGCTCTATGAAGGTGAAATGAACGACAGTGAAGCCTTAAAAGAACAATGTAGGACGTTGCTTGATAAATATGAAGTGCCACGATACGTGATTTGCGTTGAGAAACTTCCCTTAACGGAGACAGGAAAACCCGCACGTGCTGAGGCTAAAATGATTGCAAAAAAGTTATTCAAAAGATGACGAACGATACAAATACGAAAGGCAGACTGAGCGAATATCGCGACGACATTCGCAATGCGATTGATGTTATGAATAAAGGGGGAGTTATACTCTACCCCACTGACACGATTTGGGGAATTGGTTGTGACGCGACTAACCCCAATGCTGTTCGACGTGTCTTTGAAATTAAGCAACGCGACGATGCCAAAGCGCTCATTACTTTAATTGACTCTGAGGCTAAGTTGGAATTTTATGTTCGTGAAGTGCCCGAGATTGCTTGGCAATTGATTGACGTAGCAGAGCGTCCACTTACGATTATTTATGACGGCGCTCGTAATCTCGCGCCCAACCTTTTGGCCGAAGATGGTAGCGCTGGCATACGCATCACGCGCGAGGAGTTCAGCCGCAATCTCTGTATGCGTATGCGTCGAGCCATTGTGTCTACTTCCGCTAACATTAGTGGCGAACCTTCTCCTAAAAATTTCGCAGACATTTCGCCCGAGATAGTTAATGCGGTAGACTACGTTTGCACCTCACGCCGTGACGAGCGCAGCAATCCGCCAGCGTCAAACATCATCAAGTTAGGTGTTGGAGGGGAAGTGAAAGTGATTAGATAGGGGCTTTGTAAGCATTCAATCAAGCAATTAGCAAAGGGTAAACGAACTTTTTTGCTCGTTTACCCTATTTATTTTTGCGTTTCTTATCCCGAACTCGCGTTTAGTAGCATCAAAATAACCCCAAAGGACTGACTCCAACAAATGGAATCAGCTTTTTTTCGAAAGGCTCGAATTTTTATCGGACACCAATAATAAACAAAAGCCTAACAATTAAGTTCACATCATACATACGAGTGCTTAATTGTTAGGCTTCAATTGTTATTGCTTTGAAAAATATAGCATTTACTAAAAAAGAATCAGTCAGTCTATAAGCCGGGTTCTGTGCTCAACACACTCCTTACCATGAAAAAGAGCGTGCAACGCGCCTGTCATTTATCCGCGCACATTGTTGCCAAGGTGCTCTATCGTTCTACCCTCCAACGCGCCTTAATATGAAATATATTAAGAACTCGAACGAGCAGCTCTCGAACGTTGGTATACATGAACTTTCAACTTCTGATGTGTACAGCCTACGTGTCGCCACGCAACTGGTGGGCTCTTACTCCACCTTCTCACCCTTACCACTAAAAAAAGTGGCGGTTATTTTCTTCTACACTAATCCACCCTTGCGAGCGGCTTCCCGTTAAGAAGCAGAATGCTCTGTGTTGCCCGGACTTTCCTCCTGCACCGCAATGGTAGGGTTACGCTACAGAATAATCTTGTAACGTAAACGCCACGGATACACGCGACAAGCCAACCAACTGATTCTTATATTGCGCGAAATTACAACTTTTTCGATGCACACACAGACTAAATGCTAAAAAAAATGTACTTTTGCTCTAAAATAAATCTTTTACCACCTCGAAATGATTATGAATTGTATAAAAAAGTTGGTGTGTGCTTCTCTTTTACTCCTACCGATGTCTGCACCTGCACAAACTACTACATACACTCCAAGTAAAGAACAATTGGAAGCGCGTAAACGATTTGAGAATGCACGTTTGGGAATTTTTCTGCATTGGGGTATTTATAGCACTTTTGCACAAGGCGAATGGTATATGCAAAATGTTGGCATTAACCGACAAGAGTATGCTAAAGCGGCTAATGCTTTTTATCCACACGACTTTGATGCAAATAGATGGATTAAAGCTATAAAAGAAGCTGGAGCAGGTTACATTTGCTTTACTACACGTCATCATGACGGGTTTTCGATGTGGGACACGAAGCAAAGTGACTTTAACATTATGCATACGCCATATGGGAAGGATGTAGTGAAACAATTGGCTGATGCTTGCCACCAGCAGAGAATTGGCCTACACTTTTATTACTCTCACATTGATTGGACACGCGATGACTACCCTATGGGGGTAACAGGGCGCAATACGGGCAAGGACGCGACAAAGGCTAATTGGAGTAGCTATTACCGCTTTATGAATGCTCAACTTACTGAACTCTTGACGCAGTATGGACAAGTAGATGGAATTTGGTTTGACGGTTGGTGGGACCATAAAGACGATTCGACACCTTTTGATTGGCAACTGCCCGAACAATATGCTTTAATTCATAGACTGCAGCCAGCATGTATGATTGGCAATAATCACCACCAAAAGCCTAATGAGGGCGAGGATATGCAAATGTTTGAACGTGATGTGCCTGGCGAGAATAAGGCAGGCTTGTCGGGACAAAGCATTGGCAACTTACCGCTTGAAACTTGTGAGACGATGAACGGTATGTGGGGATATAAGGTAGAAGACCAAAATTATAAGTCGACACAAGAGTTGATACAACTATTGGTGCGCACAGCTGCCAAAGGGGCTAACTTGTTATTGAACATTGGACCTCAACCTGACGGAAATTTGCCAGATGCTGCGCTCGAACGACTTAGAAGTATGGGAGAATGGCTGCATTCGAAAGCTGGTGAAAGCATCTATGGCACCAAAGCAGGAAGTGTGGCAATGGGAGATAGCATCGTTAGCACGCAAAGCAGCGACGGAAAGTGTTTGTACATTCATTTGCTAAAAACGCAGACTTCGGCAACCTCGATTACTCTACCTATGGAAGTTCATCGTTTTAAGCGGGTCACAACGCTGATGAATAGCGAAGCTGTTACTTATAAGTATGACAAGAAGAGGAAACAAACTACATTCTACTTGCCTAAGCGTAAAGAAAACGAGTTAACAGACTTCATCATTAAGTTAAATAAATAATGAATAACTTATTAATATTCATCTTATTTTGTCTGTTAAGCATTTGTCATTCGCTTATCTGTAATGCACAACCTGGACGAACGGAATATTTGACTCCTAACATTCATACGTTACAGTTAAAAGTAAATGAGAAAGCCGAAGCTTTCCCTGTATTGAAACTGAATAGTGGCGAAACGCTGAACGTTAGTTTTGACGACTTAACGCACGAATATAAGCGTTACACATATAAAATTGAGCATTGCGACGCTGTTGGAAACGTGAGTGACGAATTGTTTGAGAGTGAGTATGTGAATAGTGTTGACGACGAGGTGGTGATTGACGACTATGAGCAGAGTGAAAACACTACTGTGCTTTATACGCATTACTCGTTTTCGCTACCTAATGCACAAATGCGGCCGCTCTTGTCGGGCAACTATCGCATTACCATTAGTACAGAAAATGATGACGGCGAAGTGGTGCCTGTATTGCGTACTTACTTTGGCGTGGTTGACGCAAAAGTTGGCATCTACCCTACTTGCTCTACGAACACTGAAGTGGATTGGAATGGCTCACACCAACAATTATCGTTGCGCATTGATGTAAGTAACTTAACATTGCGTGATGCTGAGAATGAAGTGAAAGTGGTGGTTATGCAAAATAGGAGGCTTGACAATGCGGTAATTAATCCTCGATTTACAGTTCAAAATGGCAATAGCCTGCTTTGGGAACACACTCGCGACCTGACATTTGAGGCTGGTAATGAATATCGTAAAATGGAGATTATTTCAACTCGCTATCCTGGTATGCATGGCGAGGGAATACGTTGGATTGAACCGTATTACCATTACACTATAATGGCGGACAACGAACGCAAACATTACCTTTATGATGAGGACCGCAACGGTCTTTACTTGACTCGATACGATGGGGGTGGCAATGCTGATGTGAAAGCAGACTATGTATTGGCACACTTCTCGCTAAACACTTTGCCAATGCAAAATGCGAAAGTTTACATTAGCGGGCAGTGGACAGGTGGTACATTAAACGAACGATATGCGATGCGCTATGATGTAGCTTCGGATTCGTACGTGACTGATGTATTGCTTAAATGTGGCTACTATAACTACATGTATCTAACTGCAATAAGTAACGATCGGAAGCGCGGAACAACGGCTCCTATTGAGGGGGATTATTATCAAACAGAGAATGAATATGATATTTTGGTTTATTATCGTCCCACAGGTGGTCGCTACTGGCAATTAGTGGGGTGTGTAACACCTATTTATCGTAAACAGTAATATTAAGAGCAAAATGAATATTGTGTTTTTAGACGGATATACACTGCAGACTTCGAACGATGCAACAATGCTGAAACGACTTGAGGCGTATGGTAACTTAATGGTGTATGATCGCACAAGCAATGATGAAATAGTAGAGCGTGCTAAAGATGCTGAGATTTTGATTGTGAACAAAACGTCGCTCACGGCTGAGGTGATTAATCAATTGCCTCAGTTGAAATTGATATGTGAAGCGGCTACAGGATATGATAAAATAGACATTGTGGCTGCACGTAAACGTGGTATTTCTGTCTGTAATTGTGCCAATTACTCTAGTACGGCTGTAGCTCAGATGGCTCTGTCATTATTGCTTGAAGCTGCTGATAATGTGGGATTCTATACCTACGAAAACTTAAAAGGGCGTTGGAGCGACTGTGAAGACTTTTGCTATTCGTCACGACCACGCTTTGACTTAGTGAACAAACGTTTGGCTATAGTTGGGTTTGGCAATATTGGACGAACGATAGCCAATGTGGTGCGACCATTGGGAGTAAAACTTTTTGCCGTGAGTAGTAAGCCTTCCAATGAACTGTCTAACGATGTGACAAAGTTGGAACTAAAAGAGGCTTTTGAGACTTGCGACATTGTAAGCCTTAACTGTCCGCTCACTGATAGAAACCGTGGACTTATAAATGCAGAATTATTGCGACACGCACGTAAAGGGCTTATCTTAATAAATACTGCTCGTGGTGGGTTAATAAACGAAAGAGATGTGGCTGAAGCCTTAATGAATGGAATCTTAGGCGCTTATTGCACTGACGTGTTATGTCAAGAACCTCCATCTGCTGATTGCCCTATTTTACACGCTCCTAACACATACGTAACACCTCACATAGGTTGGAAAACTTCAATGACGGTAGAGCGAATTGTTGACATTGTGTGTGATAACATTGCAGCATTTTTGAAGGGTGAACCGAAGAATGTAGTGAATTAAAATATTACTCGTTAATTTGGGTACTAAAGAATGTTTGTACAAATACTTGACTTTATAGGCTCGTTGGCTTTTGCTATTTCGGGCATACGATTGGCATCGGCCAAACATTTTGACTTGTTTGGTGCCTACATGGTAGGTCTGACTACTGCTATTGGTGGCGGTACGTTGCGTGACCTACTACTGAGCCAACCTCCTTTCTGGATGACAAATTCTATTTACCTTATCTGTACGGCCTTTGCGCTATTGTGGGTTATATTGTTTAGAAAGCAGTTGGTAAAACAAGAAAATACTTGGTTCTTATTCGATACGATTGGTTTGGCTGTATTTGCAGTGACAGGTATTGAAAAGACTTTAGCTGCAGGTTTCCCTTTTTGGACTGCCATTATGATGGGTACTCTTACTGGCGCTGGCGGTGGCGTTTTTCGCGATGTGTTTATTAACGAGGTTCCACTTATTTTTAGGAAAGAAATTTACGCATTGGCTTGTGTTGTAGGTGGAGTAGCATACTATATTTGCTCCATCCTAGGTGCAGGGAATATTGTATCGGGTATTATATGTGGCGTGTTTGTAGTACTTTCGCGTATCTTAGCAGTTCACTACAAGATTCATTTGCCAACACTAAAGAGTGAGGAACAGGACAATGTATGTTGAGAAGCCAAATATGGTTTACATTCACGTGCCTTTTTGCGTAAGTCGTTGCATTTATTGCGACTTTTACTCTACTACGCATACGCAAGAGTTGAAAGATCGCTATATACAAACGGCTTGCGCAGAGATTATGTATAGACGGAATGAGTTGAATAACGAACCATTACAGTCAGTATATATTGGTGGCGGTACGCCCTCACAACTTGATGTAAGACAAATTGCTCAACTATTAGAAACTATACACAATGCTTTTGAACTATGTAATGATGCTGAAATTACAATAGAAGCTAACCCTGACGATATCACATTTGATTTTGTGAAAGGCATGAAATCGCTTGGCATTAATCGTGTAAGCCTTGGGGTGCAAAGTTTTGACGATGATATTTTGCGTATTATAAACAGGAGACATTCTGCTAAAGAGGCTTGTCTGGCTGTTGAAACTATCTACAATTGTGACATTGAAAATATAAGTATTGATTTAATATACGGACTGCCTACACAAACGATTAAGCAGTTTGATAGTGACTTAATTTGTTCTTTTCATTTGCCTATAAAGCATTTGTCGTCTTATGCCTTAAGCATTGAGGAGGGGACAACATTGGACGTAATGATAAGAAATGGTAAACTCTGCCCTACTGATGAAAGTTTATACATTGAGGCCTACAATTTGCTGGTGACACAATGCAATGAACATGGGTTTGAGCATTACGAAATATCTAACTTTGCTCAAAATGGTTTTGCTTCACGTCATAATTCTGGTTATTGGCATGGCTTGCCATACTTAGGAATTGGACCTGGCGCACACTCTTATGATGGTAAGCGCACTAGACGCTATAATCTTCCTAACTTAAAAGCATACGCAGAGGCAAAAAATGGAAATGTAGGCCATAGCATAGAAGTGCTAACAGAAGCTGAAACTTTCGATGAACTGCTATTTACATCATTGCGCACGCGCGAAGGCCTTAATCTTGAAGGTATAAAAGCACGTTTTCCAGAGAAATGGATTTCTCAGATCTTGAACGATGCACAGCCCCATATCGTTGCTGGTAGGCTTTCATTAATTGGTAACAGACTTGTTCTGACTCAAAAGGGGATTATGACGAGTAATGACGTAATCAGTGACTTGATGCGTGCAGAATGAACGTTCAACTGTAAAATGCTGAATAAAGCCCATACCTAAACAACATATTCGTAAGCATATCCGCGATGCTAGTATATATACATCAAAAGTAAGCATCTCATGTAGGCCGTATTGAAAAGACTCCAATAAAGTCCAATTTTTTCAGACAAAAAGTACTCTAGTTTTGTCTGAACGAAAATAACATCTATCGTCTCTATACTCAAGGCATAGAGATACAGCCTACACGGGATGCTTACCTACTTTTTATCGGACTTCAATAATTTTAAATCCCCACACTTACACACTATTAGGTATGTAAATGTGGGGATTGTGTTTTATTTCGCCACTTTTAAGCCAATTGATTTTGACTCAAAAGGGTATAAAATGCTTACTTCATACGTTTTGTTGGTTTAAAATAAATTCTTCCCCCTTCATATTATGGAAGGTGTATTGCAAGTAGGCCAACTTTTGATTGGGAAGTACTTTAACTCCAAAGCCGTACTTCATTTGCCAGCGACGCTTTACCGAGAAGATACCTTGGTTAATGTAAGCTGCCACAAATGGATGTACATAAAGGCGAAAACGCTTGATACCGAGTTTATTGACCAAAAAGTCTATTTTCGTTTCGAGTGAATCGGTAAAGAGTATACTTGGCATAATCTTGCCTGTACCACCACAGGTAGGACACGTCTCCTCTACATTGACATCCATAACAGGGCGTACACGCTGACGAGTAATTTGCATCAAGCCAAACTTTGATAAGGGTAGTATGCTGTGTTTCGCACGATCCTTACGCATATTCTCAACCATGCGTTCGTATAGTTTTTGCCTATTTTCGGGCATTGCCATATCAATAAAATCGACAACAATAATGCCCCCCATATCGCGTAGGCGTAATTGGCGTGCTAACTCATCGGCTGCTCCCAGATTGACATCTAATGCATTGACTTCCTGTCCTTCTGGACTTTTCGAGCGATTTCCACTATTAACGTCAACAACATGTAGGGCTTCGGTCTGCTCAATAATGAGATAGGCTCCATGCTTGTAGGTGACAGTGCGGCCTAATGAAGTTTTAATTTGTTTTGTAACCGAGAAGTTATCGAATATGGGGACACTACCTTTGTAAAACTTAACTATGTCTTTACACTCGGGAGCTATAAGGCTTACGTAGTTGCGTACTTCGTCAAATACTGATTGGTCGTTGACATAAATATTTTCATACGAAGGATTAAACAAATCGCGTAAGAGAGCAACAGTTCGACTTGTTTCTTCATAAACAAGCTGCGGTAGTATCATGGCTTCGCTACGCGACTGCTTTATTTTTGCGACCGTATTGTTCCACCGAGTGAGCAACATTTGCATCTCGTTGTCTAACTCTGCTACTCGCATACCCTCTGCAACTGTACGGATTATGACACCAAATCCTTTGGGCTTGATGCTTTGTATGAGTTGCTTTAGGCGAGCTCGCTCGGCACCTGATTTAATTTTTGAAGAGACTGATACTTTATCACTAAATGGTATGAGTACCAAGAATCGACCGGCAAAGGATAGTTCAGATGTGAGTCGAGGTCCTTTTGTGCTAATTGGTTCTTTGACGATTTGAACGAGAATTTCTTGTCCTACTTTTAAGGTAGACTGTATGGTTCCCTCTTTTTCAATTTCAGGTTGTTTTGCTACTTTGTCAAGCGATATGTTACGACGACCATCACCTAACATTTGTAGAAACTTCTCTTGCGTTTTATAACGTGTGCCTAAGTCAAGATAATGTAGAAAGGCATCGCGTTCATAACCAACATTCACGAAGCAAGCATTAAGTCCTGGCATTAGTTTGCGTACTTTTGCCAAGTAGATGTTTCCAACAGAGAAATGTTCAGAACGCCCCTCGCGCTGAAACTCTACTAATCTTTTGTCTTCGAGCAGTGCGATTGATATGTCTTGCTTGGTTACATCTACAATAACTTCGCTTGTCATGAATTAATGTTTTTTCGAGTTTGCATAGTAAAAGTTTACTTTGGTATTAATACTTAAACTATGCATCAGATAATACTAAAAAAGAACGAGCAAACGAGTGTCAATGTCCTTTTCAGAGAACATAATATAAGCTCGTTTACTCGTTGTTGATTTAAAGACTCTGTTATAAATAAGAGCCGCCGAGCTTTTTATTTGCTCTTATGACGATTCTTGCGTAGTCTTTTTTTACGTTTGTGAGTAGACATCTTGTGTCTTTTCTTCTTTTTTCCGTTAGGCATACCTATTACGTTTTTAGTTAATTATGTTAATTGTATTTTTTTGCTTTATGCTTCGACTGTTTTGTCTTTTACCGATACAGCAAATTCTTTAGCTGGCTTAAACGCTGCAATATCGTGAGCTGGTATGATAATGGTTGTATTGCTCTGCATATTGCGTGCTGTTTTTTCTGCTCTGTGCTTCAAGTAGAATGTACCGAAGCCACGCATACTGACATTATTGCCTTCAAGCAAGGCATTCTTTATTTCGACAGTAAAGGCCTCAAGTACCTGCGATACTGTTGCACGATCAAAACCTTTCTTAGTCGCAATAGCCTTGATGATTTCTGATTTTGTCATTCCAGTTTTAAGTATTTAGTTTGTTTCTGTTTTTTGTAAAAGCGAGTGCAAAGATAGTACTTTCCATTGATTTAGAGAATGTTTGCACATTATTTTGTACAAAATTAAGTAATGTTTGAAAAATAACTTGTGCAATTTTTGCGTTGCAGTTTAATTCAGACTTAATACTCCAAGAATCCATATAAGAGCCATATAGGGTGTTATTCTTATACTCAAATATAATGAAATTTTGATTATAGAACTTACTGAATATTAACTGTTTATAGCTTTAAAATCAGAAGAAAAATTCGTAGCTTTATAGGGTACAAGCCCTGATACCGCATAATTCATCTGTGACAAATTCGTACAAGTTTGGCAAGAACATCTTCAGAGGAAATTCCAAACACTGACTCTATCTGTATCCTTTGTGATGGTGGTGGTTTTAATGCGTGCTCACACCATGTCGTCAAGCAGTCTCTTTTGAAACTTGCGTCTACCATTGGCGTCAGCATCATTATGCTTCATTATCGACAAATATTGCTCTAATTACAACCCTATAGGTCATTGTATGTTTGGGCCAATCTCAAGGAATTGGAGCGGAGCGACTCTCTTGTCTATTGAGAATGCGAGAGCTAAAGCAGAAGCCACTACCACAAAGAAAGGACTATCCATTATCAGCTACAATAAATCAAAGAACGAATGAAACGAAAAGACCAGTTGAAGAATCTTACGAATCAGAGAAGAGCAAACGAATCGTCTTTGATGACAATCTACCAAGATGAAACTATCTTATCAAATGCTCTTAATCGCAGATTTTCTGCACAAGTTATTTTTAAAATATTACTAAACTGGAATTTTTTCAATTCGGCGTATATGGCGTCCTCCTTCGAAGTCGGTATTGAAGAATTCGTCCATTATATCGTGTGCTGTTTGGTTGTCGATATAGCGTCCAGGCATAACTAATACATTTGCGTCGTTGTGTAAACGGGTCATGTGTGCGATTTCGGGTATCCAAACCAACGCTGCACGAATGCGCTGATGCTTATTGAGCGTCATTGAGATGCCCTCACCACTACCACAAATGGCTATACCCTTTTCAACTTCTGCATTTTCAATACCGCGTGCAAGAGCGTGTGCATAGTCGGGATAGTCGCAACTGTCGGTAGTATATGTGCCATAGTCTTTATATTCAATGCCCTTGGCCTCAAGATATTCTTTTACATACTGTTTAAGTTCAAAGCCAGCATGATCACTTGCAAGTCCTATCATATATAGAGAAAGATTTATATATTATGTAATGTTAAAAAATGACTATCGCTACAATAAATCAAAGAACGTATGAAACGAAAAGACCCATTAAAGAATCTTAAGAATCAGAGAAGAGCAAACAAATCGTCTTTGATGATGGATTCCCTAAATGAAACTATCTCATCAAAAACTCCTAGTCGCAGAATTTCTGCAGATTTTTTTACATTACTATAAGATTGCGGGACACAATAACAATCCCGCAATCTTATTTTATTGTATTGTTAGCACAAGTTTTCCTTAGTTATTAAGATAGGCTAAAACCTCTTTGTGAATGTTTTGAGGCGTAAAACCTAACTTTTCGTCAAGCACCTTGTAAGGAGCACTGAAGCCGAAGCTTTCAAGGCCATAGACCTTTCCGTTTGAACCTGCAAGTCCTTCGAAGTTGACAGGCAGACCTGCAGTTAACGCAAAGATTTTTCCTCCAGTTGGCAACAATGCTTCTTGGTATTCCTTGCTTTGACTACGGAAGAGACCTTCACTTGGGCAACTTACCACACGTGCCTTGATACCATCTTCTTTAAGCAACGCTGCAGTGTCGACCAATGTAGAAACTTCAGAACCTGAAGCTACGAGTATAACATCAGGATTATCTTCTTTTATTACAGAGTAGGCACCATGCAAGATTCCCTCATGATAGTCAGTTCCTGCTGGTAGGTCGTTAACGTTTTGACGACTAAAAATAAGAGCTGTCGGAGTGTCCATGTTTTCCATGGCCATTCGCCAACACGCTGTTACGGCATGTACATCGCAAGGTCGTAGTACTCGAACACTATCGCGACCGCTATGGTTCTTTAACTTTTCCATTAAGCGGATCTGTGCCTCTTGTTCAACAGGCTCGTGTGTGGGACCATCTTCGCCTACACGGAAAGCATCGTGCGTCCATACGAACTTAACTGGCACTTCCATTAAGGCTGCCATTCGAATAGCGGGCTTCATATAATCTGAGAATACGAAGAAAGTACCCATGGCTGTAATGATACCCCCGTGTAACATCATACCAATACAAACGCATGCCATAGTGAGTTCTGAAACACCTGCTTGTAAAAAGCCGCCACCAAAGTTGGTACGACTAATTTCTGTTGTATGCTTCAAAAAACCATCCGTCTTATCAGAGTTGCACAAGTCTGCTGATGAAACTATCATATTGGGCACGTACTCTGAAAGTAGGCTTAAGCAGACCGAAGATCCATTACGAGTGGGTGAATTGGGCTTTTGCTCGATTGTTTCCCAAGGAATTGTCGGCAACTTATTTGCCATCCAATCTTTAAGTTGAGCTGCCTTCTCAGGATTTGCGAGTTCCCATTCTTTTTCTTCTGCGCGACGAGCGGCTACAATTTTACGCAAATCTGCTTTGCGATCGTCGTACATCTGTCGAACTTGTTCGCGAATTACAAAGGGATTTTCAGGGTCACCGCCTAAATTTTTTATGGTATTAATATAGGCATCACCGCCTAATGGAGCACCATGCGTTTTACAATTGTGTTCGTAAGAAGTACCGTCGGCTTTGCGTGCGCCCTTACCCATAACACAATGACCTATAATAAGTGTAGGACGTGATTCTTCTTCATTGGCTGCCTTCAGTGCATTGCGAATTTGATCGGCATCATTGCCGTCTATTTCGAGTACGTTCCAATTCCATGCACGATATTTCATACCCGTATCTTCTGAAATTACAGAGGATGTATCGGTAGAAAGTTGCACTTCATTGGCATCAAAAAACATAATGAGATTGTTCAGTCCTAGGTGACCTGCTATACGTCCCGCGCCTTGTGAAATTTCTTCTTGTACGCCTCCGTCTGAAATGTAGGCGTAAATCTTTTCCTTATTAAAGCCAGGATTACCAGTACGCGCATATAATGCTTTGGCTGCAATAGCTGCACCTACTGCATAAGTATGACCTTGACCTAATGGGCCACTGGTATTTTCGATGCCACGCTGAGGGCATACTTCAGGGTGTCCAGGAGTTGGCGAACCCCATTGACGAAATTGCTTCAATTCATCAATAGTATAATTTCCAATCAAGGCCAGCTGTGAATATAGCATGGGCGACATGTGACCTGGATCGAGGAAAAAACGGTCGCGACAACGCCACGTTGCTTCGTCGGGGTCGAAATTTAGAAATTCTGAATAGAGTACGTTAATAAAGTCCGCTCCACCCATAGCACCACCAGGATGTCCTGACTTTGCACGTTCTACCATACTTGCTGCCAATATACGTATGTTATCAGCAGCAAGGTTCATGAGTTCTTTTGAATGTTCAATTGACATTGCTATATTCGATTTGGTTTTGTATCAAGATAACTATTTGATTGCAAAAATACAAAATATTCAATACAATTAGCGCCTAAGTAACTAAAAAACATGCTTTTGAAGTTATTTCAGATTAAAATGACTATCTTCAGTTATAAAAAGCATCTCAGCAGAGTCAAGTATCAAGTGCTAAGTTAACAACAAAATCGATAGAACACCATTTTGGGTGTATTATATTCGAGCTTTTCTATCAGTCTGTCATTGAGTTCCTCTTTAAAAATTCATTATCATTTCGACGCACTCAACAAACCCTGTGGAGGGCTGTGCAGATGCTAACCCCAAGACTGTGTTGCCAAACGATACATGATTGCCCCAAAGTACTACCCTTGCACTATGAATAAGAATGGCAATAAAAAAAATAATTCCCGAAGTCCAATTTTACAGAGTTTCGGGGAGGTTTCTTATGCTCTTTGGAGTTTTACCAGACAGCAATAAATTTTAATAAATGGCGAGATTTATAATACATAAACCCCGCCATTTAATGGATTCTGGTGATAAGTATGAACTATTCTGCAAAGACCTTCTACGCCTTTACGCATATCTACTCCTTGAGTAAAAGATTGTATTTATTGGTTTCGTTTAGGTTGAACATTTTTCAAATTTTTGCGGCAAAGTTCTCACCTTTCTGAAACTCTAACAATACGACTTGGATGAAATGCTTACATTACAGTCTTATGATTACAGACTACTACCCTACTTTACTACTAATGCACGATCCACGACATCGGCCAATGCGGCAAAGTGTGGTTGCGATTGCGCTGCGTGAAAGAGGCGCTGCAGCTTTCGTAATTGATAAAGCACTATAGCAGTTTGCTCGCTATTACGATTAGAGGCATAATAATTCGTTAAGCCCTCAACGGCAGTGCGCTGCAAAGCTGCACGATAAGAAGAGGGTTTCTGCTGTGTTCGTGCTTCGGTGAAGAGATTGTCAACCAACGTGGCAAGGTAATCTTCGGCAGGATAGGTCGAAGTAAGACGATTGATAAGCGAAGCTGACACCATGTTTCTTACAAAACGTTGTCCTATACGATTGACATAGGCTTGAGCATTGGGCACTAAGCGATTGACGTAAGGCTGAGATGTTAACCAAGTAGGCTCCATAAGAACATGACGATTAAGGAATTTAAATGCTTCCTCTTGTTTAACACGAGGCTCGTCCGTAAAGACTGCACCAGGTTGGTCGACTGTCTTGTAGTCGCAGTATACGCCTCCTATGTTGGTCATCACGTGCATACAATAACGTGAGAACTGGCCTATCACTTGGTTCATCATGCTCGAAAGGTTTTGGCCATAAATATCGCCACTCTCGTAGGTCCACTTTGGCAACAAAGGCAATTCACGCTTGAGGTTAAGAATACCATATTCACTTGCCTTAACAGCATCGTCGCCCAAGTCTTCCGTTTGGCAACGAGCATCGTTGGTACGATTTGTTTCGCCATCGCCAAACCATAGGCGACGGTTACCTTTTAGGCGTTCTGTAGTAAGCTTTTCAAGTTCCCAGTGATCGCTTACTTCATCGTAAGCATTCCACATGGGTTTGTACCCCCACTCTATCGCCCAACAGTCGTAGTCGCCAATGCGTGGGAAGATGCCTTCACGAGGAATGCTATCTTCTGGCTGTGCCACGTAGTTAAAGCGCGCATAATCCATAATACTTGGAGTATGGCCATACTTCTCAACGAAAGCACGCGATCGTAAGCTATCTACGGGGACAGTAGATGACGAACCAAAATTGTGACGCAAGCCTAAAGTGTGTCCGACCTCGTGTGAAGAAACAAAGCGAATGAGCTGTCCCATAAGATCGGTGTCGTACTTCATCTTTTGCGCTGCCTCGTCAAGCGTGCCTGCTTGTATCATGTACCAATCGTGAACAAGTGTCATGACGTTGTGATACCAGCAGATGTGGCTTTCAAGGATTTCGCCCGTGCGAGGGTCGTGTACGTTGGGGCCATAGGCATTCTCTATGGGCGAAGCTAAATAACGAATACATGAATAGCGTGCGTCTTCCATCGACATGGTAGAATCATTCTCTGGCCACTCCTTTGCCACAATGGCGTTTTTGAAACCTGCATGTTCAAAGGCCTTCTGCCAATCGTTCACGCCTTGTATTAGGTACGGACGCCACTGTTTGGGCGTAGCGGGGTCGATATAATAGACAATAGGCTTCTTAGGCTCTACCAATTCACCACGCTTCATTCGTTCGGCATCGGCACTATCTTTAGGTTCCAATCGCCAACGAGTAATAAAGCGCTTGGGTTCAACGCGTTGCTGATCGTCAGAGAAGTAGACGTAATCGTCGGTAAAGTATCCTACACGAGGGTCGAAGAGTCGACTGGACATAGGACTGCTAGGCAACAGAACAAACGACACGTTGAGACCTAAAGTAACCCTACCCGTCAGCGCAGCAGCTGCGTTGGTAGAAGAACTTGCCATCCAGGTCTTAACAGTGCGCACCTCCGTGTTCATCGGGAATGTCTTGATACTCTCTATGTACGAGTTGGCTGGCAAAAGAGCTTGCAATCCCATTTGTGTCTTTTGCATACGATCAGGGCCTAAGGCTACATTGTCTTCCAAGAAGAAACTACCAACCTTTATCTTGCTCGCCTTATTGGCTAAGGTTTCAATCTTAAATGCGGCAATTATAGGGTCCTCATTGCTTATCGTAATGGCGCGGTTGATATTGTCAACGCTGTCGGCTTTGTTAATCAATAAACGCGAACGAAGCAACATCTTGCCGTCGGGGGCCTTTTGAAAGTAAACGGTTTGCTCGTTAACTAATTCGCCACCATACTTTCCCGTATTAGCTGGAGTTGAGGTAAAACGGACAGTAGCTAATATTTCGCGGTTAAGTAAAGAGTCGGGAATGGTGAAGAACCAATCACTTCCCGCTTTCGTCACTGTAAAAAGTCCTTTCTGTGTGGTCGTAGCCACAGGCGCTTGTTGTGCTGTAAGCGCAGGTTGCTTTGCTTTCTTGTCGCGGGCTACGGACGGGCTAAATCCTATAGTGCCTGCTAACAAGAGAAGGATAAAACTTTGTTTTATCATAATAAGGTGTTTACTTGGTAATTATTTTCTTAAAACCGTCATAACCTTGGTCAAGGCACGATAGTTGATAGTCTTCAATATGAGAAGAGAAGCTGACGGGTATGCCGTTTATGTCAAAGTATCGCTTGAGCGTATTTGCCACGCTATAAGTTATAGGGTCGTTGCGCTTTACTAAAAGCATGATTACTTGCCTTATTTGCGCTTCGTCCTCTGCCTTTAGCAAACGAAAGAGTTCGTAATAACATGGCAAAGTGTGGGCTTTGATTAAGTCAGCGAAAAGGCTTTTTCCCTCATACTGTATAAACACACTCGTAAGCTGTTGGACTTCATCACTCGTGCGAAGAATGGGTAGAATGGCTTCAAGCGTTTTTTTGCAATCAATCTGCGTGCAATAAGTTGCGAACGTTTGCAACGACGCAATTGAGAGCGAAAACTTCTTGTCTTTATACCCTCTCACAAAAGCTTTAAGGCATGTACCCAAGAAAGCTTTTGCATTTTGGCGAGTAAACTGAATAAACACTTTCCAAAAGTAATCTTTAGTAGCCGTCACGAGCACTTTCTCACCCAACATGTAGCCTGCTGTACGGAATTCGCCGACCGACAACGATTGCAGACACGTTGCCAGTCCGTTTACATCTTGAGCCGTTATATAGGCTTGTAGTTTATTTTGTAGAACGGGATTGTGCTTGTGAAGTATACTCATGATTAAATAGAATATAAAGGCAAAAAGGGAATGGATAGGGCGATTAACGACGTTCGAGCAAAACTACATTCTCAACGTGATGCGTCTGCGGGAACATATCAACGGGTTGAACTGCCATGACCTTGTAGTCCTTGTCAAGTAGTTGAAGGTCGCGTGCTTGAGTGGCTGGATTGCAGCTAACGTATACGATACGTTGGGGGGAAGCAAAGAGAATTGTGTCAATAACGTCGCTGTGCATGCCTGCGCGAGGTGGGTCAGTAATGATTACGTCGGGACGTCCATGCACTTCGATGAAGTCTTGATTTAGGATATCCTTCATATCGCCAGCATAGAACAACGTATTGTCAAGGAGATTAATCTTAGCATTCACCTTAGCGTCTTCAATGGCTTCAGGCACGTACTCTATACCTATCACTTTGCGTGCTTGATGAGCAACGAAGTTGGCAATCGTTCCCGTACCCGTGTAGAGGTCGTAGACGAGTTCGTTGCCCGTGAGTTGAGCAAAGTTGCGTGCTACCTTGTAGAGTTCGTAGGCTTGCTCAGTGTTGGTCTGATAGAAACTTTTAGGACCTACTTTAAATCGTAGGTCTTCCATCGTTTCATAGATAAAGTCTGTACCGTAATGGGTATGTACTTCAAGGTCGCCAATGGTGTCGTTACACTTTAAGTTGTTCACCCAAAGCAATGAAGTCACCTCTTTGAAGTTGTCATGTACATAATCCAACACGCTCATGGCCTGCGCTTTTTCCTCCTCGTCATGAATACTGAACTGTAAGAGCAACATAACTTCGTGCGTTGCAGAGTTGCGAATCATCATGTTACGCAATACGCCATGCCCACCGCGAATGTCGTAAAACGAGATGTGGTGGTCGAGCGCAAACTGACGAATACCATTGCGAAGGCGATTGTTAAGGTCGTCCATTAGGTGGCAGCAGTTGATGTCAAGTATCTTGTCGAACGCACCAGGTATGTGAAATCCAACAGCGTCCATTACATCAAACTTCTTGTCTGACGCGACCTCTGCTTGAGTGAGCCACTTTTTGTTTGAAAAGCCAAACTCCAACTTGTTACGATAGTGCGTCTGATGCTTACTTCCTAAGATAGTAGAAATCTCGGGCAACTCTACCTTACCAATACGCGTTAGATTGTCAACAATTTGCTTTTGCTTATAGCGCAACTGTTCCTCATAAGGAAGACATTGCCACTTGCAACCTCCGCACACACCAAAGTGTTCACAGAAAGGTTGGCTACGCTTTTCTGAGTACTTGTGGAAGCGAATGACTTCGGCCTCTGCGTAACTATGCTTTTTGCGTCGCACTTGAAGGTCGACCACATCGCCAGGTACGGCATAAGGTACAAACACCACCAAATTATCAACCTTGGCTAAGGCTTTTCCTTCGGCTGCGACGTCGGTGATAGTAATATTTTCTAATATAGGTAATGGTTTGCGTTTTCGTGCCATTGAAATAGAATGATTGTGAAAGGCGACATAATCTATCTGCTATCAGCGAAAAAGACGTCGCCAGTATGTATAATTGATTAAGAGTTTTCTAAAAAAAATTATATTTTAGTTTGGAAGTTATAAAGTTACTTCACGTTATGATAATCAGTCAAAATAACTTTATCACCTTAAAACGTGTAAAACTATCTATTTTAAGAAATAGCCCTATGACTATTCTGTTAACTTCAGTAGGAGCTGTGGCATTGCGTATTTGCTCAGTTCACCTTCTGCAACACTTTTGAAACCTTCAGGAAGAGGCTGAACTTCATTAAACGAGAGTTGGTAATAGTCGGCAAATATAATCTGGTGGGTAAGCACATGCTTTACATTGACCTTCATCTCCCGCCAGCAACCCTTAGCTTGTATATTCTCAATAAATGGGTGAACCGCCACTTCTCCAAAAGAAGGCTGGTGGTCGAACTCTAATAAAGGAAACTCGTACAATCCTTGCCAAATATCATTTTTACCGCGACGGTGTAGCCAATGTCCATTAGGGGTAATAATGTCTACGTAAACGAAGTGTCGCTCTATAGTTTTTACCTTCTTCGACTTGTAGGGAAATAGTTCAACTTGTCCTTTACTATAAGCATAGCAACTATATGATAATGGGCAAGTTTCGCACGCTGGCGATTGAGGTGTACATTGCAACGCTCCAAAGTCCATAAGGCCCTGATTGTAGTCTGCACCTTGGTGTGTTGGCAACAGCTCTTGAGCTAACTGCGCAAAGTGCTTTTTACCTTGTGTAGAGTCAATCGGAAGGTCAATGCCATAGTAGCGACTTAAGACACGATATACGTTACCATCGACAACGGCATATGGCAGGTTGTAGGCAAACGAACAAATAGCTGCTGCGGTATACGCTCCTATTCCCTTAAGAGACAACACTTCTTTATAGGTAGTCGGGAATTGGCCCTTATACTCGTCGAGAATCGTTTGTGCAGCAGTTCGCATATTGCGCGCCCTGCTATAATAGCCTAAACCTTGCCATAACTTTAATACCTCGTCTTCATCGGCATGAGCTAAATTGGCAACAGTTGGGAAGGCTTTAATAAAACGTAAATAATACTCATAACCTTGAGTAATACGCGTTTGTTGCAAAATTATCTCCGACACCCATATTCGGTATGGGTCGGAGATATTTCGCCAAGGAAGTTGGCGCTGATGCACCTCATACCATGATAATATTTGTTGTGTAAAATCGTTGTCTATTGCCATTTACCAAAAGAAGGATTGATTGCTATCTATTTAATAAGTATCAAAATGCCGCACCATACTTTTTAAAGACTCGATAGATACCGCCCTTAATTCGTCTAATATGCCTTACTTCAATACTTTCAATGAAATAGTTTAATACGTTGTTCCTCAGAGAGTTTACATATCAGCAACCTACCATCTTTCTCTGCAACGACGTAGCCGTCGAGTCCTTGTATTACGACTTCTTTCTTTCCGCAAGTATGTACGATCGTATTATAGGTGTCAAACAACTTTATGTGTTCACCCATGCTGACATTGCCGTACTTATCCTTTTCAGATTGCTCACGCAGTGAGTTCCATGTACCGAGGTCGCTCCAAGCAAAGGCGGCAGGGAAAACAAAGATTTCTTCCGCCTTCTCAAGAATTGCATAGTCTACAGAGATGTTTTCGCACTGTTCGTACTTTTCTTCAATGCAACGCTGTTCGTCGGGTTGGTCGTAAATAGGCAACATATCTTCAAACACCTGCGAAATACTCGGTTCGTAAACGCGGAAAGCATTAATAATGGTATTAACATTCCATATAAAAATACCAGAATTCCACAAATAGTTAGGTTGTTTAACGTACTCCTGCGCTACTTCAAGCGTCGGCTTTTCCTTAAATTCATCTACGCGGAATATGTTTTGCTTGCGTGATGAAGAATAACCCAAGTCTGCTTTAATGTAGCCATATCCCGTCTCGGGTCGCGTAGGCTTTAAGCCCAACGTTACGATAGCATCAGTCTCGGCCGCAAACGATAACGAATCATCGATAGCCTCTTGGAAGGCTTGCGTGTCAAGCACAAGATGATCGGCTGGAGTAACGACAACGTTTGCCTTCGCATTACGCTTCTTAATCTTCCAACTTGCGTAACAAATGCAAGGGGCTGTATTGCGTCGGCAAGGCTCACACTGAATGTTTTCTTCTGGAATTTCAGGCAACTGCATTTTGACTAAGTCGCGATACTTCTCTACCGTAACCACCCAAACGTTCTCAGTAGGAATGAGTCCCTTAAAGCGGTCGAACGTCAACTGAATAAGCGTACGACCACAATTTAGAATATCCAAAAACTGTTTTGGCAGTTCATCGCTGCTGATAGGCCAAAAGCGGGTACCCGCTCCGCCAGCCATGATAACAAGGTAATTATTAGAACTCATAAGCACTTGTTTGCGTTGTGTATTAGTTATTAAGTCGCTCTTTTATCACTATTCATCGACAATCATATTGCCTTGAATGTAGACGCGCACAATTGAATTGCTCGCATTTGAGCGCACGGTAATAGGCTTTTTAAAGAATCCCTTAAACTTACCCTTGCCATTATACGATACTTTAATCACTCCCTGCTTACCTGGTCCAACGGGGGCTTTAGGAGGAGCAGCGACAGTGCAACCGCAGGCTGCATAAGCTTGTTGAATAACAAGAGGCTTGTCGCCCGTATTGGTAAAGACGAACTCACAAGTTTGCACTTTGTCTTCTTTAAAGTTGCCAAAGTTGACAACCGTCTTGTCAAACTTTATTACAGCCTGTGCCAACATTGCTTGACAAGCTGATGCTGCAATAAATAGTGAAAGAAAACGCTTCATAATATCTTAATTATTAATCTTTTAGTCTGCATATTATCGCTGAATGGTAGCCTTTATGTCCTATTATGGTCAACATAAAGTATCTGCTTATCCAATGCAAATGTACAAGTTAATATCCATATAATAAAAAAAATGCAGAAATTAACACCGCGAATTGCATTCGATTCTGTACTTTTGCAGTATGACAACCCCCGAAAAGATAATTTTAGGTATTGACCCTGGCACAAACGTTTTAGGCTATGGCGTACTCAAACTTAATGGCAACCATGCTCAAATGGAGGCTATGGGCGTAATCGACCTTCGGAAGTGTAAGGACGTATATCTGAAGTTAGGACGAATTTACGAAAGGGTAATTGGTATCATTGAAGCATTTAAGCCTGACGAGTTGGCTATTGAGGCTCCATTCTTTGGCAAGAACGTACAAAGTATGCTCAAGTTAGGACGTGCACAAGGAGTAGCCATAGCAGCTGCTATCAGTCGCGACATACCCATTCACGAATACGCTCCGCTAAAAATCAAGCAAGCCATTACGGGCAACGGACAAGCGAGCAAAGAACAAGTAGCTGCGATGCTACAGCGTATGCTCAACATCTCTGATAAGAGCATGCTACCCTACCTCGATGCTACCGATGCCTTAGGGGCGGCCTACTGCCATTTCTTACAGAGCGGCAAACCCGAATCGTCAATAGCTAAAGCGCCACAGTCATGGGCTGCATTTATAAAGCAGAATGCCAGCAGGGTGCATTAAACACTGATGTCCTATGAAGATATTTCTTTTTGTTATCATTACAATATTTGCTATCAATAGCAGTACTTTAAAGGCGCAGGAGGTGTACAACCTTGTATTGAACAACGCCACCCGCATTGTCAACAACCCTACCTGTAGTTACACTCAAATACAAATAGCTCAATTCAAACGCACTGCTCTTATCTACATGAAGACGAAGGCTTTTGAAGAGACTGATTCTGTGCCGTCAAACTTTCTCGATACGCAAGCTTATTACTTGTCTGAATTTATTACGCTCTTCTTTAACGACGTGGTAACGAGTAAGCGCCTCAGTGATGAAAAGAGAAAGGAACGGATTATGATGTTTACGGATGCTTCCATTTCTAATCCCATGTTTGAAGATACGGATCAAGAAACGACCTTAGCATTTATAAAAGATGGAGGCGAACTCACTCCGTTCAGCATTGATACTGATTGGCAAAAAGCATACACTGCAGCTATAGCACAGCTCAAGAGGAAATAGTGCTACCTCTCTCACGCATTGAATATTAACCTTCCAAAATACATCAGCCATGTACAACATACAGTTAAACGAAAGTGGTACACGTAACATGAACGTTACGGAACAAAACCTTCAAACCATTCAGAAGTACAATCTTTTTAATGGTTTGATAAGTTCAACAGGTTACGTTACCGAAAACGATTTAGACAAGTTAAAGCTCAACATTCGCTCACTTATTGCCTCAAGCAGTGAAAATACGAAAGACCTTCTCGACCTCTGCTTCGACGTAATTTATCATGACAAAATGAAGGCTTTCGGACTTAAAAATCTTATAGCCGCCTTCAACGAATGGCAGGCTTTACAACCTACTGAGACTGAGAACGAGGCAGAATAAACCGACTTCAACTCGTAACTTTCCCAGTTAATCATAGAGAAGAACTCAACGTGCTAAATGTTGGTTCTTCTTTTTTTCGTAAAAACAGTGTAGGACGAATGCTGGGCATTGCTTGCCTTCGTTCTGCAAAGTTGTAGCTTTTATAATAAAGAAATCAACACTTACTCATATCCTATTATTATGCAACTAACAGATTGGCTACCCACGACACGCAAAGAAATGGACCTCCGAGGGTGGGACGTTGCCGATATAATACTCTTTTCGGCCGACGCATACATTGACCACCCTTCATTTGGAGCAGCTGTAATTGGCCGCCTACTTGAAGCTGAGGGTTATCGTGTGTGTATAGTTCCGCAGCCTGACTGGCATGGCGACTATCGCGACTTTCGCAAGTTGGGTCGACCGCGCCTATTCTTTGGTATTGCTCCTGGCTGTATGGACTCTATGGTGAATAAGTACACTGCCAATCGTCGTCTACGATCAGAAGATGCCTACAGTCCTGACGGCAGACATGACATGCGTCCCGAATATCCTACGATCGTTTATAGTCGCATACTAAAGGAACTATACCCTGACGTACCTGTGGTGTTGGGGGGTATAGAGGCTTCGTTACGTCGCGTAACGCATTATGATTACTGGAAAGAGCGCCTCATGCCCTGTATATTGGCCGATAGTGGTGCGGACTTGATCATATATGGTATGGGCGAGCTTCCGTTGGTCGACCTTTGTAAGACAATCGACCAGCACCTCTTGCACGGACGCGAGGAGTCGTTTTGCTCTGCCGAACAATTTAATAGTTTAATGCGTAAGTACCCTGTACGGCAGACGGTCACGCTGCAACAGAAAGAAGATATTTTTGGTGGCATAAAAGAGGACGACATTCAGCTTCACTCACATGAGGACTGCTTAGTAAACAAACGTCATTACGCTGAAAACTTTCGCCATATTGAGGAAGAGAGCAATCGACTACACCCACAACGCATTCTCCAACAATTAGGCAACAAGTATGTCGTAGTCAATCCGCCCTACCCGCCCATGACGACGGAACAGATTGACCGCTCGTTTGATTTTCCTTATACGCGTCTCCCCCACCCTAAGTATAAGAACAAACGCATTCCAGCATACGAAATGATAAAATTCTCGGTCAACATTCACAGAGGTTGCTTTGGTGGCTGCGCTTTCTGTACCATATCGGCTCATCAGGGGAAGTTCATCATGAGCCGCTCAAAGGAGAGTATTCTAAAAGAGGTCAAACAAATCACACAGATGCCTGACTTCCGTGGCTACCTTTCCGACCTCGGTGGGCCGTCAGCCAACATGTATATGATGCGTGGTAAAGACCGCACTCTCTGTGAGCGTTGCAAACGTCCCTCTTGTATAAGTCCTTCTGTCTGCCCCAACTTGAACGCTGATCATCGCCCCTTACTTGACATCTACAAGGCGGTCGATGCGTTACCAGGCATAAAGAAGAGCTTTATAGGAAGTGGCGTTCGTTACGACCTTTTGTTGAATGCTTACAAAGACGCTGCACTGGCTGATGCTGCAAAAGCGTACACGCGTGAACTTATCATAAACCACGTGTCAGGACGATTGAAAGTGGCACCAGAGCATACTTCCGACCGTGTGCTGAAAATCATGCGAAAGCCTTCTTTTCAGCTATTCCACACGTTTAAGCGCATTTTCGACAACATCAACCGAGAGGTTGGACTTCGACAACAAATCATACCCTACTTCATCTCGTCACACCCTGGTTGTACGGAAGAGGATATGGCCGAATTGGCAGCTGAAACGCGTGATATGAACTTCCAACTAGAGCAAGTACAAGACTTTACGCCAACACCGATGACAGTTTCGACCGAAACGTGGTATTCTGGTTTTCACCCCTATACGCTCGAGCCTGTCTTTTCTGCTAAGACACCGCAAGAGAAGTTACGCCAACGCATGTTCTTCTTCTGGTACAAGCCTGAAGAGCGTCAGCGTATCATTAGCGAACTACGTCGAATGGGACGCACTGACTTAATTAGAAGACTCTACCCCTCTAACGAACAGTTCAACGCAAATCAGCACGATTCAAAGCCTAAATACAAAAAAGCAAATCATCAACGTCCTAAGACTGACAAACCATACAACCGAAATAAAAGGAAATAGGCTCTCTATGGGGTTAGCATTCATTTGTACTATAGTGTAGCCGAAGAGATACGTGCCACGAACGCACCTACGTAAAGCGTTCGTGGCGCACTTCTGTTCGCTAAATTGCAGTTTGTCTCACATATATCCATACGTTTTCAAAACCTTTGATTTATCTTTCATGTTTCATTTCTTGTTATAAAGTAATTGAATATCAATCATTTCAAAAAGTGAAACATACGACTTTTATGTTTCATTTTTAGTTTCATGTTTCATTTTTTAAACACTGAGGGAGCGCTTTCACGCTCCCTCAGTGTTTTTGAATCGCTCCCACAG
>ERZ1034818.20-NODE-20-length-68067-cov-61.760895_pt1 | contig 68067 bp, 102 predicted proteins | sample MGYA00520595_ERZ1034818 | MGnify/ENA primary metagenome ERZ1034818 (study PRJEB33766, sample SAMN09781689) | gut metagenome | biome: gut microbiome | host: Homo sapiens | place: Madagascar | study: EMG produced TPA metagenomics assembly of the PRJNA485056 data set...
CGCTCAGATTGGTTCATCAGGCGACTACGCTCAGATTGGTTCATCAGGCGACTACGCTAAGATTGATAGTAGTGGTCGAAATTCTGTCGTCATGTGCGCAGGTTTTGACTCAAAAGCAAAAGCTGCTATTGGAAGTTGGATAACTCTTGCCGAATGGAAAAGGATAGGAGATGTATGGAAGCCGATTTGCGTAAAAACAGAACAGGTAGATGGAAGCCGTATCAAGGCAGACACCTATTACAAATTGATTAATGGCAAATTTGAGGAGGTTGAATGATGGCAAACGAAAACAACAAACCTTATTTTCTTTTGGTGTTCGAGAAAGGTGACACCATGCCGACTATTATAGCAGCGGAAACAATATCCGAGATATACCCAAACACTGACGACAAAACAATGGATATTATAGCCGTAAATGGCGATAGTGTGAACTTCGAGAATGTGGAGTCCTTCAAAATGGTTCCTGCTGAGGAAATTGACTTTAAAATGTAACATAACAGACATGAAGAAAACAATCAAGAATTTCATTGAAAGGCTGCGCAATGCGTGGGCTATCATAAGAGGACGCGATTATGTTTTTATCCGCGACGACGAGAACACAAGCGAACAAGAGGGTTGCCGCACAACAAGTTTTATTCTTGGCGCACATTGGCTTAGAATCAACGACAACGTAAATTGTTTCTCCCGAGTAGATATGCTGCTTGACTTGCTGAACGATACAAACAGCATAATGATGCTTACAAAGGATGCTGACGGCACGCTGACTTACTGCTACGACTGCAAGACGGAAGAAGATTTTGACGACCTAATCAGCATGGAGGTGAAGTAATATGGAAAGTGAGATTTACTACATCAACATGGATGGCAATATCTACTTCAAGGTTGAAGATGGTGTTGTCTGTTCGCAAGGCAAGCAGACCAGCGTATCACCCGACAAACTCTCCGACTTCCTTGCAATAGCAAAGGAGTTAGGGTTCAAAACCGGTAAGCTATGAAAGCCGTACTGACATTAGACAATGGGGCGAAGATTGCCGCAGACATCTTGCCCCCCCCGATTGGAAAAGTCCGCAGACCACGCTTTCAAGACGAATACGAACGTTGGTTTGTAGAGGAGTTTAACAAGGCGCAGCCACACCTGGTTCACAAGGTGGTGAAGGCGCACATTCTAAGAACTTAATAATACAATAATATGACAGAAGAAAGATTTTACTGCGAATGCCCGAAATGTAGCGTTCACAACAAGAAGACGAAGGCTCTTGCAAACAGCTTGGAGTTCTTTAAAAACGCCGAGTTTGGTTTCGGTGAGGACTTTACTCCCGAAATGTTTTTCGACCGCCTTAAAGAAGGCGTTGCAAGACTCAACTGCAAATACAAAGGCAGAGAGATTGAGGTCACGATGATGCGCTTCGGTGGTACAATATCGTACGACTTCAAGGACAATCCTAACAGCGACGCCTGTCTTGGTGGCTTGACTCTTATGCCAATAGTAACAACTATTTACAACATAAACAAGTTTAAAGTCGAATAACAATGGAAATAGTATTAGCAATCATTAATGCCGCCCTTCTTTGGGCGGTGTGGTACTTTCTCGGCAGAGGTTCGATATACGCAAAACTAATTAAGGAATTACGAGAGGCGTTAGAAGTCATAGGCGCGCAGGAAACTATGATACAGGCTTACAAAATGAAGTATAACACAGAAAAAACGGAGGAAGAAAATGGAGAACAAGATTAACATTGCGGAGATACTCCGCGATATGCCAAAAGGCACAAAGCTGTATTCGCCGCTGTTTGGCGAATGTAATCTCGATGAGGTTCGTACCTCTGGCCGGAAAACATACCCGATTATTCTTTTAACCTCTGTGGATACTTTGGTAGGTTTTACAAAAAACGGACATTATGTCGATGGTTTTGAAGACGCGGAGTGTTCGTTCTTTCCTTCTGCCAAAATGCGTTGTTGGGACAAGTTCTTCAAGCGTGGTGATATTGTGTATAATCCGCACAGCCAAATGTACGCTGTATTTGAGTGTTGGGCAAATGATGATTACACAGAGTTCAATACCACAATCAACTATTATGATGACCATACATTTGGAGGAGAAGAAGTCTGCACCACGGATAGCTTTGTAAAAGCTACCGACAAACAGAGAGTAGAGTTTATTGAAGCGGCAGAAAAGCACTATGGCGGCAAGTACAACCCCGAAACGTTGCAAGTAGAGCCTGTTAAGGTCGTTGAACCTAAGTGTTCATTCAAGCCGTTCGACAAGGTGTTAGTAAGAGATAGTGAAGACGGTGTATGGAAGGCTGGTTATTTTTCCAATTACGACGAAGATGATGTATCCCTCCCGTATATTTGCGTAGGTAGTCTTTACAAATTGTGCATCCCATACGAGGGCAACGAACATCTTTTAGGTACGGATAAATCTCCCGAATAACAGCATGGCAAAAAACTTCTCGCTTGCAGACGTCAATTTCCGCGAGACAGAGCATATCGCTTTTGTGGATAAATATATCACATCGTATGTGTCAACGGACATCGTTCCAAAGATATACATGAGCGTGCATACTCCTCGTGATGCAACCGGGCTTGTTTCAGGCAAGCCCAAGCGTTACTGCCGCACACGATACAGCAAATGGGTAACGGAAAAGACATTTGTCAAGCAATATCAGAAAATAAGAGAAAAATTCTAAGTAAGTATGATAAATCTTTCTTTAGATAGACACGACTTCCTTTTTGCGGTTGAGGGCTTCGCAAGAGGTTCGCACCTCCGACAGCACGTTTGGGGAGAGATTGTATATAAGTCAATTCCGCAGATGTCAGAAGACGATTTAGACTTTCTTTGGTTCTATATGCGACGCGACATCTTCGAGCTATACTTCTACGAGCTGAATGGCAAGACGAACACGCACTTTGGTTACGAGGACTTTATGCACGCACTCGCTGCTTTGCACAGAGGAAACCGCTACAAGGTAACATTTTACAGCGAGATAGAGCACAAGCAGCTCCAAGCTCTCTGCTACCGCTTTGAAGGCGAATATCATCCGCTTTACCTCTACATTGACGGCAAGGTAGTCGGCAAGACGAAGAAAAGCAGCGGCTTGCAATCGTTCAATGCTTTTGTTCCAAACGAGTGGATAAAGGCAGTTGCAAAGCACAAGATGCCCGAAAACAAACACGTCGAACTTGGCAGAGAAGAATGGTGGAATGACTTGGAAATTTATGATAACTTTAAAACGACTTACAATGGCTGATTTTTCAAATGTTAAAGTAGGCGATAAAATTAAGTATTACTCACGTTGGTGGGGTAACGCTCCGCATTTTGCAACAGTTACAAAGGTAGCGCCAAAACATTTCGAAGATAGCAAGAAAGTCAAATTTAGCAAATCCGATGGTCGGTGTATTAGTAGCAGTTACATTAATTGTTCAATTGCGACAGAAGAAGATATTGCCGAGTTCAACAGACGTAAACTCCGAGAAAAAATGCTAACGGAGGCAAGCGTACTTTTGGGCATGGGTAGTTTTAGTCATAAAGTTACCGACGAAGACGTGCAAGCGATTTACAACATTATCAACAAATATAGATAACAATATGATTGACGAAAAAGACATACGAAAGGCAGCAACGTTGACACACAATCCCGCATTGGATGCAGTTGCGAACTTCGCCGCGAGAAATGCTTTCATCGCAGGCGTAGAATGGTTCAAGAAAGCTCTTTGGCACGACGCAAGCGAAATGCCCGAAAAGGGAAAGGCTTTCATTTTCTTGGTAGAATCGAATAGTTTAAAGCATTATCATGTTGGCGTTATGTACAACCCTATGGATTACGACAAAAATCGTGAATTTTGGGGTGTGACAGAATGGTGCTACATCGACGACTTGTTGCTGAACAAATAAATATTAAGAACATGAAACAGAAATATATAGCCGGTGATTGGGTGAGATATATAGGAATAGCCTCACCAATAGTCGTGCAAATTATAGAAGTGAGAGAGGAAAAACTTTTAATTGATCTCGGCGAATGTAACTGGTACCTTGCAGACCGCAGTGAAGTGGATTCTATCCGTTTAACTGGCGAAATTCTCGAAAAGAACGGGTTTAAGGAGGAGCAGCATCAAAAGGAAGGCACTTCGGAATGGTACGACTACTATCATTACGACCTCGGCATCAATATCGTGTACGAGGTTGAGGAAGATAAGTTTGCCGCCTATCTCGACGGCAAAAAGTTACGAGAAATACAATACGCTCACGAACTCCAACATATCCTTTGGGCGTTGGGCTTGAACGCAGAACTAAAAGTATAAAAGAGATATGAAATTTGGTATTTTTGATTTTATGATGGCATCGCTTCAGATAGCCTTCATCGTAATGAAACTCTGCGGAGCAATCAGTTGGTCGTGGTGGTTAGTTATGCTGCCCATTCTCTTGGTTGTAGTGCTAAACGCTCTCGTACTCATTCTTTTCGTTTGTGCAGAGAAGTATAAGTCGCATCTACTCTTCAAGCAGTATGGCACCGACAATAAGTTGGCTATTCGCTTGAAAAAGATGCAGCAGGAAAGGGAGAATCTTATGAAGCAGAAGAATAAGTAATAATGTCTTAACGAAAATATAGAGCATGAAGAACGTAAAGATTTTTGCCCAAACCATTGAAGCAGAGGCAAAGAAACAAATTGAAAAGATGGCAGCGAGCGAGGCGTATCGTGACTGCCAAATTCGCATCATGCCCGACTGCCATGCAGGCAAGGGTTGCACCATAGGCACGGTAATACAGACTGCTGGCAGGGTTGTACCCAATACCGTAGGTGTGGATATAGGTTGCGGAATGTTGGTGTTCAAACTCAATAAGAAGGATATAAACCTATCGCTTCTCGACCGCATCATCAATGACAACATTCCGAGCGGGTTCAGTGTTCACGACAATCCCATACCCGAAGCCGCAGGTAGAAAAATACATCGCATTTTGCGTGACTTGGATCGGATAACAGGGGGCTGTTTCGACCGTAGCTATATGGAACGCTCGCTTGGCACATTAGGTGGCGGCAATCACTTCATCGAACTCGACGAGGACGATGAAGGCTACAAATATCTGGTAGTGCATTCGGGCAGTCGCAATCTTGGCGTGAAGGTATGCAATTATTTTCAGGAGTTGGCACAGAAGAATGTGAATCGAAGTGGCGAGCGCAAACGCATTATAGAGGAATATAAGAAGTTGGGCATAGAGAGCGAGATAAACAACGCGCTGCGTCGCCTGGGTACCATACCTCCCGACCTTGCTTACCTCGAAGGCGAGAGTCTTTACAGCTATCTCTTCGCCATGCAAGGCTGTCAAGAGTTTGCTTGTGCAAATAGATGGGAGATTGCCGCCACAATCCTCCGTGAGCTTCAAGTGTGGTTCCTGGATTCCTTTACAACGGCGCACAACTATCTTGACGTTGATACAGGTATCATCCGTAAGGGAGCTGTGTGTGCCGAAAAATACCAGCAGCTAATCATCCCCCTCAATATGCGTGACGGCTCGTTGATATGTCGAGGTAAGGGCAACGAGGATTGGCTTTACTCTGCCCCACATGGTGCTGGTCGCCTTATGTCAAGAGCCAAGGCAAAGGAAACGCTCAGTATGGACGAATACAGCAAGGAGATGCAGGGCATATACTCTACATCCGTCTGTGAGTCTACAATCGACGAGTCGCCAATGGCGTACAAGTCTGCCGAAGAGATAGAATCGCTTATAGGCGACACGGTAGAGATAGTGAAGAGAATTAAGCCGATATATAACTTCAAGGCAAAATAACATAAAAGCGTAGAGTATGAAAAAGATTATGTTCAACGACAAGTACGGCTTAACACAAGCTGTACTCGAAGGCAGAAAGACCCAGACAAGAAGAATAGTCTATACGCAAAACGGGTTTGTTGTGTTTGATAGTGAAGATTTCCAACTCAAAAAGCTCGACAACGGACAGGCTCTGCTTACGCTTTGCAACAATGAGTTTAAAACCGCCAACTATAAAATAGGCGAGGAGGTCGCAATCGCGCAGAGGTACAGCGACATCGCAGACACACACGGACAAGAGCTTGCGCAACAGCCAGGTTGGAAGAATAAGATGTTTGTTAAGGCAGACCTTATGCCGCACCGCATCCGTATCACCAACATCCGTATTGAGCGTTTGCAAGACATCAGCGATGAGGATGTAATACATGAGGGATTCAGTAATATCTGCTTTAATAAGAATATGGGTAACATGCTAAGTGAATGGTGCTATGATTTATGTTATTATGATGCCTTTGGCAATTCACAGTCTTTACATTCGACAATAGCGAAGGAGGCATATTCCTATCTTATAGCAAAATTATACGGATGGAGCTTGTGGGATTCCAACCCCTACGTCTTCGTCTACGACTTCGAACTTGTAAAATAAACATTATGAACGAACAAATGAAACAGTACACTGGTACAAAGACAGTGAAGGCTATGCCTATGACAATGGGTGAAGCCTACGAGCGCAAGCTCTTGAAGAACGGCGTAAGACCGTTAGAGTGTGAAACAGACAAGGCTGGCTGCCTCGTTGAGTATGAAGACGGCTACCAGTCTTGGAGTCCGGCAGATGTGTTCGAAAAGGCTTACAAGCCGTCCGAAACATTTCTGAGCAATAGTGATGCGCTTAAAAAGGCGTCATATTTAAGTTATCATTGGAGGCAATACAGTTTTGAACAGCTCGAAGAAGAAATGCGAGAGCTTTGCGGTATGTGTAATAAGGCGTTGCACGTATCCCAAACCGGCATCTCTGATTTTGAAAGAGGAATGTGGTGTGTAATTCAAACCGTAATATTTCTTCAAGAGGGAAATACAGCGGAATATTTATGTAAAGAATTAGGCATAAGCACCTCAAAAATCAAAGAGTTGCAGAAAGACTGCGGCGAATCGCTTAACGATGAAATTAAGCAGTTTCTGAAATATCATGGTTCATGTATATAACAAATCTCCCCAGTGACAGTGGGGAGAGTAAAAAAGAAGAGAAATACGAAAGATTTTTTAGGACAAGAAATAAATATCGGCAATATAGTGCTATATCCATCCACAAGTCGCGGTCGCCATACTTTCATTAAAGGTAAGGTTATCGGATTTACCAAGTCTATGGTTAAAATAGAGATAACAAAGGGACTTTATGGAGAGATTTCAGAAGGAGCTACAACTCTAAAATGCGGTTATAACTTGGTGATCATAAGCAATGAGTAAAGTAGAAATAGACAAAGAAGATTTTCTTAATCTCTTAAACCAAATACAAAAAATAGCTGAGAGTGCTTTGTTTAATGAGGGATTTGACCCTCGCGACTGGGGAAAAGTTGAAAACTTGGTTGAGGAAATGACTTTAAAATTGGAGGGATTGTTATGAATGTATTCTTTTATAAAAAAGAGGATGAGGAAAATTTCATATTGCAATATGAAACATGCTCTTACAATAATATTCCTCGTATAGGTGAGAAAGTTATCATTGAAAACAAATGGTATCTTGTAGAAAATATAGTAAACAGATATAAAAAACTGACAAACATCACATTTACAGATGTATATATTTATCTTAAAGAATTGGAGGAATAAGTTATGACAAGAGAAGAAGCAAAAGAATTGCTGCCTGTATTACAGGCATTTGCAGAAGGCAAGGAGATAGAGTTCAGAAGTAAAGGGTTTAATGAAGAGTGGAGGGAGTTAAAACAAATACCTGGACTCTCGTATGATTCTTTTGAGTACCGCGTCAAGCCTGAGCCCAAGTACCGCCCGTTTAAGGATGCAGACGAGTGCTGGCAGGAGATGTTGAAGCATGAGCCGTTCGGATGGCTGAGAGAAAAGAAACGAAATGTATATACCCAAATTGGATTTATGCACACAGAAGGAATACAAGGAACCAGTGGTGGCTCTTCTAATTATAAGGCTTTCTTTGACTGTTTTAGCTTTGCCGACGGCACGCCGTTCGGAATTTTAGAGGAAGAATAATTATGGAAGATAGTAGAATGCTAAGAGAAATGCTCACAATGAAGATTAGTAATTGGGAGTCTATAAAGTATAGTGAAGGCATCTGTTGCCCTAATCCCGAATGTGACAATGATGGCTATTATGATGATGCGAGAAATATTTTAGGATGGTGTGAAACTCCTTCTGGTTTTATGTATGTCTGTGAATGTAACAAATGCTTCACCAAATACAGATACCACGGAGTTACTGGCAGTTACAAATTCAACTTCAATAAATTCGCAAGTAGTTTCTTGTTGAGCGTTTTATTGCAAAAAGATAAAGATGATCCGTCATGTATAGATATTTTACGATGTATCAAATCTAAGGATGAACCAGTCGAACTGAAAGAGGAATAGTTATGAGAGAAATTTGGAAATCTATTCCAGGTTGGGAAGGACTATATGTTGTAAGCAATCTTGCAAGGGTAAAACACCTTCCATACACAAAAGGAAAAGGTAAACATGTTTATAGCGAAACCATTTTAAAGCCTTATAAAAATAACAGCGGTTATTATATGGTCGCATTGTTTACAAACAACAAACAAAAGAACATGTTACTTCATAGAGCAGTCGCGATGGCTTTTATTCCCAACCCAAATAATTTGCCATTTGTGAACCATAAAGATAGCAATCGTTTAAATTGTGTTGTTGAAAATTTGGAATGGTGCAATAGGTCGTATAACATAAAGTATTCTTATGACAACAACAATAGAAGAGCAATGATGAATTGGCGAAAGGGAGCAAGTAATGCAAATGCTAAACCGATTATCCAATTATCTAAAGAAAGTAAGTTTATCAAAAGATTTGGGTGTATAATGGATGCCGAAAGGGAGACGGGAATACTTAATAGTAGCATCGTGTCTTGTCTAAAAGGTCATCAAAAAACAGCAGGAGGTTATAAATGGGAATACGTGATATAAAGTTCAAAGGCAAGCGTCTCGACAATGGCGAGTGGATGTATGGCGACTTAACACACCTCGTAGATGGTGTGTACATAAGCAACGACAACGGAAATAACATGGCACAGGTAGACCCTGATACGGTCGGGCAGTACACAGGACTGAAAGATAAGAACGGCAAGGAGATATACGACGGAGACATTCTTGCGCACAACGGAGAGCCTATTGGCTATATAGTGGACGGCGTGCGCGGCTACTGCTTTGATGTGGTATACTTTTCGCCCGAATATGGAGAGTCATGGTCTTTATACGGAGTTGTTATAAACGACTTTCAGGGCGATGTAGAAATTGTCGGCAATATTAACGACAAGCAAAAAGGAGGCTAATATGCAGGACGTAAAGATAACATTTAGGGTTCGAGTGTCTGACGATGAAAGCCGCGTTATAATTACAGAGCCGGCAATCACGGAACCTATAAGTTTTAGCGTTTTCGCGGGTATCATCAGAAAACTCGCGGACTTTCAGGAAGAATGGAACGAAGAACACAAACCCGAAAACAGAGAACAATGACACAAGAAGAGGAGAATCGGCACATAAAGAAACTGAAAGACGCTGGGTTCGACTGCGGCAGCAGCAGGTCAATACTCGAAACTATACAGCTCTTAAAACTCTCAAAAGGAGAAACACGAAAAATTTAATAAAAACAAGCAACAATGAAACAAGCAGACTATATCAGACTGACGGCACAGATTGCCATACTGAAAGAAATCTCCGCTGACTACAGCGGCAAGACGATAGACAACATTATACGGCAGCTCGAAGCAATTAAGAAGGAGGTGGAGAATGAAGATTAGAAAAATAAAGAAGGAGTTTAAAATGCCACTCCGTCCGCTACGAAAAAACAGGAGCTACAAGGTAGCGAAAAGACTGCGCAAATTGCGTGGTATTGGTACTTTTTCTGATACGATTAGCTACTCGCAAGATATTTGGCAGGGAAAAGGTTTTCTACCCTTGATGCTAACAATAAGAATTGGCAAAAAGCTACACAAGGCATACTTTTCGACCAATTCGCCACTTTTTAACCAGAAACATTAAATAAAAATCAAATAACAATGCAAATACTCAAAGAAATCAAAGTTCCTACAGGTGAAATCTACACCGCAAAAGGAGACAAAGGCGTGTTGGAGTTCTTGACAGTAGCCGACTACGGAAAAGATGCAAACATCAAAGCCGACTTCCTCGGCATAACAAGAGAGCTTAACGGAGTGCCGAACGGAACGCCTATGCCCCTAACCGAAAAATGGGTGATAACAATCTCTACCCAGTACGGCTGCTCAATGAACTGCAAGTTCTGCGACGTGCCGAAAGTCGGACCGGGACGCAACGTAACTCTGAACGACTTGCGTAACGAGATAACAACGGCGTTAAGTATGCACCCAGAGGTTAACCATACCAAGCGTCTTAACGTACACTATGCGCGCATGGGCGAGCCGACATGGAACGAGGCTGTAATCGAACACGCACGTTTCTTCTTGCGTGATGATATTATTCCTTACATCGGAAATTCGCTTGTGCATCCTGTAGTAAGCACGATGCTTCCGAAGCATAATCGAGGCTTAAAAGACTTCATTCGTGAATGGGTTAGGGTAAAGAATCTCGACTACAACGGAAACGCAGGCTTGCAGTTCTCCGTAAACTCTACCGACGACGCACAGCGAGAATACCTATTCTCGGGAAACGCCTTACCATTGAGAGATATTGCAGAACTTGCTGATACTCTCGTATCTCCGTGGGGTCGTAAGTACACTCTTAACTTCGCGCTTGCCGACGACTCTATCATTGACGGCAAGGTGCTTGCATCCATGTTCGACCCACGCAAGTTCATGTGTAAGATTACACCGCTCCACCGAACAAACAGCTGCGAAGCCAACCATATTCAGACAAGCGGAGGTTACGACTCGTTTGTGCCGTACAAGAAAGTGGAAGAAGATTTGAAAGCAAACGGATTTGATGTAATCGTGTTCGTTCCGTCGTATGACGAGGATAACGGACTGATTACTTGCGGCAATGCAATTCTGTCCGGCAAGAAGCCGACATCAAGCTACAAAGAAGTGGTATTTTAATCTGATAAACAAAATGAGCAAAAAGAAAATATACATATCATCACCGATTACTGGCTACAACCTCAACGAACGACACAAGTTCTTCGCTCGTATTGAGAAAGAACTGACAATTCTCGGCTACAAAGCAGTCAATCCCATGGGCAAACCTTTGTCCGACTCTGCGCCGCACACGGAGCACATGAAAGAGGACTTACGCCTGCTCCTCGGCTGCGACGGCATTGTTGTACCGAACAGATGGCGTTGCTCAAAAGGCTGTGAAACAGAACGTCGTGTAGCGGACGCTTGCGGAATACCCGTCGTCGGCGTGATAGGCGAAGCGCACGATTTGCAAATCGTAAACACAATATAAGTATGAATGCAAGTCAGTTAATAAGCCGCACTCCGGGAAGGGCGTATATTATCGCGCCAAGCGTAAAGCAGAAAGAGAAAATACTAAGGAGCATTGACCGCTATTGTTCGCTGTATTACATCACAATGGGTTCAGCATACAATATTGCTCAAACAGCGATGATAGATGCTTACAACGCAATTAAAGAGGACAAGAAGCTATACCGTCAGCAGACAAAGCAAAGCATCAACAAGGCTCTTGCTGCTTACAACACATGGGATGCGAAGATGCGCTTTGTCCTCGCCGACCGCTATCAGCTTTGGCTTGACCTATCCGATGCGTCGGAAGCGGAACTGAAACCGCTCGTCACAACGCTCTATTACTGTATCGACAACTACTTCTTGAAGAATAAGGTGCCGAAAAGTAAGATAATCGCCCGTATGGAGACGGCAATGGTGCTGATAGATATTGCTGTAAACCTGTTCAGAAACCTGTTTGACAATATTCAGAAGAAGATAGGAATGGACTTGCGCCAGGCGTTCAACGAAGGCAACGCACTGGAGCTGCAACGCAACTGGAACAACGCCATGCAGTCCGTCATAAACGCAATACCAGGGATGCCCGATATTGACATCAATGATGATGCGGACAGCGTTCAGGCGGCGAAGAATATCGTAACGAAAATCTCGAACGAGGGTATCTACGACCGCGCAGGAGAGTATGCGTTACAGGTGAACCCCGAATATAAACCAGAGGATTACGGAGAATAGGTTAATACCAACCGCGCACGGGCAGCAGGAGTAAAATCTTGTTGTCCGTGCGCGGTTTTTGTCATTTGCCTTGCAACGTAAATGCTCTACCGTACAGCAGCATCGTCAGAAAGATTAGTGTATAGTCCGCAATCCGTGTCGTTTCTGAAATGCACAGCGTGCCGTGCCCAAGCCTTATCAGAATAACTCCTGCAAGATACAGGAACGGTATTCGCCACACCCAGCTGAATTTGAAAAGAAAACTCGCCGGCAGTAAAACGGAGGGCAGCACGATATACGCCAGTATATATAATGACACAACCAAAACGGCGTTCTCGTTCAGATCTAAACCCATTGACGCTGCGTTATGGTGAAACCAATACACGCCGAACCAGTGTAAAACCATAAGGAGTATAGGTATCGCTCTTATGCCGATTCTGTAAAACCAAAACAGCTTTTCGGCAAGCGTATTTGTTATTGTTTTCATACCGCTAAATTTATCTTACGTGATTAATATATTCTTTAATTCGGCAATATCATCTGTGGTAATGGTTATACTCTTGTTGCTGCCAAACAACAAGGCAGAGATAATACCGTCAGGCATATCAATAGAGATGCATCCATCGCCTATTGTGCCATGAAGAAGCCCAATATCAAAAGGCTTTTTCTCCATCGCTTTCAGTATTTGCATCGCGTCATCGAAAACAGATTCCGCATCAACAACTCCATTTTCATCAGCGACAAACAGGGATAGATTGTCAATTTTCTCTTCCCATTTTTCCTTGTTACGACAAACGATATTGTGCGCTGCTCGCTTCATATACACAGAAGGTATAGCAAGTGATGGATTACCTTTTATCATTTCATCTATTCTTGCGTCTATCCATGTTTCTATTGATGGAGCAAGACGTTCTTTCAGTTTTTGTAAGTTCATTTCTTGTTCCCTCCCTTCTTCGCTCCTTGAACCATAGCGAGATATTCCTGCCAAGTCTTATCACTATGGTTTGTCATATAATCGTTAAGCATAGCTGATTTTTGTTCCTCTGCTTGCGCTACTTCTTTTCTCAGTCGTTGCATCAAAGATAGATGTTTCTTCAATGCTTCCTGTCCTTGCTGAGTGCTTTCAATACGAGGACGTATGATCCGCAATTCCTCGTCTTGCACTAACTTAGACACATATTGCAAGCTGTCAACGTACTCTTGATTCTGCATCAAGTACTGACGTTGTGCGCCTGTAAGATTGTCTTCAATCTTGTCAATCTCATCCCATAAAGGGGTGGAAGACTGCTGTGCTTGCATATTGATAGATGCTCGCTTCTGCTGTATTGCCTCATACATCTTCTGTAGCTCGGCATCCATCATCTGCGGCTGCTGCTGGCCTGTACCCATATCCAATAATGGGCTGTTTCCAAAATTCATCATAATCAATATCTTTAAGTTGGTGATATGTTATAGAGAGGTGAGAGGGCATCTGCCAACGAGGGCAAACGCCCCTCACCAACTCATTTTTTCTTAGTCCGTCTAACCGACTTCCTTACAGCTCTGTTACGCTCCTGTAGTGGGAGTGGATGTAGCAGCACATCCGCAAAAGTTTGCGGATGGAAGAACTGTAACAGTAGGAGTGCTCTGGAGTCCGAGGACACCATCAATCTTGCGGCAGCACTTCTCGTTCACGTAAGCCATCATCAGCTTCTCCTTGTAAGGAGTGAGGGCTTCCATAATAGCAACCTTCTTGTCGAGGTCACAATACTTTGCTTGCAACGCATCGTACTGGTCTCTCTGATTCTTATACAGACCGAAGTCCGCATCAATCTGAGACTTGTAAAGACCGAACTCAGCCTGCATTGCACGGCGGTTCTCAGCGTTGATAGCATCTGTAGCACCCTTGTACATAGAGAACTTCTCTGCGATGTCAGTCTCACGCATAGCGTAGAACTTGTTAGCGGTGTCGAGCTTTAAACCGAACATGTCGGTAAGCAGCTTCACCTCATCAGCGCATTCCTTCTCCATTACCTGCAAGGCGGTTGGCTGATTTGAGCTTGAGTTAGCTCCGTAAGTGTTGATGTTTACATTCTCAGGCATATTGCTGCCACCGAGAGAACCAAACACGCTGCGGTTGTTACCGCCAAACAACCAAGCACCAGCACCGAGTGCTGTGCCGATGATACCAAGGGTAAGACCAGCATTACCTGTTGCCTTAGAAGCATACTCATCGTGCTTCTTTCCCTCTTCGTAGATTTTCTTCTCTACTACTTTTGCATCTGTCATTTCCATAATACAATCTTTTGAAATCCCCAATATTAACTAACTCTATTGTAACGTTACACCGCAAAGTTAGCGAGTTGTGACGGATAACGCCATAACACGCTCAAAGATTTTGTATTATGTTGATAATCAGATATATAAGGTGATAGTCGGTGCTATCACGTTGCAAAATATTCTTTCCAGTGTTTGAAGAATTGGAAAGAATTGAAAACAAAAAAAGAGAAGCCTCTTTACTTGCTTCTCTTCTGTTTTATAAAGTGGAGAATATCCCACTTCTTCCAGTATCGTGTGTGTCCGCGCTTCTTACACTCACCGTTCGGTATTTCGCCGCGCTTTACCATTCTATTGAGTGTTGCATCGCTTACACAGAGCCTGTCCTTCACTTCCTCTGCGCTCATCATTGGGTTGAGCATATTCGGGAGTATGTCCTGGCAGAGTGTTTCTATATCATCGTCGCTCATGCCGCAGGCTGTTACTTTTTCGCCGTTGCGCTGCTGCTCGTCTGCCTTAAAGCACGAATTGGCAAGCGATTGCAACAACGTGCCGAGCATCTTGTAGCCGAAAATCTTTCTCATAGCATACCTGTTTTAACTGAACATTCTTTTGCCGAGCTTTGATTTACAGCAAAACCAGTCGATAGCTCCGTAGACATACAACAACAACGTGAACGCCATGATTGCAAAGTGCGCCATCACCATCTCGTTTGTTGTGTACCAACTCCAGTAGACAAGGTGTATGGAGTTGACACCGAAGAAGTAGAAGAACGGTATGCGATACTTCCAACACAGCCAGAAGAAGCGCGACGCAAGAATAAGAACCATCGGCAGTATATAGACCATGAAGTATATAAATGTGTAGCACGCCCAATTTGCTTTGTGCACGGCAAACATTTCCTTTGGATTGCGGCTAAAGTCAAACACGCCATACATGTGCGCCGTCATTATGAGTATTGGAACCCACTTGCTGAACCAGCGGAAAAACCGCAATACTCTGCGTGAATACTGATTGCCGGACTCTGCCAGCAAAGACATAATTTCCGATATGTCCTTACCCTTCACAAGAGCAAGAAACATCCTTTTATCATCCTCGTTCATAGTGATTTTTTGGTTTGACGTAAAATGTCTGTTAGTTCTATTCGATGCAAGTTAGTCATTTATTTTCAAAGTTGTATGTTTTGTTGTCTTTATTTATATTTATTTAAACACCGTAAAAAACCGCAAGTCTTTAGCTCATGGGTAATTCACTTAAGCTCCTTGCCTATCCATCACGGACAGGCAAGGCTCCTGAAAACAAATCACCTTAAACTAAAAAACTAATAACTAACCAATCTACATATTATCTCTTTCTGTGTATCAGCCAAAGCAGCAGTGAGATTAAAGACAATGCTACCGCTCCGACCGCTATCTTCCCTGCGAACATCTGCGTCCGCTCCCACCATGTCGCCTTACGCTCAACTGGCACCGGCACTGGTATCGAGTCCGCTCGCAGGATAGATTTGTATATCGTGTCAGTCTTCACGCTCACTCTGTCACGCCATTTGTATACGTTCTTTGTCTTGTATATCGTGTCACCAACAGTATAGCTCTCGACATAAATAGAATCATGTACGCGGAATGTATCGGCTTTGTAGTTGGTCTTATACAACGTGTCGGTCTTGTTGATTACCCGTTCAAGCACAACAGGCTTCGGAGTCGCGCAGCTTGTCATAACAAGCAGGAGCACGTGCAGCATAGAGCCGATAACAATAGTAAAGCCGTAGCGGCATATATCATCCCACTCAATGCCTGGCAGCTTGTATCGCTTCCACTGGTACACCTCACGCAGCACCATTACTGGCAGCGCGAGAACACCAACGAATATAGACGCGATAAACCATCCGATTGCGCCTTGTCGGTTTCGCTTGTTCTCGTCGTAACCTTCATCGACTACATCGAGCTTGTCTGCCTTGTAAAAGACAAAGAGCATTGTCGCTCCCAATATGATGCAGTTCAGTAACATTAATATTCCTCGTATATCCATATTCGTTAATTTTTGTTGTTATCCATTGCTTCCTCAACCGCCTCGCCGATGTCTGCGTTCTTCCGCTTGATGAGTGCGATGATAAGGCGTTTCACGGAGAATGTGTTTTTTATGCCATGCAGGGCGCAAACGTGCCCGACGATACTGTCTACCTCCCAGATGCACCCGAAGCCCAAGCCGATAGCCGCCGTTGTGACGTGATTCGCCCAGCCCAGCGGTTCGAAGATAGCCAAGCCGAGCACAGAGCCGAGTATGAGGTATGTAACGTAGTCCACCGCCTTATTGCACGTTCTGCGCCCAGCTCTCGAAAAGCGGAAGTGTTCGTGCCTTTTAATGCTCTCCGACACACCGAACCAAAAGTCGGCGACGATAAGAACGACGATAAGAACGAGCATCCAACGTAAATCGAACAAAGCGGTAAGCGCTTCCGTGCTCATGGTACCGACCACGAAAGCCTTACCTGTACTTGTAGTGATATTTCCTGCCATTTTATATTGTGTTTTCGTGTTATTCTATTGTTATCCAAATCCGTTCGTCTCTCTCATCCGCAGCTTTCAGAATAGGGTAGAGCTTACGGAACGTCGCCGTTGAGTTCAGCACCTTGCCCCTCTCCTTATTCTCGCCGACAAGGATGCAGCCATCCGTGTCCTTCGCCGTGTTGCCGATGTGTATCAGCACACCTTGGCAGTCTCCCCTTGCAGAACAAATACTGCGCCCGACCTCCGAAGCGTGGCGATACCGTCTTCATATCGACGAGGTATTTGCCAGTAGGTATAGCCGTTTCGCCCTTGATTTTAACTCCGCATATCTGCGCAACTGACATATTAGATGTCAGTCCTCTGTCCTTGTCTTCGAGCGTGTCGCAGACATACTCGCCGTCAACGTACATCTTACCGATGGTGTACGCCTCCTTTCTTGCTATTCGTCTTACTTTTACTTCCATGTTTATAGATTTAAATGAATAATGTTGTTACGATGTTAATTACCGCGCAGCACTCGATGATGAACAGCCAGTAGCGGCGCTTCCAGATGCAGAGCGCGCCTGCAAGCATGGCAAACAGAACGGTAGGCAGGACGCTGATACTACACGCCCATGCCACGCTTGCTATTGCCGACGTGATAGCTCCGCACTTGTGTATTGTGCGCTGACTCTCGTCGAGGTACGCAGGAGCTGCGCCTACAAAGATGATGCCCACGCAGGTGAGAAACGCCATGCACTCCAAGCCGCCCTTTGAGAGCATGAGCGGCAGGAACGATGCTCCGAGCGTCGCCATGAGCGCAGGAAATAGCCAGTCCTTATCTGCGAGGTAATATACCTCCGAGAGCATCGTAGGCACTCGTTTCGTCGCACAGCAGCTGAAGACGTACAGCGTAAGAGCGATGAGTATAATGATAGGTAGAGCCGCCATGCTACACCTCCATCTTCAACTGCGCAGGGTAGCCTGCCGTGATGTCATACTTCTCTACCTCCTCGATGCTTGTCAGCTCGCTTACTGCCTTCTTGTGTGCCGCCGTCACGTTAAAGCACTCCAGGGCGTACATCTCCAGCGCCGAGAGCAGCTGTATCGCCGTATCGCAGGGAACCTCCATCTTGCTTTCGCCCAACCACAGCGTTGTGGTCGGTTGGCCCATTGTCTTTGTGATGTTGGTGGAGTTCATCAAGCCTACACGCATGGACTTGTCGAGCCACACACGCTCCCCGTTAAGGATAAAGCCGTTTACGGCAGAGGATGTGTCGTAAGCGTCAATCTCTGCTATCTTAGCTTTTTTAGCAAGAGTTAAGGTTTTTCCTGCCCACTTCTGTTTCCACGCCTCATACTCTCGTCGTACCTCTTGTTCATCATATTCTGATGCAGATACAGAACCCTCGACACAAGAGTACGCGCTCATATCTGCATCTTTCACTGCATCGAAACGAACGAGTATTTTGTTTCCTACTTTCTCTACTGTGACAAAATCCTTTGCAGAAATAAATGTCTTCACAAAATTTACTTTCATAACTTATTTTTTTTAAATTCAACAATCACGCTGCCTGCGCAAACTTTCATCCCACTCATCTCGGAGAGATAAGAGAGAAGGAGAGTCGGAGAGACATGCGTAGAATGGAACCGCTATACAACTTCCGATAAATTGCCCGTAGCCGTTAATCGTACTGAATATGCGGGCGTAGTTGCCTTGTTTTTGAGTGGAAGTCCACTTGTTCCTACTTAATGCTGTCTTTTCGACATTGAGGTCTGGATACTTCTTACCGATAACATCAATCACAATATCTATATTCGGCCAGGCTACACACCATTGGTAAATTGTCGGCAGATAACCTTGATAAAGCTTATCTCCATTCGTAATCATAGAACTATAGCAATAATCAGCAGCAGCCGTAGTCAACCCTCGCTCGTCACCTTCTGCTATAATAGCCTGTGTAGCCAACAATCCGTTATACGCGAAGCGAGACCAGCTCGATATAGATTCGTCCATACCGTCTGAAGGTATGCTCTCGAACTTTACATTCTTATTACACCATTGCTTAGTTATGCCTACCTTGAATAAGTCTGCCATCTTGTCAATACTGATAAGTATGTCCCCTTTGTAACGTTGTGTTGCAAGCGTAACGATACGCACAAACATCAGCTTGCTATTATCATTTCCGCTAGCCTCCCAGTCATCGTAAGTCCATTGCTTATTATTGTCGTCAATGAGCCAGATGCCGCTCTCGTAAGAGCGATAGATAAAGTTTAAACGGTAACTCTCAGAAATAGCCGTCCTGGTAATAGAGTAGCGGCCGAACTGCTCATACATACCGTCTATCTCGTCAACGCTTACTGTGTAGGATGTACCATTCTTAATCTCAACGACAGCCTTACCATCAGCATCCATAATATATTCGGTTTTCTCACCAGCTATGGTAATATACGCCTTACCGCCTTCAAACGGAGTGACGTTTCCGCTTTCGTCAGCCTTAGACATCTTGATGGTTAACCGCTCCATCTTTTCGGTCTCAGCGATATAGTTTGCATCAATAATTCTGTTGCCCACGCTTGCCACGTGCTGCACAGGGTCGATAATGTTGCACTTCTGCACATAAGGGAACACAACTTTATAGGTTGCGCCCTTGGTGATAGTAAACTCAGCCTGCCCATTTGCATCGGTAGCGTATTGATGAGGATCTGCGCCATTATTAACATATACATTAATAACCAAGCCCTCCATACTTACGCCTTCCATCGTGGTAGTACAGTTCACCGTCACATGCTCGTCCGCGTCGGTCAAGTTCACGCTTTTCGCCGTTCCCTGTCGGTTAGTGACGGTCAGCACGTTGCCGTTAAGCTCGGCGTTCACTCTCTCCGCTTCTGTCGCTTTGATTTCCGCGTTGTTACCTGCTTCTGTTGCCACGGCTGCTGCGTCAGTGGCGGTTTTTGCGGCAGAAGACGTGCTGGATATTGCTTCGGACACACGTTTCTCGCGCTCGGCATCAGCTTTTTCTCGCTCCGCTTCTGCGTTCTGGCGAGCCACCTCCGCGGTCTCTCTCGCTGTTTCTTGTCGTACACGCTCGGTTTCAGCCCCCTGGCGTATGCTCTCCTCGCGACTGCGTGTAGCCTCGGCTTCGGCGCGCTGTATTTCGGCTTCGGCACGCTTGCCCTCCGCTGCATTTGCCTTGTCGGTAGCGGTGCTCGCCGCACTTGCTGCGCTGTTCGCCTTGCTGACAGCGGCATCAACGTTTGCTGAAAGTTCCGCAAAGGTTGTTGCTCTCTGCTTTTCAGCTGCTACACGGGCGGTTTCGTTTGCTGTGCGTGTCTTTTCAGCTTCTGCACGCTCGGTCTCGGCATTGGCACGCTGCGCCTCGGCTGTCTTTCGCGCATCCTCGTTGCTTACGCGTTCAGCCTCTGCTGCATGGCGAGCCTTCTCACTCTCGCTGCGCTTGTTCTCCTCTGATGCACGCGCGGCTTCTGCCGATACTCGCTGCTGTTCCGCAGAAATACGCTCACTTTCGTTAATCTTTAGAGTCGCGTCGGTCTGCTTTGCCGTTTCGAGCGCCGTGTTCGCGTCGGTTATGAGCTGCGTCAGTTCTGCCGTCGGAGGCAGGATAACAAGCGCAGTGTTCATCTCCACGCTGTCCTCGCCCTCGATAAGCTCGCCGTTGAACGCTGTGTCGCCCGAAGCGTTGTTGTCAACAATCTGAAACTGCTCGTACTCCTTGCTACGCCAGTCATTGCCGAAAATCTTACCGCGCACTTCGAGGGCGTATGTGCCCACCGATACGGCATCGCCCTCGACACGTGCATTGATGATGTTGTCCTCCGCTGTGTCGATGCTGTAGGCGAGGTTCACACGCCGATACTGGTTCACGATGTTCACAACGATGTCCGTGCAGGCAGGCAGCGGAAAAGCCACCTGCTCGCCGTTGACTATCTTCTTTACTGGTATGCGCAAAGTAAAGTCGTTACCTCTAACTATTTTCTTCATATTCTATTCTTTTGGTTGTTCTTCTTCTGTTGCTGTCGGGTCGTCGGCTGTAGATTCTCCTCCTTCGTCCGCAACCGCTTCTTCTCCTTCGTCGCTGTGCGCTATTGGAGCTGAAAATGGTACGTTATATCCATTCCATACAATAGCATACGTATTGGCGTTTGAGACATATACAAATTCGCAGGTAAGGACTGCCATCCATCCGCTTTCAAGCCAGTAGGGATGATTTGCATCGCTGCCTCCGACGAGCGACGTGTAACCAATGATATTGATTGTTATCGCCGGACTTGTATTGTTTCTTACAATGAATGTCTGTCCGAGACACGTCGCCGCTTCTTCGCTTGTCACACCAAGGCTGGCATTGCTTGCGTTCGGATTGTGAAATGGCAGAATTATTGTCGGGTAGTTACCTCCTGTCTTTTTGCCGATGTCGCCCGAAAGCTCAACAAAGCTACCCGTCTTTACAAAGTTTAGTCGGATATATCCATTAATCGAGTTTTCTTCTGTGTAGCCTTCCAACTTGTCGGGGGTGATGATAGTCTTCTTCTTGCGTATCAGTCCAGAGAAGAGACCTGCGCCCACCTCCAGCAAGCCGTCCTCGTTCACGCTCGCCGTCACTTCGCCGCTGTTGTTCTTGACCATGAACTTGTTAGCCGTCGCCGTGATGGTGTCATCCTCAAGGTCAATACCTGCTCTCTTTAATCCCGACTCCAGTTTGCCCGCCTCCGTCTTGTCGTAAGGCGATAAGCTCCAGCCGCCGTATTCTGTGCCCTCCATTATCATCGGACGGCACACGCTGAAAGCACCATTTCTGCGCACGGCAATCTCAAGCAGCAGCTTCGTGCAGCCGTCGGGCACGGTAAACGTCGCAGTAAAGAGCTTCCAGTCACCTATACTCAGATAGATATTGCCCGACTTGACAACAGCACCTTCCGTACCGCCGTCAAAGCGCTTGATAGAGTAATAGGCACCGTTATCCAAAAGACTGACGAGCTTCGCCCATACGCTAAATACGTACGTCTTGCCAGCCGACACGCGCACATCCTTGAAGTAGAGACCTGTGTATGTGTCCGCTGTGGCACCCGACGCACTGAACGTTGCGTAGTTTGAACCACCGACGCCGCCACCACTTGTTATCTCTACCTTTTGCGAGTGAGCCGCTGCAATCTTCGTGATGTCATCCCACGGACGCAGCGCAGAGCCTACGATGCTATTCTTTAGGTTCGTGGTCGTTTCAACCTGTAGAGAGATTTTGTCCGTTGTCTGCTCTATCTTCGATACCTTATTCTCAGTATTCGTCTGCTTCTGTGCAAGTGAGGTGATACTCTCGGCGTTCTGCGTCAGCGTAGTGTTTAACTTGCCTATCTGCCCATCTACCTCCTGCTTGTTCGCAGCTACCGTAAAAGTCAGTCCGTCAACGTTTGCCACAATCTCTGCAAGCGTCGTTTCTTTCGTCGTATCGCCGTCCTTCACTTTGAGTTTGAACATCGACGCAAGTGCAAATATCTCGTCGCGTGACACCACGAATATCTCCTTGCCGTCGAGCGTATAGTCGTTCACGCCCTTGTACAGCTTGATTGACGGAGAATCAGAGCCGTAAGCTGAGAGGTATAGCACAGACTGGCGTGCCGCGTCTGTTGTATTACCCATCTGAACAAGCTCGTCACCCACCTCTGGCTGCGAGTCGCCGTAGTTACCTCCCGACAAGGCGAGAATGTCGATGTAGTCCGTACCGACCGCCGTCACCCTACGCCAGTAGTATTTGTTCTTTGCGTTCGCCGTCGTACCCTCCTTGATGTTGAACGTCTGACAGCGCACAAGGTCGTTGACAACAAACGGGTTCGTTATCTCCTCGTCACCTCGCTTAGTCAGGAACGAACAGCGGTAAACGTCATATCGCAATGGCGCAGTGCCGTATTCGGGCAGCAGCGTTCCCTTTTTCAAGAAGTCCACCTTGCTAATCTTCATCGACGCAGGCGAAAGGACTATCTCGCCGCCGACACTTTGAAGCTCTCGGATTACGAGCCTTACGAACTCCGCCGCCTTGCGCACAAGCAGTCGGTCTACCTCCAAGTAACTGTCACCACTTCCGTTGTAATCGCCAAGTTTGAAGCCAGAGCCGAGCGCACCCGAACGGAACGCAGCCGACACAATCTCTTTGAGGGTTGCGATGCCGTCAGAGGAGATGCCGAGAGGGTTATTGTCGCTTTGTTCGCCGAATGCGATACCTTCCCAAAAGCGGATAAGTTTTTCTGCTACATCTGTCTTGACCTTCGACAGAAAATACTTTGAGCCTTCGCTTTGGATGTATTCCTTAACTTGTGCGGGCGTAAAATCTCCTGTGCTATTACTTATGGCCGTTATCTTGTTTTGTATTTTTTGTAGCGCACCAACCTCTTTATCATTGCGCAATGATACTTCGTAGGTTGGTATCGCCCCTTCTTTCTCTGTTATGGAGAGACTATCAATTATAACGTCTGCGCTGATGCCAAAATCCTCGTCGCTAAACTGAAATATATCCCCTTCTTTAATAGTATCATGTAGACTCTTTGTAGTACCAGTGGTATCCTCCATGGCCTCGTCGTGTTGGCGGGCCATGTAAATTTCATCTATTTTCGGAGCATAGGTATGCTTGGTGTGGTCGTTTTCTATAAGCCAGGCAATGGCGTAGCGCAGTAGCTTTTCGGAAGCAGCCTCGACATACTGTACAGGCAGTTCGATTCCCGACAATACGAAATGGTCGCCAGCGTTAATCTGAAAGTCCTTGTACGGAAAATACAGGCCAATATCCTCAACGCGCTGCAATGTCAAAACCCACTGCCCGCTTTCTTTTGTACTGCCACTCACCTTGAATTTACGTCCTGCACACATTCCGTCAACCATTGTAACTGAAAAGTCGCTTTGTCGCAGAGCGTTAATATCAAAATTTATCTCCTTTTTGAGCTTTATTTTAAAGCCTGGAGCATTTCCTTCTTTGAATACACCATTATCTTCGATGTTTGAACCAACTGCAATTTCGTCAATACGCACACCGTCTACTTCCATTTCCTTGATAGTGGGATATATCTCAACGGTCTTTTCCTTTACATCTTCGGTGTCAAAAAACACACTTCCTGGTCGCACGCCAATATCGTCGGCAGCAGAAGACTCTATCCATGGTCTGTCTGCACGTGTAGAGAAGCGCAGATTAGCACCTGTAGGATTGAGTTTGGCATGCTTCTCGGGGTGGTTATTCCACCAGTCTTGTAAGGATATAGAAGGAAAACCAGGTAGCATTAGGTTAAAGCACGCCATATTGTTTGGCAGATGTGCGCCAGCTGCGTAGTCGCGCCTGTTAGAAGGAAAGGCTTCTTTGTTGACACCGCTGACGAAATGCACCCTACCTGCTTCTTGTATCGCAGCAAAGCACGCTTTAGCTTCTTCTATTGTAATATCATATCCTTTTCCGCCTAATATCTGTAAACTAATGTGATTATGGTAATAAGGCTCTACGCCAACATTGACCTTGGCTTCAACAACCATTCCACCATCATGGATATTCACAGAGTATGTATCGTATCCTGGGCCACCGCCAATTCGATACGTAAAATATACGGAAGCACGCTCGACGGGTATGTCTTCGATATAAAATTCTATATTGCAAATTTCACCATAAACTTCGTTTTGTATGACGCGAGAAGGCTTAGACCAAACCTCCATATTTAGTGTTGCATAGTATCTGTCAGGAATATTTTTGTCAGAACCGTATGCTCTCATACGTGTAACTATTTGTTGGTCTGCCTCTGCATCTTGATTTACCTCGTACAAGCCGTTGCCCTTTCCGTACTTGAAAACGTTACGTGTTGGCAGTCCTGACGTACCAACAAACACTTCTCTGTTGCGCGTTATGAAGTTTACGTCGAACTGGGAATTTACCAACGCAAGGCCTTCCCACACCGTCTGCTTGTCGATACTAATGGATGTTGATGTTATTTTGGTATCAGAGACTCCCGTGTTGTCGGGATTTGACGTATCACCTCCATATATCTCCTCCCATCTTGCTGCATCGCATCCTCTCGTATTGCTTCTGTTCCAGTTGCGCGAATAGAATAGCCATTTGTTTCCGCCAACTTGTTCATTCATACACGCCTGCAAACGGTCGAGTAAGTCATCCAACGACTCCACGTAGAATTGGAAGACGGGCAGGGCGGTATAATGTAGCTCGTTATCGTTTAAGACTACATCTAAAAATTCTGCTCTTGCCAGTTCGTCAGATAAAGAATTGAATTTTACATCTTGGTACTTGAACGAATTGCCGAGTGCATTTTTACGGCCTTGTTTCGCCTTGCCTGGGTCGTAGTTTAATTCAAAACGTTCATTTCGATATATTAGATAATCACCAATTTCAAAGTCTATTGGAGCCTCATTCTCTATAGATACAGATACCGAGCATTCGCCCATCCACTCGCCGTCGTATTTCAGCGAATGAACGGAAATTTCCTTGCCGTTGGTGTCACGCAGCGGCGTGCCGTCCTTATGATAAAGTTTCCATTCCATATCTCTATTTGATTAATGTTACTTCCGTTACGGGGTCTTCAACTCTCAACACTGTAGAGAACGTTACCACATCTCCCTCGTCGTCGCGGTGCAGGTCTGCGTCGTCGGATACCTTCTTGAGGCGGATGTGTCTTCTTCCTACCTTAGTCCAGTCGCAGTACATCTTCATCTTCATACCGCTTCCGTCGCGTCCGCTGAGGTAGTTCAGAAATTTTCTTATTACTGCGTTAGCTGAAAACTTGTCACCCTTGCAGCACCATTTTACGGTCCTGTCGTATGCTGCGAATTTAAGGCTGTCACCGAGGTATGCGTCTTCTCCGTTTTCATCCTTCCAATCCCTTACCACTGGCTCCTTGACCTCCATGCCGATGTCGAACGGTATAGAGGCGCACCACACATCAAAGTCAGCTACGGTTTCTTTTACCACCGCTCCAGTCTGCTCTTTTTGTATAAAGACATTGTAGTGTTGCATAAATATACATAGTTTTCTCCAAAAATAATAAAAAGCGGATAATTATACAAATTAATATATAACTATCCGCGATTTTAACAATAAATATACACTTTGTCAGCTAATATAGAGCTTTTTTCTGCCACTTGTAGACACCGCGTTCATCCAATCCATCATCCGATCGAGCTTCTCGTTACGAGCTTCCGCGAGCATGACAATCTGCGTGAGCTGCCCGAGCTGCGCTTTCTGTATCTGACCCATTTCGGGAAGACGCATCTTCAATAGTTCTCCGATGTCCTTGACCTGCGCACGATTAACACTCACGTCAAGACGGATGGCATTGACGTAACTTGCGAGAATATCCGCAGTTTCCTCAGTGATATTCTTGATGCCGTTGGTCACACTTCCATCGCCATTTTCCGACAAGTCGAGTCCCATGTTCTTCAAGCGTTCGAGGATTGCCGTGATGTTGTACACCGCGTCGTCCGTCTGCTTGTAGAGTTCATCAGCAACGTTCACTACATCCTCGGGCTCAAGTCTGCCTTTCTGCTTGATGGTCGTTGTGAGCGCTTCAAGCGGACCTTCAAGAGCCTTTTCCATAATCTTCTGCGAGAGAATGTTTTTGGTGAGGTCTTTCACCATATCCCTGGCCTTTTTCTTGTAGGCATCAATGGCGTCCTCACCTTTTTCCCATGCGCTTACAACTGCGTCGGTCAGCTGGCTCGCCCACGACTTCATGTCTACGCCGTAGATGTCCTTGAGGAAGTCGGTTGCAAGCTGTTTGATGGTCGTTTCCATCTCCTTGATTTCCTGCTTGTAGTCGGCAATCTTGTCCTTGTCCTTCTTCTTCTTGCCCTGCTCGGCGTTGAGCTGTCGTTGCATTTCGTCCTTCTGCGCCATGAGGGATGCTTGCTCCGCAAGGAAAGCGTTGTCGGGTTCGGCAAGCGACTTCTTGGCTGCGTTGTAGGTGTCACTTGTGTACGGGCCGTTGTAGCCGATAAGCACGCCTGACTTCTGGAGTTTCTGACCCTTCTCGTAGTTGTCCGTTACTTTCTTGAGTGTCGCCTTCGTGTCCTTATCCATCTTGTACGAATAAACACCGCCGAGAGTGTTCTCTATTGCCGTCTTTACATCGTTGCGCAAGCGCTCAAGTTCTGTGATGTTGCGTTCGGCGAGCTTTATCTGGCGTTCCTGCTTTGCGTCATGCGCCGCAGCGAAAGCCTTGAGCGGAGAGGTAAAGATGCCGACTACACCCTGAATGACGCCGCCGACATTGCCCGACATAGCGCTTGTCGCGATGGAAGAGATAGAATTGGAAATGCCGTTGAGAGAGTCAAAGAACGCCGTTGCGTCCTGCCATGCGTTACTCTCAGTATCTACGCCGAGTGCGCTTGCCGTGTCCTTAATGTCGTTGAACGCAGCTACAACACCTTGAATATTGGCGTTTATTTTGTCAGCCGCTACGCTTACCGTAGACATGGCTTTCTTGAACTTGTTCGCAGCCTTCGCTTCCTCCTGCCCTTCCTTAATCTTATTCTCTCCCTCTTTTGCCTTCTTCTTGCCTTCCTGCACTCCCGCAGTAGCTTTCGCAACGCCGTCCCAATCACTGTTTTTCAGCGCGTCCAACAGTCTTGTCGTAGCCTCCTGCGCAAGTCTTTCACCCTCCTGCTTCAATGCTGCGCCCGCGGTGATTTCCTCGTTGGCGTTCTGAACGCGCTGTTCTGCAACGCCGCTCAAACCTGCATTGAAGAAGTTTTTCTTGCCGCTTGAGAGTTTATTCAACTGCTCGTCAAGCTGCTGTATCTGCTTGCCGTACTCGCGAGCGTCAATAGTTCCGTCAGCAAGTGCCTGATTGATGTTTTCGCGTATCTGCGAAGCGATTTCGGATGCCCGATCCATACCGAGCTGCGACACCGCTCCAAAGAACGTGATATAGTCGCTGCTCTTGTTGAAGGCTTCCGTTTTAGCGGAGTTCACCTCCTTGTCACGCTGGCGCGTGTAACGATATGCAAGCCCGTTATCGCCCGCCTCCTTTGCTTGTGCAATCGGAGTTTCGTACTTGGCGTAGATGGCGGCTATCTTCTCCTGCGTGCTCGCAGTCTGTGCGATGATGTCCGCAGCCTGCTGCAAGCTCTTGACATAATTATCCTTTACCAAGGTCGTTATCTTCTGCCAAGCCTCAAGAGCGAGAGGCGTGTCCTTATACAGAACCTTCGCGTCGGCTTCGGTCATTCCGAGGTTGACATCGTGGCCGAAGTTCTTCTTGAAGTCCTCCGCCATCTTTCTTGTCAGCTCATCCCATACCGCGCCGTCCTGAAAGGCGAGCTTAGCGAAGTTCAGACTGCCTGTCTTCTCGTACAGTTCCTTCTGCAAGTTCGCCTGCTTCACGCCTTTCTCCAGGGCCTCCTTGAAGTTTGAAGCAACTCGTTCCCATTCGGGTTTCAGCTCCTCGGAGAAGCGCCACTCAAAGTTCTCCTTGTCGAGTTGCGTTCTGAATTTCTTTCTGTCATTCGTCTTGTCGAAGTTGAAACCGTCTTTCAGTCGGGCGATGCTGCCGGAATAATTGTCGAGGTCAATCTTCTTCCAGTCCAAGTCCTTATACAGACCGAATACCTCGTTCTTTGCCTTCGCACGGCTCATGCCGGCCTCTTTCCTCAACTTCTGGTAAGCCTGTCTCGCGGCCTTGAAGTCCTCAAGCTGTCTTTTCAGCTCATCAAGCTCCTTATCCTTCTTGTCGCCCTTGTTCTTCGGAACCTTATTGGATTTCTTGTCCTCGGGGATAAAATTGTACCCGAAGCCTTGCAGAACCGCCTTGTGCAATGTTTCGTAGTCCTTCTTGGCTTCCGCGATGCTCGCCTTTGAGGCTCCACCTTTCTGACGTGACTTCATTTCATTATAAAGGTCTTGCAAAGCTGACTGGGCGTTGTTCTTGGTCTTGTACCATGATCCTTCTGCGATATAGCTTGATATGAGGTCGTAAGCCTTCTGATTGCCTCTCAGATTTTCAAAGACACGCTCCTGCATAACGGTTTTTCCAGTCACCGAGTTTTTATTGCCGCTCGGCTTAAATTCGAAGCCCGTAAGTTCTTCGAGCTTTTTCTTGATTTGCGGCACAAGCCATGTAGCTTCATTCATTATTTGCAGAAGCATGTTTCGGAACCGTTCAGGATTGCGGTTACACCAATTTTTGAAGTCATTGCCGTACAGACCGAGGTGTTTCTTTATCGTATTGAGTATCTTCGGAACGTCATCATTGGCAATCTCGTTGATGTCCGACGTGACATCATTCGCCTTGTTGCCAAGAACCTTTATAGAAAAGCCAATATTTTTATTCCACTTCACCATATTGGCCTGGAATACCGCCCATTTCTGTCCGCCCTCATCTGCCAGTATGCGTATCTTGTCCTCAAGCGTCTTGCCTGCTCCAGCGGCGCCAAGGATGGCGCTTGCAACGCTATCCATCTTTGATTTTGTCACTTCGTCAAACGCCGACAATTTCAGCTGGTACGCATCGGTGGAGTGCTGCAAGTCCTTCAAGTTCTCCTCAATGGTGTCGTTGAACGGATTTCCCGATTTCCAGCCACCCGTAGAACCTATTGCGTCTGCAATCATGCCAGCATCGCCCGACGCTACGTTCTTCGCGTTCTCGACACCCTTTCGAAGGATGTCATACTGCTCATTGAGGTCTTTCGCCTTTTTAATCTGTTCATCAATAGTCTTCGTGTAGGCGTCGCTCTTTATAAGCAACTGCTTCATGCTGTCAATTTGCTTTTTCAGCTCCGTGTCCGTTGTGCCCTTCTTTGCGCCCAGGGCATCATAGTAGTCCTTCATCCAGTCAGAATCTGGAGCCTGCAAGCTCTCCGCCTTCTCCTTTATCGCGCTGAACTCGTTGTAGATGCTCGATATAACCTGCGTGACAGCCATAAATGTCAGTCCGACCCAGCCGCCCACAAAGCTCAACATGCCTTTCAGCTTCGAGCCGGTCATATTCATTACAGCAGCCATTGTACCGCCTTTTAGAATTATCTCTCCCTGTCTTGCGGTTATCTGACCCATAATGACAAGCTGGTCAATTAACTCTTTTGTGATAAGACCTTCCCTAACGGCTTTTTGCATCTGCAATATAGACAACTTACCCTCCAGTGCAAGTCTGCCCATTACCGCCTGTTGCGTCTGCACATCGGCGAGCCAATAGGCTCTTTTCTGAACGTTCTGCGTCGCTATTTCCTGCGTTATCTTTCTTTCGAGAACGAGCTGCTGCTGTTCTATGGCGTAATTGCGGAGCTGTATCTTGGCCTGGTCGTTCAAATTCCTGTCGATTGAACCGATACCCAAGCGCGAAGAAGCAAGACCAAACAGCTTCTTTGACAGGAATACGCTCGCAAATGTCAATAGGGCAGGGCTTAACTTGTCTATCGTCAGAAGCAAATCCGTAGCGCCTTTTATCGCGAACATAAAGGTGCCGCCGATGACGTTTTTGCCTTCCGCGAACCTACTGAGCATGATTTCCCATGCGTCCTTCAACTTGTTCCACTGACCCAGAAGCGTTTCACTCAGCACCAGCTGCATATTGTAGAACTGACCTCCCTCGTCTGTCATCTTCCACAATACCTTCTGAACATCCTCGAAGCTGACCTGACGCTTGGAAATCATCTCCTTGACATCGCTCTGCTTGTAGTTGGTCTTGTTGTTCTTACCCTCAGAGTTGTACAATTCAGTTATCTTCTGCAACAGAGGCAAGCCTGCGTATGCAAACTGACGCAACTCCTTACCATCAAGCCATGAACGCGCCTTTACCTGGCCGTATGCCAAGCCCAATCGCTCGAAGCTGACTCCAAGACCTGATGCAATATCCGCAAGTCGCTTGGTTGTGTCATACAAAGAATCGGCTTCCACTCCGAAAGCTGCGAGCTGCTTGACATCTCGATTCAACTCGCCGAACTTGAACGGAGAACGCAATGCAAGCTCCTGCGTCTGCGCAAAAAGCTCATCCGCTTTTGTGACATCACCCAAAATGGAGCGCAAAGCTATATGCTGCTGTACAATCTCGCCGCCCGTCTGCACAATAGCGTTGAAAAGCGACTGCGCACCGTACACAATACCGCCCTGCAAAAAGAGAGACTTTATGTCATTCAGCGTGCCGTGCATCTTGCTCGCCTCTGCATTTGCGCCCGCAAGAGCTGCCGCCAAGTCGCTACGCACCTTTGCCGCTGACTTCGCTATCTCCTGCTGGCGCTCACGCTCCAAGTCGATACCCCTGCGTATGCCTTTGTTTATAGCCTCCTGTGCCGCTACGTTCGTTGCTTTCTGGTCTTGCAGCACTCGTCCCGCCAGCGTTGTGTCGTGACCTGCACCGATACTTCCTATACGACCAACTACATTCTGGCCATCTACAAGCCAAGTGCGCATCTGTCTAAGATAGCGCATAATGTCGATAAGACGATGTATCTCAGCCTCCGCTTTGCTCACGTCGGCTCCCAACGATATGCCGCGGCTAAACTCACGTCTGAGCGCCCTTACCTTATTGCCAAGCGAGTCGTAACGAGCCTCCGTCGCCTTTATTTCAGACAATCTCTGCTTGTTGTCGCGTGCTTCCTGTCTTTCGTTCTTCCTGTCCTGCTTTTTGTTAGCTCTCGTAATGGCATTGTTCAGCTTGTCCTGCTCCGACTTGGCGTTGCCGATTTCGTTTTTGAGTATCTTGTACTCCGAAACCAGTTCCGCCACCGCGTTCTTGCTGCCAATGCCGGCATTGTTGAACTTGTCGCGCATTTCCGTCAGTCGCGAAATGGCACTCTCCGCTCTTGATGTGTCAGCACCGACCTTAAAGCCTTGTCTGGCAGAGTCGTTGAGTTCGCGTATTTTTCTGTTCACCTCGCTTATAAGCTCCTGCAAGCGTCTGTATCTCGCCTCCATTGTTTCGAGGTTGCGGTCGGTTGCTTTCGCGCTCTGATTGGCACCGCTTTGGTCTTTCAGAGTCCTATTCACTCTTTCTTTCCAAAGTTGAAGCTCGTTAAGAGTATCGCCGAATCCTTTGTTTAGCAACTGCTTGCCCGAGAAGCTCTCAATAGTAGTCTTTATTCGTTCTATCTCGCCGCGTACCGCCGTAAGTTTTGAAGTATCCGTGCCAATTTCAAGACTCTTACCCTTTAGTTTGTCGATATTGCCGAGAATAGTGTTTATCTGCTCAACAGCCAATTTCTGCTTACTAAAGGCCGAGTCAACGGAAGCTGTCTCGCTTGCGGTTCTCTTGTATTCCTGAACCTTGCCAGTAGCTTTCGTGTATGCGAAGGCTATATCAGACAGTAGGGACTTGACTTTCGCACCGTTAGCCAAGAGATTATCGTCAGCAAGCATGGTTTCCATTCTTCGCTTGACACCGCGCAGCGTATTTCCGCCAGAGAGTAGCGCTGTGGTGTCTATTCTATTACGTATACCCCTTGATTGCAGGCTTTGAATTTCAGCAAGTTTGTTTTTTGTCGTTTCAAGCTCCCTGTTTAGTCTTGCAGCGTTATTCTTTGATGCGGACAGCGTATTCTCCTTGTCAAAAGCCTTTTCTATTTGTCTTACGTCAGTGATTAGGTTTCTGAACTTTGCGTTATAGGCAGACATAAATGCGTTATCAACACCGCCCGCCGTCTTTCCTGCTTGCAAGTTTATAAGCTCATTACGGAAGTCCATAAGAGCTTTCTTTGCACGGTCAAGTTCGCCGGTATTAATGCCAGCATTGACATTCTTGATGCCGCTAATTTTGTTGAGTTCGATATTGACCTTCTGAAGAAGATGGAGATAGTTGAGGGCGTTCGACAACTGTTCTTTCATTTCCTTCTTCTTCTTTGGGTCTTGCTCTTTATTAATGCTAAGATTTAACGAATTAATCATGCCCTCAAGTCTCTGAACGTCTTTCAACATGCTATTCAGAGCCTTGTGGGAATTATCCTTTATTCCGAGCTGGAACCACAAATCGCCTAAATTTCCGCTTGCCATATCCTGAAATATTTATCGTTTAGATTTTGTTGTTTAAATAATCGGAGAGGCTAATCTTCTTGCCGACAAGACTGCCCTCCTTCTCCTTCTTCTTTACCCAGTTATCCCAAAGGTCGTCCATCTCCTTTGCGGTGTGCTTGACACTGCCGTCCGAGTTGCGCTTCTTGTCTTTCTTATACACAATAATGGGTTGGTCTGCAACCATGAGGTCTATCTGTGCCGAAGTGTAGCCCCACCAGTAGTCGTATGCCTTGATGCCGTAGCGCGTGGCAAAGAGGAACGGGAACTTTTCGGCTAACGAGAAGGCTGCTCCCCAGCTTGTCCTGCTCGGGTAGCTTTCACTTCTCTCTTCGTCATCGTCATCGCCAGATCCGTCATCCCTATCGCTAATATGGTAGTCAGCGAGCACACTACCGACGGAACTTTTTTTTTAGCTGCGTCAACAACTCTCAAGACTTCGATGGCATCCAAGTCCTTGATATAGTACAACCAACACCAGTAAGCCCAGTAGAAGAAGCGCAGCTTCCAAAAGTTATTAAGAAGAACGATGGCACACAACTTTACGCCACGCTTCCACTCGTCTTCCTCTCTTGTCGTGACGTGCGAGAATTTTCTTATCGCACCTCGTTTAAGCCAACCGATTTTGCGCTTTTTACCCATGAACACAACCGCTTCGGGTTCCGCCTCCAATACGCTGTCAAGAGCTTTCTGTAACTCGTCACTGGGCTGTTCCATCTTCTTTTCTTCCATGTTGTTTTCTTGATGTTAAGTCTTGTAAAAACAAAAGCGGAAAACCGCGACCCTTGATAAGTCCGCCGCTTTCCGCTTCATATTCGATTGCGTTACGCCGCTTTTTGCTTTAAGCAGATACTGCCGCCTTTGTAAGCCAAGCAACGCTCTTCAAACCAGCGCCTTCAACAGAACCACTAAACTTAAATGCGACAGGTTTGGTTCCAGTTTCATCCCACTGCATAGTTGCATAGAGCGAAAGGTTTGTGATAACCATCAAGTTGTCCTTTGTTTCGTCAACGATACAGATTGTGCCGGTCATCTTAAACTTCTTTGTTTCCAATGCGGTGCCAGTATAACCTGTTGTAACATCAAGAGCTGCATCACCAGAACCTTTGATAGTAAACTTGGTGATGTCGCCAACAGCATCCTCGCCAAACATTGCAGAGAGCAAATCTTTTGCCTTGGAAGGCACAACCATCTCTACGTTAAAGTCTCCAAGTTCTGCGGTAGTCGCCCAATCGCCGCCAAGACCTATTACCTTGTAGTGGTTGACGGTCGGGTCTTCCATTGTCGCCTTCAGTGAGTCAACCTCCACGGGAAGCTCCAATTCTGGAGTAAACTCGATTGTTGGCTTTGACAGGTCAATCATACCCTTTGAATACAAGATGCTCTTAGGGCCTACAAATCGGTCTTTGAGCTCAAGAATTTTCTTCATTGCCATAATTTAATACTTTTTTAGTTAAACCTTATTTTGTGTTATTTGGTTCTTAACAAACCTTGCACTATCGTTACCGAGAAACCGTCGCCGTCATCTGTTTGCAGAGTGACGCGAGGCTTGGTCACGATGATGTTGTCTGTTGAGATTGGAAACTTTGTCATTACCGCACCGACTTTTTCAGATACCGCAGATACGTTTAACGTATTGGGGTTCCTGGCGGATGTCTTGTCACGGACATATATCTCTATCTGCGCGGTAGTTGTATAGTCGTTGAAACTGCCGTCGTCGTTCATCTCATTGTTGTAGATGCTCGACGGGAAAGACACAACGATATAGCTGTCGGGCCTGTCGCAGACAGACTTCGGGCGGTTTCTTGGATAAACCTTGTCGCAAATGCCTTTTACGGCATTGCCAACATCGTAGTATAGTGTCTTTATGCTTATCATATATAGCAAATTTTTTCAATCTGCGGCATGGCGTCACGTACACTGGTCAAGACATCGTGCCCCATCTTGTCTTGCACATAGTCTGCGTAAACCATTGGCGCAACGACAATTAGAGAGTATGTGTCCCTTTTCCACGGTTTCATCGACTTCAATTTCTGAATAGCGGCTTGTCTTCCATCAACATGTCCTGGACCGATATTGCCTATGTACTTGCCAGGTTCTCCACTCTTGGTCGGGAAGACTGGTACATCATCCCACCATCGTGTTACAGACAATTTTTCTCCGGGACTGAGAGATACTCTTACTGGCTTTTCTATCCCCATGTCCGCAGCACCAACAACCCTAACAAGTTCGCCCCTGTAGTAGATACCGACTGCAAACGAGTTTATGAGGTTTCCTGTAACAGAAATGAAATCTCTTTCAGCATAAGCTGTCCTCAACACCTCTGTGGCCATCTTCTCCATGTTTTCGAGCATCATCTCTTTTGTGTACTCTTTCACATTTCTGAAAAGACGGAAAAAGAGCTGGTCGGAATATTTGCCGTGAACTGATTTTAAAACCGCCATACGCTAAACCCTTGTAAAGTCCCAATAAACAACAGTTCTATTATTGTCAGGCTCGCAGTCCTTCACCATTCCGACCTCGGTGTTGTTGCCGACCGTTGCGTAAATCATGTCGCCATCAAGAGGACATCTGCCGGCATCCCATTCGTCATATCTGACAGGAATTGATGCCTTCCTCTTGTTCTCGTCAACATTCTTGCCGCCCTCGGTAGTCGTATCTGTATAGCTGCGGCCCTCGCCTTCGTAGATTACAATCTCCGTATCCTCGCCGACCTTTGCGTCGTCATCCGCGAACGGGTCGTTCTCGTCCGCCTTGCCGACAAGCACCCTAACGATTTTTATCGTGTGAGGGTATCTCGGGTTCCTGATATTTGCCTTTCTCATACATCCTTATTTTATAATGTGAGGAAGCGGGCATCCGAACGCCGAAATGTCGGCACGCTTCACGCCATGAGAGGTTATTCTGAACGACGACTTCTTCTTTAACATCGAACTTGGCTCAAGCTTCGCATAGATTGCGTTGGCTTCCGCCTTGAGTTCCGCACGGTCACGCTCGGATATTTCAAAACCACCTTCCGTATGGCTCCATCCGTTATCAGAGTCGGAAGTGTTGTTCATCTTGCTCGGGCCGAGAACAAGCCATTTTAGAATGTCTGCATAGGCAAGGCGAACATCGGCGGGATTGGCGTCTACATACGCCATGTTTCCGTCCAGCGCTCTTTCAATGAGGATTGTACGCACCGTGTCCTCGGGTATGCTGAAACGTACCTTGCTGAACAGTGCGTCCTCCAGTGTGTGAATTTTATTGCCTTTATCCATAATGCCTATTCTGTCGTTAAATTCAGAGATTGTTTACGCTATCCGTCCAAGTGCAGCCGATTGCAGCCACAGGAGGACGGATAGTTTTTATGTTTAGGCAGCTACGCCTTCGCCCTTCTTGGTGATGTCGATAATCCAACGGTACGGGAAGTCGAGCATCGCCGGTACTGCGGCAAACATGAGGTCGGTATGCCACTCCATGTAGTCGCCGTTGGCGATTGTAGAGTTGCAGAGCAGGCCGAGACCCTTGTTCGTCTGCGCGAACACCTTCTGAACGATATTGGTTCCGTACTTCTCGAACATCGGCTTGTCAGCAACCTGCTTGCGCTCGTACTCGAAAGCATTACCGGCAGGACGGAGAACAACGATGTTGTCATCCCAGCCCTTAACCTTGACAACCGAGCCGTCGAACTTGAGGTTGCGCTCCTCCTCGTCGATAATCTCGATGCGTGAGATACCCTGGATGTCGGCGAACGCCTTGAGGAACATCTCTGTGTTCACGCCGTAGTCCTCAACATAAGCAACATAGTGGGCCTTACACCAGTTGATGTACAGCTCCTTAATCTGCTTGTTACCAAGGAAGGTGTTGTAGAAGGTGTCGTAGGTCATCTGCCATACGAGGGCAAGGCGGTTCTGACCGAACTCCTTGCGCCACTCGCTCTCGATCTTGCGCATCTGTTCGAGGATGTTGCAGTCAACGTTAGCCCATTCGAGCTTGCCGCACTTTCTGAAATTCTCCTTCGGAATTGGCACCTTGTGAAGCGGAATCTGGATACCACGGGCGATGCCTGTATAGTCAAGCTCGCCGGTTGTAGCCAGCTTTGCCACCATGTAGTTCATGGTCATGTCGAGAGAGTCCATCAACTCCTGGGTGTCATTGCGCCACTGCTTTACGAGGTCGCGGTCGTTACCAAACTCCTCAAACTGCTTCTCGCGGTAGTTGCGCTCCTCTGCGGTTTCCTTGAAGCCGTCGGTAATGAAGTCGGGAATAGTGGCAGAATAAACTGCCAATGCACCCTTGTCCTTCTGGAACGAACCTGCGAGCGGAGCACGGAGGTTAGCGAGCGTTGCAGCGTGCAAAGCGGATGCCTCCACTGAGAATGTAGCCACGCCCTTATGGTTGGTAGGCGTGAGGTCGGGCGCGATAGTACCCTGCGTGAGATACCAGCCGTAGTTTACATGGAAGATGTCCTTCTTGTCGATAAACTTCTGCAAGTATCTTGTATTCTCGGGGTCGCTGAAGAAACGCGCCTTTCGGGAATTATTAAAATCAAACTTTGGCATATCTTTTCGTTTTTGTGTTGTGTGTTTTTCCGATTAGTTCTCTGCGTACCACCACTCTGCGTAGCGGCTCTTGTTCATCGCCTCTACAGCCGGCGGGATCGGACTCATGCGCGACTTCCACATAACCACGTCAGTGCCGAGCAGACAGAAGTCGTTGAGGTAGCGCGGAGCATAGAACTTGTCACTGCCAGCCAATGCGTGGAACGGCATGTCAACGTCGCATGGAGCAAAGCAGTTCGGGTTAGTAACCATAGCGGAAACAGTTGCGCCTGCCTTTTCCGCCTCCACGAGAACCGTACCGACGGTAAGGGAGCCGAGAGTTTCTGCGAGTGTAACCTTCCAAACATCCTTGCCGTCCTGCACGTCATTTTCAACCGCAGTAACGAGCACGCCTTTACCCTTTGTCTTGAAGTCCTTCGGACCAACCATGAGATTGTCGCCCACAAACGGAATGTGGTGATAGCCGTCGCGTGTGATGTAGATGGCTGTATCCGTAGCAGCGGTGGTAGCCTTAGCCACCTCATAGCTCTTGAGCACCTTGATTGTGCCGCCGCTGTTGTCCGCAAAGCCGAGGCTGTGCTCGATGAGGTCGCCGGCATAAATCTTGGCTGGGCCAGGGAACGGGTTTTTCAGGACACCGCCAATCGGAGGGCGACGGAACGCTTCCTTAACGGCGCCAGGCAGGTCAACAAACACATGACGCTGACCACCGATAGTCATTTCTGACTGCAAGATTACAGCGCCGGTAGCATTGACTGCACCCTGCGCCATCATCTGTCCGTAGTAATCCTTGTTGTTATCCATAACTTTTTACCTTAAAAATTAAAATGTTTACTTCCCTTTCGGTTCGATGATGTCATCCCACTCGTCGTCACGGATTGTCTTGCCGCCGCCAGAAGAAGAGCCGCTGCCCTTGTGCGGTATAGCAGTGTTGCCTGTAGCACGCTTGAAGTCGGTTGTGTAAATACCCTCTGCCTTTGAAACCAGGTCGATTACATCGGCATCATGGTCGGGAATTTCAAGTTTGGAGATTGCAGTGTCAAGAAAGAAATCGTTAAGTTCGAGCTTTGCCTTGTCAAACTTATCCTTCAAGCCCTTTCTGACCGCTTCGATTGTAGCGGCTCTTGATGCCTTCTTGTCGCGCTCCTCATTTGCCTTTTCGAGGGCTTCGAGCTTCGCGAGCAGCTTGTCGTACTTGTCGTCGGGCTTGTCCCCCTCGCTCTTCTTTCCATTGCGCTCCTCCTCTTCCTTCTTCTTGCGCTCGGCTTCCTCTCTGCTCTTTTTAATCTCGTCAGAGACATTCTTGTGCAGATTGCCGTCCATGCGCTTGAGTCGGTTTGCCACCTTGGTAACTATCTTAGCGTTCGCAGCCTCGTCGTCACCAAATTCATCCAGTACGTCATTAAGTTCTTCGTTAATGGTTTTCTGGCTAAGTGCTTTGAACTTGGTGGTATCAACCTCCTTGTTCACCAATGAAAGCAGTTCTTCTACTGTCATATTTAAAAGTTTTTGTGTTGGTTTTCGGTAGTTCTTCTACCATTAGTGTATAAATATACGTTTTTCTTTCGCAAAAATATGAATAAATATACAATTAACCAAATATTTTCGATATATTTGCATAAATATTTTGTATATATATGCAGAAAAGCTGTTTTTCAGGGTTGAAATTGGATAACGGAGAGCCTATTTACACTCAAGAGTACATTCAATCACTAAGAGATAAAGACAAGAAGCATCCCGACAGGTTGAAGATTATCGCTCAACGTGGCGGACAGGAGCGTATGCTTTCCATTGATGCTGATATTAAGATAGTCGGAGGCTCGCGAGGCGGCCCGCTCGATGAGAATACGATGGTTTTAACGTCCAAGGGCTTCGTTAAAATCAAGGAGCTGAAATATGGGGATACCGTAATCGGTTCGGACGGGAAAGGACATCGTGTTTTGGGACTCCTCGCTTATCCGAAAAGAGATTGTTACGAGATTACACTATCCGACGGAGCGAAGATAACTTGCTCTGACGACCATATTTGGAACGTTTACATTGACGGAAGCAGACGGTGTATGCCTCATCTCGCTTGTGAGATTGAGAAATATATCACCGACGGATACGACATAACCATTCCGTGCGTCAAGCCAGTGGAGTTTGATGAAAGCTACGGACTCGCTTCTATCAGTGAAAGAATGTCTACACTCGAAAGACTTATCAGTAATACGGGAAGAAAGAGCGGCGAGTATTGGTGCAAAAAATACCGCACTTCCAAGCAGGCTACCGACTTTAAGTATTTGGTTGATAGTTTAGGTTCGGTGTGTTATGTGCGAAAAACAGCGAAAAAGAAATGGTCGGTAAGGTTCAACTATAAGAAAAAGGAACTTGTAAGGCGTATCGTAAGCTGCAAGAAAATCGGGAAGAGGGATTGTTGCTGTATTGCAGTAGACAACCCAGATGCTCTGTTTGTAGTCGAAGACTTCATAGTCACCCACAATTCCAAGTCCTTCTCTTCTCTCATGGAGGTACTGAAAGACATTAAGAATCCAGACTTCCATGCAACAATTCTGCGTAACGAGAAGGATGACCTTCAATCGCTTGTAACGGACTCGTACAAGCTCTTCTCGCAGTTCGGCACATACAACAAGTCGCAGAATGATATGACGTGGAACTTCACCAACGGAGGCTGGCTAAAATTCTCATACTACGCAGGCTCGTACCAGGACTTCAAGACCCGCTTCCAGGGCCGTCAGTTCGCATACGTGTGCATCGACGAGGGAACCCAGTGTCCGTACAAGAAGTTCAAGTATCTGCTTACCAACAACCGTAACGCCTCGCAAATCCGCAACCGCTTCTGGATAACGTGCAACCCTGATCCTGAGTCGTGGGTGCGCAAATTCATAGACTGGTGGGTAGACGAGGACGGATACATTATCCCCGAGCGTGACGGAGTCATACGCTACTGCTTCATGGACGGAGATACTCCCGACTCAATCTATTGGGGAGATACGCGAGAGGAGGTTTACGAACAATGCGGAGGTATCATAGATAAGCTGTGGAAAGAAAGCTATGCCGAACTCGGATATACCAAGCTCGAAATGTTCATCAAATCCGCCACATTCATTCGTGCCGACGTATCGGAAAACATCAAACTTATCTCTACCGACGCATCATATCTCGCCAACCTTGCACAACAGGACGAGGAGCAACGTATGCGCGACCTCGAAGCCAACTGGAACTGGAAGTCCGCGGGCGACGATATGATAAAAATGGCAGACCTCGAAGAAATATTCGACAACGCCGTACAGGTCGGAGATGGAGTGCGGCGTGCATCCGCCGACATTGCCTTCACCGGCGGCGACAACTTTGTGATGTGGCTGTGGGAGGGATGGCACTGCAAAGACCTTGTAGTAATGCGACTCGACTCTCAAACGCTCGTGTCTGCGGTGCAGGCGAAGCTGCGTGAATGGGGAGTGGAGGAGTGCAACTTCACTTACGACTTGCAGGGTATCGGTCAGTATTTCAAAGGTTTCTTTGCCGATGCCGTACCGTTCAACAACCAGGCAGCACCTATTGCTACGACACATCAGGAAGAAAAGGGTATCAGATTCCTGTACAAAGACCTTAAATCACAATGCGCCTTCCTGTTCTACAAGATGATAAAGGAGAAGCAAATCTCAATAGAGCCATCGCTGCTTGAGCGCAAGTATTCGGGAGACGGATTTGACAAGGTGCCGCTGCGTCAGATTTTACAGAAGGAGAGAAAGATGCTGCGCCGCGACGACAACAGCGACGACAGGGGCTTCAAGCTGCTGCCTAAGAAGATGGCCAAACGGTACGTAGGACACTCGCCTGACTTCTTCGAGTCATGGCTATATATAATGATTTTCAGCTTAACTAAAAAGAAACACAAAAAGATAAAAGGACTATGGATGCTTTAAACAATGTAAAAGACGTGCGGGAGCTGCTCGTCCGAAAGCCGTTTTACGAAGTGACCCCGAAGGGTTATATGAAACACGGAATTATCGACCGTGAGTTTTCCGAGAATGAAGACCCTTGTATGCCTGCGGATGTGCTGTATCGCAACATCAAAACACAGCAGGACTTCTTGCGCGAGTTCTATCCGTCAGGACACAGGATTTGCGACCCGCAGCAATATCCCGACATCTGGAAGAAGAACCCGGAAACGGGACTTTGGTGCGTACAGAAAATTCAGCGCACCGCGTTTGCTTTCCAGCAGGTGATTTGGACCAAGCACGTTCTTCATGTGACTGGCAACGATATTCAGTTCGAGCTTGCGGAGGGAACCGAAGAAGGTAGCGAAGAGAAACTACAAGAACTGCTCACGAAATACAAGAAGGGCTGGCTCATGCACGATATGGAGATACGCTTCTTCGAGGCGGTATCCGCATACATGAAGGTTGCAGACTGTGCCATTGTAGGCTATTTCGACAGCGACGGCAAATTCGGAACGAGAACACTCTCGTTCGACCGTGGCGATACACTGTTTCCGAGATACGACCCACTTACCGGCGAACTGATTGCGTTTGCACGCAAGTATGTGGACTATGACGAGGAAGGAGAGGAGCGCATCGAGTGGGTTGAAGCATGGGACAAGAAAAAGTTCTACCGCTTCAAGAAAGACCTGTCGGGAGGCACTGCGAGAAATGCCTTTAGAAAGGTCGCGTCTATCTTCGGTGTGTCCGAATATGCCTGTGTTGAGGATAAGCGGCACGGTTTCCCGTTCATACCTGTAGCATACGCCCGCAACGAGGACGGCCCTTGCTGGTCTGCCGTACAGCGCAATATCGAGGATTACGAGGAGGCGTTCTCGTATCTCTGCGAGAACAACAAGGCGTACGCCTTCCCGATACTCACGCTTACCGGCGAGGGGGATGAGATAGAGATAAAGGGCGATACCAACGGCGCTGCTAAGACGATTATGATTACCGACACGGACGGCAAGGCGGAGTTCCTCAATGGCACGGACGCGTCAAACGCCTTCGCTACACAGCTCAACAAGTCTTATGACCTCATCTATGAGCTTTCGTTTACCGTGAAGCCGCCCGAACTCAAATCGGGAGACCTGCCGGGCGTTGCAATCAAGCTGCTGTATTCTCCAGCCCTCGAAGCTGCCATGAACGACGCACAGAGATTGCAGCCGTTCCTCGACCAGTTGGTGCGTATAACTAAGTTTGGCATCGGAACGGAGAACAACTGTATGGCCTCAATGGTCGCACTGCCGGTCAATGCGTGGATTGAGAGCTATATCCATCAGAACGACACTGAGCTTATCACTAACCTGGCCACTGCGGTTCAGAACAAATTCCTCTCGAAGCAGACTGCTTCTGAGCGCAATTCCAAGTTCTCGAAGAACGACGAGTTTACTCGTATCATGCGCGAGCAGAAAGAGGAAGACCAGCAGGACTTGCTCATCGACATCCAACGCCAGGAGGCACAGGTTGAGAACAACATCGAGCAGGAGGAAGCGCTTGCGAAGATTAACACCAAGCAGTCTGGCGACGACATCAATACGGGCCGCGGAAAGAAAGGCAGACCGAATAAAAGCGGGAGAGATTGGGATGATGCCGGAAACTATCCGGGCCGTAACAACTGGAAGAAAACCCTAAGAAAGTAATTTATGGAGTCACGAGAATACGCACTTAACAGAACGAAAGCGCAGATAGCCTGCGAGTCGCGCGTGCAGAAGCGGCTGTTTAAGGTTGCTCGCGAGATAGTGTCGCTCGCTTCCAAATATAGGAGGGGAGCGACACTGACAAACGAGAACGGGTTTATTGCGGCCTCGCAGCGCATTGCGTTAGGCGTTGCTGAGGGAATAGAAAATGACATTGCAGTCTGTGCCAAGACTGCGTGCACCATACTCAATATCGGCACGGAGAACACGGAAGCCTTTCTTGTGTCAAAGGTGTTCGGCAGGACATCAATGGAGCGAACCACCAGTTATCTGAAAAACTTTGCGGAGGACATGGTGCGTATGTGCAAGGCTGGCGTATTGATGAAATACACCGACTCGCAGCTCCTGTCCGCAATACGTACTGGATATAAAGACCCATACACCACGTCCGTAATCACGAAGGCAAGAAAGGAGGATATAAACATCGCCACGCCTTCATACGGCAAGGGTGTATTCCATTCGGCGTATCAGAACATCGCCCGCAACGCGCGACAAATGGTCGCCGTCGCATGGGGTAGAGCCGAACAGCAGTACGGCAAGGAACATGGGGCGATAGGCTACTACATCTTTCGAGGCTCCAGTTATTTATGCCCAATTTGTGATGATGAAACCACTTACATTCACCACTTTGGAGACCCCTATCCTCCGCTCCATTCGAATTGTCGATGTTTTGTTAAATTTGTTTACGAAAAAGAGGAGAAGTAATTATGTCAGAATACACATTGTCTGCCTATATGTACAAGTTGAAAAAGCAGTACAACATGGCGGATATTTCATATCTTATATATGCCGACCTGCGTGCGGCAGGTTGGGGTAAAGGCGACGCTTGGAATGTGGCTTTCCAAGGCCAGGGCCTAAACTGGGCCAAAGCCGAACTGCTTCGCGAGATTGAGAAGCTCGAAGCACTCGACTCCGTTCAGGCGCGCATCGCGGATGTGCAGGGCACAAACTCGCCCAGGAACGACGAGATAACCGCGGAGGAACTTGCAAAGGAAACTTCAAAGGAATCCATTCTGCGCAAGCTGGTTGCTGCTGAAAAGAAAGCCAAGAAAGGCTCTCCTGACTGGCTGAAGATTGTGTCGCTTGAGGCGGACTATAACAAAATCAAGCAGGATGAGATAGATGTGGAGAACAATACGGTTCACTACTATGTACCAATCAACTATCCCACTTCGTGCAAAAATTGCCTTCTTTATAAAAACAAGAAAGATAAATAAATACAGGAATAGCCTTGCAGTAATCTCTTTGCTGCAAGGCTATTCCTGTTTCTACTTGTACTTCTTGCCGGCAACCTTTTCAAGCGTCGCCATGAACGTTTCTTCAATCAAACTGTCATTGAAGGTCGGCAGAAAAACCTCTTCTGGAAGTGCCTTTCTTTCTGCCGTCTCCATGATGATACGCAGGCCCATTTCGAGAGCATACTTATCTTCGATGATTTTAATGATACACTCTTCCATAACTATCTCTGTTTACTCTTCTTTCTTTGCAGGCAGGTCGTCCTTGATAAAGCTGTATTCCTGCGTCTCTTCCGCGCTCTTCATGTTGGATATGAGGAAGTGCTCCGCAAGGTCTGCTTCCGTGATGCCGTATGTCTCGTAGATAACTCCGCTTGGCGTGCGCTTCTTGTAGAACTTGCAGGAGTTCCACATCACTCTGCCAAACTTCTGCTGTGACGGTATCTCCTTTTCCTCAAGATTGTTATCCTCACAGAACTGTCTGAAGCTGTCATACAGCGTCTTGGCGTTTATCCAAACTGGTATCTCGCCCTTCGTTCCCTTGTCACAGCGTATCTCATACGCCTTGAGCCATGCCAGCACGGGCTGCGTGCCGAGATATGAAAGGATAAGCTGCTTGCGCGAACCTTCCGCAGACGGGAACTGAAACTTGCGCTCTCTCAACATACGCTCGCCTTTAAGAACCCAGTTGAACACACCTGAAAGCTCCTCCTTGATAATCTCCGCCGCAAGACGCGGATTCTGCTTCTCTTTCGGGATTGTAACGTCGAAGCTGACATACTGCAAGCGTCTGATAAAGCCGAGGGTAACATCCTCGGGGAACGGAAGCTCGTTGAGATTGAAGACGAGGTATGGAAGGCTCTTTGATTCCAGTACGTTCTCGCCCAGCTTTCTGTACGGTACGGGCTCTCCGCTCACAAGCCTCTTGAACATACCAGTATTCTTGCGTCCGAACTTCTTCGGGTCGGAGTCGGAAGACCAGTTGAAGATGGCGTTACGGATAGGGTAGCGCCCTCTCATGCCCTCGTCACCGTCAGCGGTAAGCTCCGCATAATCCATTTTTGATATGCGGTCTTTGCCGAACAGGGCGCACATAACCTCGAATATCACACTCTTTCCGTTTGCTCCGCTACCGATAAGCATAAGGCACAGCTCTATTTTGTCGGACATCTTTCCCTCATACGGGTTGTATGCGTCGCCGCGCTGCACCAAGCCGAGCCCCATGAACATCTGCAAGATGTCACGCGAGTCCTTGTCGGGCAGCACATCAAGCAGGAATCTCTCCCATTTCTTGCACTTCGCTTTCGGATCGAAGTTGTACGGATGATAGTAAGTCACATGATAATGCGGAGAGAATGGCATCGCCGTAGGAGCCACACGCGCAAGACCGAAGTCAACGACACCGTTGGCGAACGCCACAACGTCGAACTGCGGAACAAGCACGTTGTAGTTCTTGATTGTGTCGATGAACGACTCCTTTCTGATTGTGGAACGACCGAGCACGGGTGCTATGAACAAGTCCTCCATAAGCAACTGGTAAGCCTGCTCCACAACAATCGGCTCCACCACCTCGTATATCTTTCCGTTGAACGTATAGAACGCTCCTGCAAAATATTTTACAGGGCAGTCCTTGGCAAGCTCTCTGATACTCTTGCAGAAGCCTACCAGGAGCCTGTTCCAGCTCTCGCTGTTCACCTTGCCCCAGTCGGTTCTGTACATACCGAAGCCGTACTTCGCGTCTGCACTCAACGCCTTCAACTGCCCGTACAGCGAATCTATCGCCTCACCACTACTTCTTTTCATTCTTCCTTCTCCTTGTGTTTTTCTCTAATTGTGACATCACCTCGCGTCTTTCTGACCCTGCCGCCGTGCAGATAGACGAAAGCCTTTGCACCCTCTTCGCAATACACTTCCACTTCCGCATTGTCGTACATGTTGATAAACGCTCTCGCAAGGCCGTTTACAAATACAGTCGCTTCGCAGTCATGCCTTACATATATGTCGCCGCAGCTCTTGCCAGAGTAGGTCAGTCTTGCGACGCACTCTCCGTTTAATATCACCGTCGGCTTGTCGTCCGCAAGCACGTTCTCGTCCACGTACACGCCGTGGTCGTGAATGACATCTCCGAACTCCTTCCGTATCACTTCGCACGACGGAAAGTTGTGTTCTATGCAGAAGTCAATGCCTCTGACAAACTTCTCGACAAGCTCGTCTTTCGACGTGCCGTCGGCCCATTCGTCAGTCCATTGCTGGCACAGACCCAAGCCGACTGCCTGCGACTTCATCTTAGCCGAAAGTTTCTCTGTCTTTCTGTCCGCCATATTTATTTATCGTCATGCTTTGTGTTTCGTTCTATATACTCGCTCATGGCTTTCATCTTTGCCGTTTGGTACTCCGCATCACCGACGACGGTAGTATCAACGAACATGCCGGTAAAGATAGCCTCTGCGTTCTTGCCTTCCGTTCCGTGAGTGCGCCAATCGCCCTTCTCGTCACGAACCATGCCGAGCGCGTCGATTGCCTCGAACATCGTTGTGCCGATACCGAACTCCACCTTCCATCCGCCGCCGACCGTTTCGACGCAAATATACGGAAGCGAGCCTCGTGTCAGATGCTTGCGGACATCCTCACGGATACCTTCCTTGTCGCGGAGTTCCTTCAACTCCTGCTTGCTCAGACTGCGCGACTTCTTTGTAACTACAAAATTGCCGCAATATAACTTCTTTCCAAAATCCATATCTATACTTATTTAGTTAAACAATGTTTTTATCCTCTCTAAAGGCATTTCCTTCGCCCATATTCGCATATCAGCGTTGCGTCGCACTTGTTATCGTCTACGTTCTTGCACTTGCTTGTACGTCTAAAATCTTCGGTCGGAAACAATCGTCTTGCGGCGTTGATGGATGTCGCCTTGTTGTCCGTGCTTTTCTTTCCGCAGTAACTCTTGATAACCTTATCGTGACTTATCCAAATCTCCTTCTGCCAAGTCTTCGGAGGTACAAGATGATAGGGTATCTCAAGCGCAATCAACAGACCTTGCAGTAATCCGAACGTTTCTCCGAACGAGAATGTGGACTTTGCCGACGAACCGAAGATGGCGTGTATCTCCTCCATACAGCACACGCAACTTTCCTCGCACACCGTCTTGATGTTTTTCAGAAACAGCGCAATATCGTGATAGTCACAATCCTGTAAGGAGCAATACTCGCGCGTGCCGTCTGGGTGCATTACTGCTATGAAACCCTTTGAACCAGGGTCTATGCCGATGTAAGTCTTGTTTGCCATGTTATTTTACTCCCGATGAATTAAAACCTTTGTCGCCACGCTTCTTGTCGCCATTTTCTTTGTCGTCGTTTTCTTCTTTCTTGATAACGCCGCTCACAAGCTCCGTGTTTGGTATCTCTACGATACGCATCTGCGCAATCTTTGTACCGGCTGGAATAATAATGCTCTCTGACAGATAACTGCCTATCCCAAAGGTTTTCACGATTGCGCTCACTTCGCCGGTATAACCGCTGTCTATCAAGCCGAGCTTAACGTCGGCATCAATGCGGACTTCGATACGCTCTCCTTTGAAGTGCTCTCTTTGGGCGTACAAGCCCTTGGAAGACATACCACTTCTTGGCTGTATCACCGCAGCTAAGTGTTTAGGGAGCTGCATCTTGAAACCAAGTGGTATCGCATAGCGGCTCCAATCGCACACCTTAACATCTTCCTTTGTGAACACATCATACGCTGCATCGGGACCGAATGCTTTTTCAGGCATCCTGCCGCCGCAAAGTTCTATTACTATCTTCTCTCTTTCCATTTTATTTTTTTGCTTGTTATTTCTTGCCGTTCCACTTTACAAACTCCTCACAAGCCTCATCTTCGCCCATTACGAACGTGTAGAGGTCTTTGGCGAGGCAATAGGGCGCGCTGTCTGCATCCTCTTCCGCGAACATCGCGCAGTTTTTGCACTTATAATGCTCCTTGCGGTCATCTCCTTTCTTAATCATAAGCTGTTCTTATTTACATGAACATTATAATCTTCCTCACTAATTTTGTAAAATGCCGCACTCTCGGAGTAATAGCCGTTACTTGTTCCAAACCATCGAATAGTGACATCCCCATGGAACGTTGCTAAATGATAAAATGTCCAAGTATAAGTATCTTCAATACATTCTTCATCTACAGGATAGTCGTTGTTTAACTCTTCCGCTGTCAGTATTTCCTCATTCAGCAAATCAGCGAAATCACCGCAAATATCATCTATATATACATTCTCGCAACACTCTTGGTAGTGCGTCATAATGTAAAATTCTCCATCAGCGGTTTTGAAAAACAAAGCATCGTTTGAGTCATAATGGCTTCTCTTGACCTCAACGAGTGTTTTTCCTTTTAGCACATCAATGTCGCGATAGTTTTCAAATTCCAAAAACATAAGCTATTCCTCCTATATTAAACCCCAAAACAAAACCAAAGCACACCAGCAACCTTCATTTCTTCTTTAGAAAGTAATTCAAAACAATCAAGGTTATAATCCTTACTGACACAAGCCCTAATTTGAGGTGCAAATTGTTTTTGTTTCACAGCGATTGTATATAATGATTCGTGGGGGAAAACTGAATTTACATCCTCAACAACCGCGCACATAACCCTGCCATCTTTTCTGACTTCCGCATAACTTTCTATTTGCTGCTTTAGCTTTCCGACGGAATTATTTAAAAAAAACTCTTTTGGCGCAAGAAAAATGTCACCAAGTTTTAATTTCTCATTTTTATCCATAAGCTATTCCTCCTTGTCTTTAATTTCTATAAAATCACCGACTCCCAAACGAGCGTTGTTGATGCAATTACATATCCAACCCATAAGGTATGCCTGGTGCTCATTTCTGCCGTTATACATCCTTTCCAAATCGCACGCATCGTTGATAGACGATAGAACATGATAAGCCTCATGACAGATATTTTTCATAGTCATATCGCTCTTCTTTGGAAAGACAACGAGATTGCCGAAGTATTTCCCTGCCTTACTCATACACTCGTCATAAACCATACCTCCGTAGTTTCCTTCGTTCATAGGCTCGCCGTTGTGAACAAGAGGCTCGCCTTTCATGTTGGTAAAGCATTTGTCTATTTCTTCTTCCGACGTATTGTACATCACCCAAAGTTTCCTTGGGTAAATCTGCGGTGTATATTCGTAATATCCTTTCTTCTTCATATCTCAACTATTTTACTTTAACCATGTTAACTATCTCTATTGGCGCAATAGATTTGATATAATGATACCCTAACGGATCTGTATAGTTCAAGCTATTCCACCCTCTCCCGACACGAACATACGGAACCCTGCATGTACGGATGTTTATGCTATCCGCTTTGTCAGGGTAATGGATAACAATGGTTGCAGAATACCATACCGTATCGTCTTTAACAAATCCGCCGTTCTTGTATTTTTCACTTTGCCAAATAACAAAACCAAAGATTAAAACCGCTAAGGCAAAAAGTGATAAAAAACACATTTCTGCACTCCAGTCATTCAACCATCTTTTCACGTTCATATCCTCAATATTTATTTGTGCAACCTTCCGATATGCCACTTAGAGCACAGTTCGCAGAAATACGGACGTTCTCCCATTGTTTTCAGCTTCGGGTTCTGCTCAAGAAACTCCCATGCCTCATCCTCGGTATCGTAGCCAACCTTCTGCTTCCACGAGTTCCCCTTGCGAGTCCAGTGCCTTGCGTCGGGATGCAGGGTGGAGTAGGGTGCTTTGTTGTGGTATCTGTTTTTGCTCATATCCATTTTACGGTTGTTTCTCCGTTGTAACCTTTCTGCCATACAAACCATGCGTAGCTGACTGCACTGCCGCCACCATTGCGCATTGCAGCGAACTTGCCGTTCTTTGCGCACAACACTCTCTTTGAGAATTGCAGTACGTACTTAGGCGGCGTGTTTTTATAGAGCCTCTCGTAGCGTTTCTGACCCTCCAGGAACGTTGTCTTGAGAAACATCACACACAAGCCTCCGTCGGGAAGCAAGTCAAGCGAGTGTTGCACGAACTCCAATGCGTACTTGTAGGGTGGGTTGGTCAGTATGCACTTGCAGCCGTCGGGCATCGTATCCGCTTTAAAGAAGTCCTGCACATCGCCGTAACCCCGGTCTATAAGGTCGGTGCTCACAACATCGTGCCCGAACTCAACAAGACGCTCTGACAAGCATCCAGTACCACAAGCGCACTCCCAAATCTTCTTCGGCAGCTCGAAGTTGCGGACAAGTCTGTCAATCGCAACAGGGCTCGTAGCGTAGAAATCGTGCTCCTCACGCTCCTTGTCCGTGTGATTGCTCGCACCGATTGTTATGAAGGTGCTCTTGCCGTTTCCGTTCCAGTCCTTAGTCATTTTTCTGCATTTCATTGTTGAACTCTCTTTGTAATATCCGTTCGATATTCGCAGGCGACCCATACCAGTCGTACTTCTCCTCAGCCGGAGCATTTTTCGGCATACTTGTTTTGTCAAGTTCCATGATTGTAAGTATCGCATAGTTCGCAAGGTCAAGCAATGAGTCTCTCATACTCTCGTCCTTCACCTTCGCCTCGTCAGACATCAGAGACTTCACGCGCTTTAGCTTCTCGGACAGGTGCCCGTAGGCGTATGTCATACCGCACTCCGCAAACAATTCCGAGAAGCTATTGCCGTAGTCGTGATTCTTCGCCTTGAAGGTGTCGTACATGCCGTTGGTAATGTCGCGGAACGCATCGGCATCTCCAGTTGGCTGTTCAGTAAACGCGGAAAGCTTTGAAAGAACGTCAATCGGATCAAGGGAACATCCGTAATGCTCCATACGGTATTTTTTCCCGCCGCTGCGACTGCCACCACAAATAAAGTTGTACGCCCAGTCGTTCTTCGGGTTCTCTGTACTGAAAATATGGCAGAGATTAGCGTCGATGGCACGTCTTCCGTGTTGCATCACGTCGCCCAGGGATATGTAGAGCGGTTTCTTCCCGAGCGCATCGCTGCGCACCTTGATGCACTCGCCGACCCATGCGCAATGCGGGTCTTTCTTGTCAGCGGAGCTTATCAGCTTCGGACCGCCGCACACCTCGAAAAGCGGTACTTTGGGCGTTACATAGTTTTTGTCTCCGTGCGGAGTTTTCAGCATGGTCAGATACTGGATGGATTCACACATATCCGTGGCACCACGAAAGCTCGCCACTTGATACTTCCTCCTGATTATATCGTTGGGCATCCTAAACTTCAAGCCCTCCTTAATGTCCTCTCTGTTAATCATTGTTACTACTCATTCCTTTGTAAAAAATCCATTAACATTTCGCGGTTGTCAGAATTATCTTCTAAGCCGTAAACTTCAACGATATGATTATCTACAACCTTATTCCATAGTTCGCAAGGAGTAACCTCACGAAATTCAACCTTGGCAAATCCGCTGTCGGCAAGTCTGTTTATTATCTTTATCATCCTCGAATTACTATCCATTGCTACTCCTTTCATTATATGGCACCCATATCTCCTCCATCTCGCGCAACGCAAGCTCGTAGGCATCTATATCGCCCTCCGTAGGGTTGTTATTGCTGTGATAAACAACAATGGCAAACACAAAGTAACGAAAGATTATTGCCGCATCGTAATATTGACGTGGATGACGCAAAAAATTGCAACAACCATACTTACCACCGTCAGGCAGCGTGCCGTCACCAGATACCACAAGCACATTGAGAGGACGAGTCACCCATTGTATGTCTATAGGCTCTCCCGATTTTATACGCTCTTTCAACTCCTGCGCCTCGCAGTACCATGCGTGAAGAGCACCATCACCGGCATACTGTACCTTTGGTATAGGGCATTTCAGCAGACGCTGCAAATCATCCAAAAACTCCTGTTTCATATCTCGTTCTTGTTTTTACCTTCTTGTTTCTTTGTAATGTCTGACATATAACGGTATATATTCCTCGCCATACCGTTACACCAGTCGTCAACAAACGGGTCGCTCTCGAATAGTGGCAGTTCCTTAAAGTCCGTCTTGAACCAATTAACGAACTGCAACAACACATAGCGCATCACAGCTACATCATGGGCATTGTCCATCGCTCCATCAAGATTTCGCAAAGCTCTTTCCGATAACTCGCGCAAATTGTGATACCCGTAGAGTATTCGTCTATTTTTATTTTTTTTCTTCATTTAAACCATTATTTTAAAATAACCTATAACTTCTTTTATCGGCATACTAAACATGCTATCCTCTGTAATTCCCGACTTTATAATTCACATTCGTTATATAATTGATAAAGCGGATATGAGAGCATACATACAAGACCCAGTACCATAAATCCAGCTACCAATGACTTGGTGAATGCAGCCGTTACGGCAGAAATAGAAAACATTATCACTCCGAATACCATCAACAACATGAAACGCCTGCGCCATCTGCGACGCTTAATCCTCGCCATCTTTTCCTCCTCCAATTCTTTTTCAAGTCTTTCCATGAGGTTTTCCATTCCGTTTCCCATACTTTTACAATTAATTTTACTACTTTTGCATCTGATAAAACCAGTCCGTAGAGACGGTCAATTCCGATTAACAGAAAATGAACGATTAATGTAGGTTCCAAATGCAGCCAAATCCCCGATAAACACGGGGTTTGTGTAGGTAGTGTATGATAAGGTTCTCAACCCCTATCCTCACATGCCTCTGAAACGAAGGTACAAAATAAGTCCTACAATCATACACAAACTCCCGTAAATACGAGGTTTTTGGTGCATTTTTATCCTACATCGAGTGTATAATAAATATACATAGCTATTCGGCGACAGACAGACGTTCCACTTCCCGGTTTCGACCGCCAGGAAGTTAATAAAACTGAATATACATAAATATACAAGTTTACAGTTTTTAACAAATGGGAACATAAGTTTACACTTAACCAAAAATCGGAAGAAAAAATTTTTAAAAGAGGTGACTATGCCGCCAAATAGTCAATTCTCAGGGGGGGCACCCTGTTTTCTTTATATTATATGCAATAATATAACGTTAATAAGTGTTAAACGTGCATTTTATGTTTCACACTTGCCTTACATTATAAAAAGTTGTAACCCCTTGAAAATCAACACTTTATACATTTATATTAATTCCTAAAGTGTATAAATATAATGTTTCACGACTTGTTAAATACATTTAAATTAGGCTTGTTTCTGAATTTGTTAAACGTAAATTAACCAAATATTGTGCTGTATTATAAGAATTAACCGTTGTTAAAATGTATAACACGTTGAAAATCAGTTGGTTATAACAATGTTATAAGTGTTAATATCTTTGCTTTTGGTCGAAAATTGTAGTACCTTTGTAGTGTCGAAAGGGAGAACACCCACGACAACGCACAGGGCAAAGGTAATAACCCTGTGTGTGGCGGTCTTTAAAATAGTGATACACTAAAGCGGTGCAGTCTACCAAGGTAGACCACACCGCCAGCGACTAAAGCGAAAACGCTTTAATTTTTTAAACCAATGCAAAATTAGTTGTTTCCTTTGGTTGCTGCAAAGACTTTAGAAGTAATTAGAATTTTTTAAACCATTTAAATATATAGAATTATGAAAACGACTAAAGTAGAAAACAGAAACTCAGAGTTAATTAACACAGTTGAGAACGCACTGAAGTTGGCAAAGGAACAGGAAAACCCAAGCTACACAAAGATGTTTTTGCCGTGGGTTGAAGCGGTTGCAGAAGACGAAACAAAAGAACTTGCAAGCCGTCTAAAAGAAGTTTTAGACGGTGCAAGCGAAAGCGATGGACGATACAAGCAACTGAAAACCGACTACGAGAAAGCCAAAGAACGTTACGAGGCTTACCAACTGAAAACAGCCAGCGCCAACAAACAAACGCTTAAAGCGTTCAAAAAAGCGGTTGCGGTTGCGGTTGCGGAAGTCGCAGAAAGAACCAACACGGCGAAATGGTTCAACTACCGCCGCCTGTATGGTCTCGGACTCCTTGACAAGCTGCCGAACATGATAAACACCGTTAACAAGGTTAATTCCTTTGTTGCTAAGGCGTTCACGTTCATGCAGCAGTACACGAAGCGCTCGGATGAGTTGGCACGCAAAGAGCGTGCACTCAACGCAGCCGTTGCAAAGTTCGGCATAACAAAGGAACAAGCCGAAAGCATGTATCTTGCCGGTATGCTCAAACTCTAAGCCAACGCCAAACGTATTTAAGTGGGAGCGGATATTTGCCGCTCCTACTTAAATTTTTCTTGCAATTCGTTTTGAGTTGCAAGCGGTTTTTTGTGTCCTTATTTTTCCCCACCGTTTTTCTCTGTTTTCTTATTTTCCCACACGTTTTTAGATACCTCATCGTGGTGTGTGGGTGTTCCTCGTTGTGCTTTTTTCTGCGCAACGTGCCAAAATCTAAAAGCAATCGATCTACAGATTTATTTAAATAAATGGTGGCACGTGTCGGACGTGTCACGCCCTTTGTTATGGGATTTTGCAAGCGAGATTTTTCCTGTAAGGAAATAGACGGGAGTTTCTCGAACTGCAAAATTTGAAACTTTGGGAGTTATTCATAATTCATATTCTAACGTGTCACGAGCGTGCGAGCTGGTTACTCGCTAAATCGTCTGCAACGTGGTGGTTGCAGTGAGCTATACGCAAAAGGGCATACCAAAAGGAAATGCAGTTCCCTGTCAGCTGTAAAGAAACAGGGCGTAACGGATGCGTGAAATCCGTGAGATGTGAGCCGTGAGTAAGGACAATAAAGACAAACACGGTGCCAAGATGCACGTCTCAGGCAAATAGGGCAGCCTTTGCGGCTGCTCTACTACAAACCAACAAATTTTAGAATTATGAACGAGAAAGAAATGATTATTCTTTGCGACGGCTCAACGCGGTACGCAGAAGTAGACGTAACAGAATTGAAAGACGGACGCTGGCGCGGAACGTGGAACGGGCACAACCTGACGTTTCACGGCGGAACGTGGATGGAGTGACTGACGCCTTAAAATCTCCCTACGATTGTAGGGAACAATAACCATTAAATTTAGGATTATGACATTAAAGACATTCAAAGTACTCGACGCAATCAATCGTGAGGGATTGGATAACACTCAGTGGAATATCTACATGCACCTCGAACCTGTGAATACAGGAAAGTTTTACGGAACGAACGAAAACCGCACGCTTCCCGCAGGCGTTTGGATAGGCGTGTACAAGAAGCGTGGCGATACGCTCTATTATTTCCGTTGGCTCAAGCCCGATTTGTGCCTTGATATACTCGAGGACACGGAGCTGTTATTCTTCAACGTGAGTGATTAGCCTAAACTGGCAGTGTAACGCTGCCAACAATACCAACCAATAAAATTCTATGATTATGAAGAAAAGACAGATTATCTATTCAAGTACGATAATTGTGCTTGGAATTATCCAGTTGCTCCCGTGCGTGTTGCTTGTAAGCGGTACGATAATTGGAAATGTGCTTGGAATTTTCTACGCTCTGTTTGTGTGGTATCTTTGGACGAGTACGAAAAATGGTCGTTGGTTCAGCGTTGAGCTGTACCGCAGTACGCTGCGCTTGGAAAAATTCCTGCTCGGCTGCAACGTGGAGAGTGATTAGTACGAAAATTGTGCTTGGAAACTTTCAGCCTAAAAAACTGCCTGCAAATTAGGCAGTACGATAAATAACTAATAAAAACAAATGAATTATGGCAACACGAAGAATTAAGTGCGAGGGTTCTCTGTTCATGGAGAGCGTATTCGCGAAGATGCAGGAAATCTACACACACGTTGAGTTCCTTGGTTACGACGGCAAATTTCTTACCGTGGCTTACATTGTCTAAAACCCTGTGCGCAATCATGCGCACGGACTATTAACCAATAAATTACAGAATTATGACAGAAAAAAGACTCACAGAGGCGAGAAGACTCGCAGAGAAAATTCTTCCTAAGGTTCAGAAGATGCAGCGTGATATGTATTTTAACAATCATGTAGGCATGTGCATTGAGTTTTACTCCTCCGGCTACAGCTTTTATGTAGATGTTTGCAGCACGAGCGACAAGAAGGGCGAGAGCAGGGATTGCCGCGTCGTGACTTTCAGATTTTACGATTTTTACGATGCAGAGGAGAACGACAAAACGTTCGAGCGTCTTGTGGAGTACGTAAAGAAGGAATCCGCAGCCTAAAAATCCCCACGATTGTGGGGTCTATTAACCAACCAAATCACATAATTATGAACACAGAGAAAAATTTTGTAGTGCTTGAGTTTTACCCGAGTTTTACACCGAAAGTCGTGCGAGAGTTTGCAACCCGTGAGGACGCAGTGAAGTTTGCGGAGCTTATGAAGAAAAGCGAGGCAGGCAGACATACCTACGCTGTATTTTCACGCATCGAGCCGTAGAGCCTAAAATCGGGCGGTACGATAATTCGTGCCGTCTTCTATTAACCAAACAGAATTATTATGAGTAGAAAAAACAAGACCATGTGCATACTTGCCATGTTGCACAACGAGGTGTATACAGGAGAGCAAATTTTGAACGACAGCGTATTTACGATACAATGCGGAGAAATCAAGAAAAAGGAATTGTACCTCGTTTCATTCAAGAAATTGTCGCAATGCTTTATCAACCATACGCTAAAGCAATTTGCGGAGGATAAGGGATTTTCCTTGGAGCCTGACGTGACTGCGAAAAATCCCTACGGCGACGATGTTTTTCTGTATGAATTGTAGCCTAAACAAGCGGAGTTATTTCTCCGCTGCCATTAACCAATTAAATCATTGAATTATGCTAAGAGACAGAAATTGCGACAAGAATTTTGAACGTTCGTTGATGTATCAGATAAACAAGGCAAAGATTGCAGCTCGCAAGATGCACAACGCACGCATGACCGACTACAACGATCCGAAATCTGAGAATGATTTTCACGATGCTATGGTTGAGATTGTAGCCATTGCTTTCACGATTGAGCCTAAACAACCCGTTACGTTTTGTCACGGGTTCATTTTATCAACCATTTAAAATTTTAGGATTATGAAAAAGAACCCACGAGATTACAAGGTGAACGGCAAAATGTACGCTTACATCCTTGACTCCATCTCTTCCGACGAAGTAGACGTAGAGTCCATGTCAGACAAGGAGCGCATTGAGTTCGCTCTTGACACGTTCTACACAGAGAAATTTAAATATGACAGACGCAGAATGTCCGCTCTTGATTTGCTGACAGAATGGATTGGCGGTCTTTGCTCTACCGTGAACGTAGCCTTTACGAACTACGACATTGCCAAGGTTGGCACGGAGTGGGGTTATTGCAGAACAGACGCAAGAACCTCGCAGTTTGTACGTACATGGTTTGAGCGCATCGCCAATGGTATTCTGCGCCTTACAAAGATTTACGGCGTGGATATGAGCCGTTTCCGTCGCTAATGCCTTAAAATCCTGCGTGACGATTGCACGCAGGAACAATTACAAACCAACAAAAATAAGATTATGAAGAAAAGAACTTACAAAACACTCGTCGGCTTGCTTAGAGCTGCCGATGCAGGACAATTCACGATGAACAATTTTTTGAGCGGACAAATCTACAACAACAAGCATTATAAGAGGTGTCCGTTCGAGCTTACCGACAGCGCTCTGCGTGAGCTGTCTGACGGCTTCTGTCAAGCACTGGGCTGTCAGAAAAGAAAGTACGACGAGGTATTCCACAACATGAAGTACGGCAAAATCGAGAGCTGTGGCATACTTTCCCGTCTGTGGGTTGAGCTGCGTAATAACAAGCCGAGCTTTACCTACTGCGTAGGGCAGGACGGAGGTTACGAGTATGCGCTTGTCAAGAGAATCCTGTATCGTGGCTATTGAGCCTCAACAAATCTGTGCAGCCTATCTGCACAGAACAACGTTTAACCAAATTAATTTCTGAATTATGGCAACAAAAAGAGCATCCGAAAGGAGAAGCAGAACGCTTGCGCAGCAGGCTAAGTCCTACGAGGTAGCAGGCGAGTACGAAATGATGCAGATAATGCACGAGTCGTGGATAAACGGCAATTTCTCCGACTTCAAGCATTATTACAGAGTCTTGAGAATGGAGGACAGACGCAAGTTTGTACACTATCTCTACAACAGCACCGACGAGGGCACATTCTACAGAATGATTGACTCGCTCATGTTCGGTTAGCCTAAATCAATCCTCACTATCACGGGTGGGGATTTCTATTAACCAACATTTAGAATTATGACAGAAAAAGATTTTTTAGACAAGTGCCATGAAGTTCTTCGTAAATTTGAAGACAAAGATACTTTTGACAAGTGTATTTGCGAGATTTTACATTCAGGCTGTATTGACCTTGAAAAATGCCCTAATAATTACATTCCTATTTATTGGGTGATGGGCGCATTATTCAAACGTGCTATGTCGCAATGTCTTGATGGCTCTGTTGACAAGAAGACGAAAAGAATAGCCCACAAGGAGGCAAAAAACATAGCATGTTTTATTCCTTGGTGGTTCTGATTAGCCTAAAGACTCTCCCCTGTGGAGAGTGCAAGTATAACCTAAAAACAACGAATTATGGAAAAGAATATTGTAGAAGTTGTTATGAACAACAAAGGCGAGGTTGTCGAGAAGGTAGCCGACTACATCGGTGTTTTCAGTTTCGCTAAAACGATAGAAGCTCTTTATCGTGAGTGTCTGGAAGACTGCGACAACCCAGAGGATATAGAGGAATACATTGCCGATTTGTACGGCAAGAATATCCAGTCTCTTGCGCGGGATTTTGCTCTTGAATCAAATAGAGACATGAAGAAATATCTTCACATGAACAATCATAGTATGCCTGGAAATTTCGCAGACATCGAGGACGATTATCCCGCTCATATTACGGGTACACGTTGGTCTTCTGAGTATGCCGGAGATGATTACTTCCGTCTGTTTCCTCAAATGGTTGCTCGTTTGGATTCCGCAGAAGACAGCGAGCGAGCTAAAGAGGATAGAGCATATCTTGAAGATTGGTTTTTCGATGCCTTCGGTACATACAACATCAAGTACAATTTCAGCAACTGGCTTTCTGAGATTGTGTATATGCGCGAAGAAGAACAGGCTATCGCCTAAACTGCCTCCCTACGGGGAGGTACAATATACACCTTTAAAAACAAACAGAATTATGGCAAAGAAAGTTTATGCGCTCTATCGCACTGATAATTGGAATACATACGCAAGCCGAGAATTGCTTGTTGTAGCAGGCAGCATTAGAAGGTGTTGTAAGGTAGCCAAGGACGACGGAGCAACAAAAGAGCAGATTAAGGATTTGCGTGGTTATTACCACCAATCCCAGTGTACCGACGAAACCGATTACGAGTACGACATTGTGGAATACACGCTCAACGAGAGTTTAATAGACTAAAAATCCCTCTTCGGAGGGAACAATTACAAACCATTTAAACAGAAGGATTATGGCATTACAATGGAAATGGACTGACAAGATGGGCAAGGCAATCATCCGTCAGAACGAGAGAAAGTACGAGATTGGCATCTACGGCGGCAACGCTCTTGCGATATTCATCAGTGTGGAGAGAGACTCATACCATCTCTACAATTTCATTATGGACGAAAGACACCTCGGTATCATTAAAGAGAACGAGTTCAAGATGTTCTACGATGAGGTGGTGAGCATCGAGCTGAACGTATGCTACAAGAACGCACTGAAGATACTCCCTCTCCTCGCAAAGGAGGCGGGCGAAGTGCGCTGCTACTACAAGGAGTCAGAGTAACATGGCTTATCCGTTGGGGAAAGAAACCACAATCGGAGCAACACCGGCAACGGAACAATATTAACCCTAAAAAGAATTGAATATGAGTGAAGACATTATCAAAACAGAAGAAATTGGTGATTACAGAATCAAGATTCGTCGCGACGAGTATCCTCCGTGTCCGTGCAAGGACTGGGATATGTTAGGCGTACATCTTTTCGATTACAGCGACAGGAACAAATTGTCGGAAGCCTCAAACTACGAGGAGCTGTTCTACTCAAACGACTATTCGCTTGCCGACGCAGTATGCGAGCTTGCTTGCAAGTATGTACCGCAGAAGAAATTCATCAAGTACATCAACGAGTACCTTAGCGACTCTCTACGCTTTCGTTACGACCGTTCGGACCACATGTGGTATCTTGAGCATTATTTCGGATACGGAAACGAGGAGAAACAATGGCATGAGATGCAGAAATTTACACCCGACGAGGTGCAGGACGGCATCCGTAGCTGGCTCTCCGAAGCTCTTGACGAGAAGGATTTTATCTATCTTCTCTCAAATTGTCAGACAGAGATTGCGGTACACGAATGGTCGTCACGCGGCTACTGCCAGGGCGATTACGTTCAAGGCTTCTCCTATTGTACAAAGGAGCGTTTTATTGAACGGCACGGCGGCACAACGAAGGACTGGCAGAAACGTGCGGTTTCCGCTATGGAAAGCGAAGTAGAGTGTATCGGCAAATGGATGTGGGGCGACGTGATAGGCTTTGTTCTTGAGAAGAAGGTGCGTTACACGAAGGTCTACGAGGACAGCGAGAGAGCGGACGAGGACGATTACGACTGGGAGGAGGTTGACTCCTGCTGGGGGTATTATTGTGACGAGGACGAGCTGATAAAGGAGGTAATCGAAGAACACCAATTACAGCCGAGCGTTGCAGCCTAAATCGAGGGAGGCATATCTCCCTCACAAAAACCAAATTATTGTGATTATGAAAGACAACAAGTATTTCTGCTACACCATCGACAATAGCGGTGAGCGTGGCTTTCAGAGAATTGACAAAGAGTATGCAATCCAGCTGAACAATATGGGTCGGTGGTTTTACAAACTTCCCTTTAAGGTTGTGAACTCCCTCCCGAAAGCGTTGAGATGGAAACATCATCTTCGGGATTAGCCTAAACGCCTGCGTTATGCAGGCTCTACAAACCAAAATACAAACAATTATGAAGAAAATAGATTTAGGAACACGCACAGCTAATTTGCGTGCAGCTTACAGCGACTTGAAAGATGGATACACAATCATTGTTGGCGAGCTAAAGATGTGGATATATACTTGCGAGAGATGGGGCAGTCCTTCATACGGCAAGGATTATATCTGCTACTGTAGTTACGGACGCAGTGCATCAACAGTCAATTTTAAGAGTTTTGCAGACGCTATGCGTAGAGCCGGCGATGGCAAGCTCGCCTATAGCAGAGAGTGGTAGCCTGAAAACGGAGGGAGCAATCCCTCTGACATTATTAACCAAATTATTAAAGATTATGAAGAGATATTATGTATCAATTACAGAAACGCTCAATAAAATTGTGAGCGTAGAAGCGAACAGCGTAGAGGAGGCGGTAAATAAAGTTACAGAAAAGTATCATGCCGACGAAATAACACTCACCTCTAAGGATTATATCGACGGCATGGTAGAAGTCGAGGAGGAGCAGGACTACTATCGAACTATTGATGCTATGCGCCACATCTACGAGCACGTGGATTAGCCTAAAAGCGCAGCTAACGACTGCGCACATTAACCAAAACATAAGAATTATGAACAACGTAAGATTTATTCCAGGACAATATGAATGGCATCTCGTTGATGAGAAAGACAACGTGCTTCTCAACATTCCTGATGATTTCATTTACGATTGCGAGACAAAGGCTGATTTGGATTTCGTTATAGAAGACATTTCAAGACAGGCATTGCAAGCAGTCGAAGAAGGGGAAGAACTCTATGGATGTGACGTAAACAAATACGTCAGCGACATAGATGATGACTGCGTAACCAAGCTTATGATAGATACCCTATCAGAATATCTTGGGTTGACAGCCTAAAAGCCGTCGAAAGACGGCACTATAAACCAAAACTTTAAGAATTATGTATGTATCAGAACTATCGAGAGAACAACTTGTAGAGTTAAAATCCACCATGCTCGAAGCCATACTCGGCTACGAGCCGTCATACGGAGAGCTTGCCATTGCTGACGAGCTTGTGTCTGACGAGCAGGTGGAAGAGGAGTACGGAGGCGTGTGTTTCACGTCTGACGACTTCTTTTGCTCCATGAGCTAACCTACGGCAGCGCAGCCTAAAAAGGCGTGCCGGAAGACCATATTTATTTCAACAGTAGTGACAGATCACAAGTCTCCCACTGACGCGAGTGGACTCGTGATCTCCACATACTGTTTCAAATCAGCATCGTACAGATATGCGCCGAGGTCTTCGGCACGCCACACATTTATTAACCAAAATCATTAAGAGTATGACATGCAACGAGATTATCAATGAAGTTGAGAATGGTGCGAAGTTCACTATCAACTTCCAAAACAGAACATGTAGAGTGAACGGAGAGGTTGTTGTTAGCGAGGAAATCGCAGCAAGAGACTGGAAACAACATGGCAGTTTGCCTTTGTCTGTTGCGTTGAACGGAATAGAAAAGGCATACAGGGATTATAAGCACTCCGTTCCTTCTGAGCGTTCCGAGTCACACAGACGTTGCTACTTTAAGGCTTTGTCTGAGAAAGAGCTCTCAGACGAAGATATGATGTATGGTGAGCAACGTGAGGTGGCGAGATGCAAGTTAGAACTCAGATTGCTTACATACATCATCCAAGGCTACATTACTTGGCAGAAGGAATGGGGCAGCTGGTTCTACCAATCTCCCAACGACAAGGACTTGATTATCCTGCGCTCATGGGTTGAACCAAGCAAATCGTAGCATTTGGTCGCAGATGGTAGCATTTGCTATAAACCGCCTAAATCAGAGTGGGATGCAAATCTCACTCACATTTTTAACCATTTTATTAACAATTTAAAAAAAAGAATTATGAAAAGAAATGTAATGATTTCAGGTGAGTTCACTATCAACGAGGTAGCAAACGCTAACGGCGCAGGTCAGCCGAAGCCCAACAAGAAGTCGGCACAGGCACGTATCGAAGCTCTCAAGGCTGCGGGCGTGGATGTTTCCAACTACTTCCCTATGGGCGAAGAGATGATTGTCCGTGTCAAGGACGGCGTTCCGACACAGGTGCTTGACGACGACCCTGTTTTCTCTCGCATCATGGAAGGATGCTACATCGCACACGGCAAGCTCTATCGCCGTTGGGTTATGGCGCAGATGTTCCACATGCTCCGAGAGATGAACGAGGGCAAGTGGGATGCTCCCAACTTCACGGAGGTCTTGCAGAACCGCGGATACGAGTATTCGTGGAAGATGGTGGAGCAGGAGTTGCTTGCGCAGTATAAGATGCTCAAGCACGGCGACACAGAGTCGTTTGGCGAGCGCAACCGCTGGTTCGACAAGGACGTTGTGACTGAAATGGCAGAGGACTACCTCGACCACCTCCGCAAGGTTGTTGGGGAAATCAAGGAGCGTAAATGCCGCGGTCGCCTCTACAAGCGCATCTTCGGCAAGAACGTGTTCTCTGACGAGATTGAGAACGTTGTGTTCGCTCCGATTGCATGGACTATCAGAGCAATCGGCGATTCCAAGTCTGCATATCAGCTCTACAAGGCTGTCGTAGCGTTCAACCGTGACCGTCACAATCTCCGTTGGCAGACCAAGCAGTCAAAGGCGTTCACCGATGCCTACAAGGGTTCTGGTGCGTACTTCACGATGAAGAACCTTATCCTGTTCCACGGCGCACGCTTCAACGGCTGCACCACGGCAAAGCAGTCGCTCGCACGCATGGAAAATCTCGCCTCGAACCTCGAAAGTTGGGAACTCCTCGGTGCAATGAAACAGCTCATCAAGGACTCTGGCATCTCTGTCGAAAAGAAGATTGCCGAGTGGAAGAAACAGCCTGCATCTAAGAAGTAATCCGCAGCTAAAAAGGAATTTGCCGTTCCGTCTGCGGTGGCTCGGCATCATTTATGAAAGCTTCGCAGAAGAAGGGGCCTTTCCATCTTAACCGATGGAAGGGACCTTCCTTGCAAGCTTTGAAATCACTCGCTTACAGACAGGCACCCGTCCGTGAGCCGCAGACAAGCCTAAACCTATCCGTTGTTCAGCAGCGGATAGTCTATCAACCAAAATTTGTTTATTATGAAGTACAGAATTGTTTTCTACACCTTCGAGTACGAGGGTGTGAACGCAGCGTTAGACAAGTCAATGCCTATGTCACGCTATGCCTGCCGTAAGTATCTCCGCGAAAACGGATGGAAGTACGAGAAATCACGATGGCGCAACGGCTTCGGTTCGTTCGCCGCCATCGTGGAGTACAAGACACGCTCCGCAGCCTAAACCACAAGTGGTTACACATCGTAACCGCTTGACTTATTTACAAACCATTAAATAATAACAGAATTATGAAAGAAGATAAGATTTTAGAGATGTTTTTCGCCCCCGAACGCTGGCAGTACGCAATCGCCAAAGGTGTTGTCAAGGACATATCCAAAGGCGTGCTCTACAAGCTCACCAAACCCGAGGCGCGCGCGCTCATGTATCAGCGTATCCGTGACGGCAAGTACAAGATTATGCCGCCACACACAGCGCAGATACCGAAGGACAACGGTGAGTTCCGTACCGTATATGTGAACGAGCCTGCCGACCGAGTGTTGCTCTCCATCGCCAACGACCTTCTCTTCGAGCTTATGCCCGAGATGGTTCATCCGAGCTGTCGCTCGTATCAGAAAGGTATCGGCTGCGGTAAGGTGGTACAGGAGGTGTCACGCCGTATGTGTGCGTTGCAGACTTCCGATGTGCTCGGCTTCAAGTCCGATCTGTCGAAGTATTTTGACAGTGTTCCGTTGGAGTTCGTTGACGCAGCTTTTGACAAGGTGGAGAAAAAGTACGGACACTCGGCTCTGATAGATGTCCTTCGCGACTACTATCACTCTGACCTGTACTTCACTCCCGAAGGTGAGCTGCACGAGAAGTACCAGTCATTGAAGCAGGGTTGCTCCGTAGCCTCGTGGCTCGCAGACGTAATCCTGTATCATATCGACGAGAGACTATCGCAGCTCGAAGGCTATTACGCCCGCTACTCCGACGATATGCTTTATGTCGGTAGTGACTACGTTAAGGCGATGCACATTCTTACGGAGGAGCTTGGCAATATGCAGATGAAGCTCAACCCGAAGAAGGTGGAGTATCTTGACGCAAACCATTGGTTCAAGTTTCTCGGCTATTCAATCAAGGGCAGCAGCATATCGCTTTCCTCTACACGCATCAAGACGTTTCAGAAGGAGATAGAGTCGCGTTCGTGCTGTAGACGGGGTGCAACGCTCACGACATCGGTAAACATGATTAACCGATACCTCTACAAGGGTTATGACGGTCACTCATGGGCGACGCAGGTCCTCCCGATAATCAACGTAAAGGAGGACATCGACACGCTGTCTACGTTCATTCTTGACGCTCTGCGTGCTACCGCAACCGGCAAGCGACGCATCGGAGGTCTTGGTTTCGCCAAGGAGCAGAAGGTGGGATGTATCTCACGAGGACGAGGAAAGAATGTCACAACTAACAGAGCTAAGACACCCGAGCGTATTGACGGCTTCATGTCACTCGGTCTCATGCGCAACGCATTGCTGACCTCGCGAGCTGCATACGACACGCTTGTAGCCAATCTCTGACAAACGCCTAAAAACGGATGCAGTCCAAACGCTGCATCCACAACCAAACCAATATGAATTTCCGAGAACACGGAACTGCGCAGAGCAGGACGCCACATTTATATACCCGCCTCAAAGATACGGGATTTCCTCTGGACAATCCAGAGGAAATCCCGTATCCTAAGGCTGGTACAATCAAAACCTTATAGAAATGTTCCACGGCGTAATGCCTGTGCAAGGCGGCGCACACCGCCCTCGGCTTGAAGAATGGCATCCGTTTAGCGCTCAGGTTGCTAACGATGACGACGTCTGTGCGAACAAACAGACGTCGTCATCGAGAAACCTGACCTACATCACTCGTTTACATCCATGTGCCACAGCCATCGTTCAAGCCCACTCACGTCAGCGCAGACGTTCGTCTTCCCCGAAGGAGTACATTTGCTACACCAAGCTTACACGCGGCGCTTGGATGTTCATACATCCCGCTCGCCGCGTGCTTGCTTGAGTTCGACCAAACCCTTACAGCCATGCGCCACACTCCTTGTGGAAGACAAACTATTGCAAGCCTAAATCGGACGCGATGGGGAGAAAACGTTTATATCCCAGTACATAAGGGCTGGGTTGGTGCCGGTTGCAACAACCGGCGCACCCAGCCCCACTACTGGGCTAAATCAAACACCTACAGCAATGCACCCGTCTCCAATCGTGCCCACAATACAACCAACGGAATTTTGCGGTTCCTTATGACGTGCCGTGCAGCCGACTTTAATGATACCGGCTTCGTATCATTAAAGTCGTCCACCAGGTTGACACCTGGCTCCCTGCCGATTTCTCAGCCGGTACATATCAAATCCTTACAGTCACGCAACACGGCTACAGGCACGTCATTACTTTAAAAAGTGCTGCATTTGTTTGTGAAATAGCGATAAAATCACTACCTTTGCATTATAAACCAATCGCAAACCAATCACGAACCAATCAGCAATGTTTGCCTTAACGACCTCGTATTGTAGAGGTCGCTATTAACCAATAAAATAGATAAAATTATGGCAGTAACAAAATTTGTAAGAGCGCAGGACATTCTCAAGGAGAAAGGGTTCAAAGCGCCACCGTTCGACACGGCGGGATTTCAGAACGCAGTCGTGGAGTTCTTCCAGAAGAACGATGTGTCTGCGAAATTAGCCATATTCGGAGTTCGTTTCGTGGATTATGAAGGTACGCCCAAATGTGGATTTTCAGATTGTTCACAATACAGCTCTTGTGAAACATGGTGGGACGGAAGAAAAATCTTCAATTATGACCTTCCCGACTATTTGGATTGTCGTATAGGTTATCTTACCACTACGGGATTCAGCTCTCCGTTTTTCATCGTGGACGAACCGTATCTGACCAATGCTGTAGCCCTTCTTAAAATGGCAGGGTTCATTGTTGGAAGAAAGCGTAGAGTTGGAGGAGTTCCGACCTATGACATCACCCTCGTCTAAACATTAACCAAGCCCTATACGCAACACGGTTAAGCGATATGAAATGCCCAACAATAAGAAACAGGAGAATGTGGATAACATTCGCAAGGACTTTGCAAAGCGGGTCTACGACCTCTATATCAATGCCGCCAACGGAAAGATTGATACCTACGACAAGTTTCTGACTCGTTTGGAGTGGCTTGAAATAGACTACTCCGACGCATTGTCCCCGTACGGAATATACGAAGACCTGTGTCCTGACGACTTCGATTTGGTGAAAATGGCGATAGAGGAGGGCACACCCCTCAAGGACTTCGCCTATCAATGGTTGAACATATACAACATCATTGAGTTCGCCAAAGTAGACGCAAGTTTGCTCATACCTCCAACATCCGACGATTAGTCAAAACGGCAGGTTTACCCCTGCCACCAAGTAAACCATATTATAAAAAAACAGAATTATGAAAAAGAGATTTTCTATGCTTCCAATCTTTGCGTTTGCAGCATCCATGTTTATGCTGTCTGCGTGTGGTGATGACGACGATAGCGGTAGTACCATTCCTCAAACCCCGTCTTATAAAATAAAAGATGGTAATATCGTAGGAGTGTGGAGAAATGGCAGTGATTGTTTCGTGTCATTCTCAGCAAATGGATATAACTCTGCACTATTGTCTAATACGTTTATTGATGATGGCGACTATACAATCAATGGCGACACAATCCTTGTACACAACACTTATTTCGCAAATACAACAAAATATGTTGTAAACGATAT
>ERZ1034818.23-NODE-23-length-66942-cov-11.543499_pt1 | contig 66942 bp, 65 predicted proteins | sample MGYA00520595_ERZ1034818 | MGnify/ENA primary metagenome ERZ1034818 (study PRJEB33766, sample SAMN09781689) | gut metagenome | biome: gut microbiome | host: Homo sapiens | place: Madagascar | study: EMG produced TPA metagenomics assembly of the PRJNA485056 data set...
AACTATATAAATAAACATAAACATGCCGTTGTGTTCGCCCTTTGATTAGCAACTCTGGTTTTCTTTCTTAGCTGAACAATCTGGTTATAGCGTGCGGACTGACCGTTAATTTTCTCCATCTTACTGGATAACACACCATGAGCTGCTACCTTTAAAACACCTGAATGTCAACAGGTTAACTCGTGCCATATCGTTATAATCCCTTTGATATTAGATGCAAATTAAGGTCATATATAGCCTTATCGATAACATGGTTAATTTTAAGGATAAGAATATGCCTGCTGTAATAGATAAAGCCCTGGATTTCATTGGTGCCATGGATGTATCAGCGCCAACACCAAGTTCGATGAATGAAAGCACAGCGAAGGGAATCTTTAAATATTTAAAAGAACTGGGAGTACCCGCGAGTGCCGCTGATATTACGGCGCGAGCTGACCAGGAAGGCTGGAACCCTGGGTTCACGGAAAAAATGGTTGGATGGGCAAAAAAAATGGAGTCTGGTGAACGCACTGTAATTAAAAACCCTGAATACTTTTCAACATATATGCAGGAAGAACTAAAAGCACTGGTCTGAGTTTAATTTATATCAGCATAAATGGGTCAGGACGCTTTTAATCACATATAAAAAGCGTCCTTTTTCTCACAATCAAATAATCATCGGATTCTATAACGAAATCGATACGGATTAGTGTGTTACTCGTCTTCATCCTCAAAACGCGCCACGATTCGCTCGCCGGAGTGGTTGGCACGCAGCTCTTCTGCCACCAGCGCGATTGCCTGGCCGCTGCTCATCCCTTGTGCCATCAGTTCCTGGATCCGCTCGACAGCTTTTTGCTGCTGTTCATGGGTGAGTGAAGGTAAACCTGCAAACATTGTTAACTCCTGCTAAATTGTTGGCGCTAATTATTTCATGCTACCCGGCACATAGCCAGTAGAGTCAGGACTGATGAAGACGTTATCTCCCGCTGTGATTACTTTACCCTGGCGTCAGGACGCCGCTGAATTTTATTTCTCCCGCTTAAGCCACCTGCCGTGGGCGATGCTTTTACACTCCGGCTATGCCGATCATCCGTATAGCCGCTTTGATATTGTGGTCGCCGAGCCGATTTGCACTTTAACCACTTTCGGTAAAGAAACCGTTGTTAGTGAAAGCGAAAAACGCACAACGACCACTGATGACCCGCTACAGGTGCTCCAGCAGGTGCTGGATCGCGCAGACATTCGCCCAACGCATAACGAAGATTTGCCATTTCAGGGCGGCGCACTGGGGTTGTTTGGCTACGATCTGGGCCGCCGTTTTGAGTCACTGCCAGAAATTGCGGAACAAGATATCGTTCTGCCGGATATGGCAGTGGGTATCTACGATTGGGCGCTCATTGTCGACCACCAGCGTCATACAGTTTCTTTGCTGAGTCATAATGATGTCAATGCCCGTCGGGCCTGGCTGGAAAGCCAGCAATTCTCGCCGCAGGAAGATTTCACGCTCACTTCCGACTGGCAATCCAATATGACCCGCGAGCAGTACGGCGAAAAATTTCGCCAGGTACAGGAATATCTGCACAGCGGTGATTGCTATCAGGTGAATCTCGCCCAGCGTTTTCATGCGACCTATTCTGGCGATGAATGGCAGGCATTCCTTCAGCTTAATCAGGCCAACCGCGCGCCATTTAGCGCTTTTTTACGTCTTGAACAGGGTGCAATTTTAAGCCTTTCGCCAGAGCGGTTTATTCTTTGTGATAATAGTGAAATCCAGACCCGCCCGATTAAAGGCACGCTACCACGCCTGCCCGATCCTCAGGAAGATAGCAAACAAGCAGAAAAACTGGCGAACTCAGCGAAAGATCGTGCCGAAAATCTGATGATTGTCGATTTAATGCGTAATGATATCGGTCGTGTTGCCGTAGCCGGTTCGGTAAAAGTACCAGAGCTGTTCGTGGTGGAACCCTTCCCTGCCGTGCATCATCTGGTCAGCACTATAACGGCGCGACTACCAGAACAGTTACACGCCAGCGATCTGCTGCGCGCAGCTTTTCCTGGTGGCTCAATAACCGGGGCTCCGAAAGTACGGGCTATGGAAATTATCGACGAACTGGAACCGCAGCGACGTAATGCCTGGTGCGGCAGCATTGGCTATTTGAGCTTTTGCGGCAACATGGATACCAGCATTACTATCCGCACGCTGACTGCCATTAACGGACAAATATACTGCTCTGCGGGCGGTGGAATTGTCGCCGATAGCCAGGAAGAAGCGGAATATCAGGAAACTTTTGATAAAGTTAATAAGATATTACGCCAACTGGAGAAGTAAGACGTGGAATACCGTAGCCTGACGCTTGATGATTTTTTATCTCGCTTTCAACTTTTGCGCCCGCAAATTAACCGGGAAACCCTAAATCATCGTCAGGCTGCCGTGTTAATCCCCATCGTCCGTCGACCGCAACCGGGGTTGTTGCTGACTCAGCGTTCAATTCATCTGCGTAAACACGCTGGACAAGTGGCATTCCCTGGAGGTGCAGTCGATGACACGGACGCATCAGTTATCGCCGCCGCGCTGCGCGAAGCTGAAGAAGAGGTCGCTATACCGCCTTCCGCCGTTGAAGTTATCGGCGTGCTGCCGCCCGTCGATAGCGTAACTGGCTATCAGGTAACCCCAGTGGTCGGCATTATCCCGCCCGATCTGCCGTATCGCGCCAGTGAAGATGAAGTCTCGGCGGTGTTTGAAATGCCGCTCGCCCAGGCATTACATCTGGGTCGTTATCACCCTTTAGATATCTACCGCCGTGGCGATTCACATCGGGTATGGCTGTCCTGGTACGAACAGTATTTTGTATGGGGAATGACCGCAGGCATAATTCGTGAGCTGGCGCTGCAAATTGGTGTGAAACCCTGACTATACTTATCTTTACATCTACAAAACACTACTTGAGACAATCATCGCAATATTAGTTAAATCGCGGTTTTTGATTAGTTTAATTCATGTGAATAGTTAAGCCAGTCGCCGCGTTCCCTCTTACACTATGCGCTGTTATTAGTTCGTTACTGGAAGTCCAGTCACCTTGTCAGGAGTATTATCGTGATTAGTCTATTCGACATGTTTAAGGTGGGGATTGGTCCCTCATCTTCCCATACCGTAGGGCCTATGAAGGCGGGTAAACAGTTCGTCGATGATCTGGTCGAAAAAGGCTTACTGGATAGCATTACTCGCGTTGCCGTGGACGTTTATGGTTCACTGTCGCTGACGGGTAAAGGCCACCACACCGATATCGCCATTATTATGGGTCTTGCAGGTAACGAACCTGCCACCGTGGATATCGACAGTATTCCCGGTTTTATTCGCGACGTAGAAGAGCGCGAACGTCTGCTGCTGGCACAGGGACAGCATGAAGTGGATTTCCCGCGCGACAACGGGATGCGTTTTCATAACGGCAACCTGCCGCTGCATGAAAACGGTATGCAAATCCACGCCTATAACGGCGATGAAGTCGTCTACAGCAAAACTTATTATTCCATCGGCGGCGGTTTTATCGTCGATGAAGAACACTTTGGTCAGGATGCTGCCAACGAAGTGAGCGTGCCGTATCCGTTCAAATCTGCCACCGAACTGCTCGCGTACTGTAATGAAACCGGCTATTCGCTGTCTGGTCTCGCTATGCAGAACGAACTGGCGCTGCACAGCAAGAAAGAGATCGACGAGTATTTCGCGCATGTCTGGCAAACCATGCAGGCATGTATCGATCGAGGCATGAACACCGAAGGCGTATTGCCAGGCCCACTGCGTGTTCCCCGCCGTGCGTCGGCGCTGCGCCGGATGCTGGTTTCCAGCGATAAACTGTCTAACGATCCGATGAATGTCATTGACTGGGTAAACATGTTTGCGCTGGCAGTTAACGAAGAAAACGCCGCCGGTGGTCGTGTGGTAACTGCGCCAACCAACGGTGCCTGCGGTATCGTTCCGGCAGTGCTGGCTTACTATGACCACTTTATTGAATCGGTCAGCCCGGACATCTATACCCGTTACTTTATGGCAGCGGGCGCGATTGGTGCATTGTATAAAATGAACGCCTCGATTTCCGGTGCGGAAGTTGGTTGCCAGGGCGAAGTGGGTGTTGCCTGTTCAATGGCTGCTGCGGGTCTTGCAGAACTGCTGGGCGGAAGCCCGGAACAGGTTTGCGTGGCGGCGGAGATTGGCATGGAACACAACCTTGGTTTAACCTGCGACCCGGTTGCAGGGCAGGTTCAGGTGCCGTGCATTGAGCGTAATGCCATTGCCTCTGTGAAGGCGATTAACGCCGCACGGATGGCTCTACGCCGCACCAGTGCACCGCGCGTCTCGCTGGATAAGGTCATCGAAACGATGTACGAAACCGGTAAGGACATGAACGCCAAATACCGCGAAACCTCACGCGGTGGTCTGGCAATCAAAGTCCAGTGTGACTAATACTTCTTACTCGCCCATCTGCAACGGATGGGCGAATTTATCCCCGCTTTCTCGTCTGCTGTAATATTCCCCACTACACTTCCACTGTTGCGTCAGGCGTTTGTCGCCATACGCTTACAGGGTGGCCCGCATGCAAAAAGCACAACGGATCATTAAAACCTATCGCCGTAATCGAATGATTGTTTGTACGATTTGCGCACTCGTTACGCTCGCTTCGACCCTGAGCGTGCGATTTATTTCACAGCGTAACTTAAATCAACAACGGGTAGTACAATTCGCCAATCACGCTGTAGAAGAATTAGATAAAGTACTGCTTCCCCTACAGGCAGGTAGCGAAGTCTTGCTTCCGCTGATTGGTCTGCCCTGCTCTGTCGCCCATTTGCCATTACGTAAACAGGCGGCAAAACTCCAAACTGTGCGATCCATTGGCCTGGTGCAAGACGGCACACTTTATTGCTCCAGCATTTTTGGTTATCGCAATGTGCCCGTCGTGGACATTCTGGCTGAACTTCCTGCACCGCAACCACTTTTACGCCTGACGACCGACCGTGTCCTGATTAAAGGCAGTCCGGTTTTGATTCAATGGACGCCTGCAGCGAGCAGTAGCAATGCTGGGGTCATGGAGATGATTAACATCGACTTACTGACGGCAATGCTCCTTGAGCCACAACTGCCGCAAATCAGTAGCGCCAGCCTGACGGTGGACAAACGGCATTTGCTCTATGGTAATGGGCTGGTAGATTCCCTTCCGCAACCTGAAGACAATGAAAACTATCAGGTTTCTTCGCAACGCTTTCCTTTTACCATTAACGTTAATGGTCCGGGGGCTACGGCGCTGGCATGGCACTATCTTCCAACACAATTACCGCTGGCGGTGCTGCTAAGTTTACTGGTGGGCTACATCGCCTGGCTGGCGACCGCTTACCGGATGAGCTTTTCCCGCGAAATCAATCTGGGCCTGGCGCAACATGAGTTCGAATTGTTCTGTCAGCCTTTGCTTAATGCGCGCAGCCAGCAATGTATTGGTGTAGAGATTTTGCTGCGCTGGAACAATCCGCGTCAGGGCTGGATTTCACCGGATGTGTTTATTCCTATCGCGGAAGAACATCATTTAATTGTGCCACTGACCCGCTATGTGATGGCAGAAACCATTCGTCAGCGCCATGTTTTCCCGATGAGTAGTCAGTTTCATGTTGGCATTAACGTCGCACCCAGCCATTTTCGCCGTGGTGTGCTGATAAAAGATCTCAATCAGTACTGGTTTAGCGCTCACCCGATTCAGCAACTGATCCTCGAAATCACCGAACGCGATGCCTTACTGGATGTTGATTATTGGATTGCCCGCGAGCTACATCGTAAAAACGTCAAACTGGCGATTGATGACTTCGGCACCGGCAACAGTTCATTTTCCTGGCTTGAAACATTACGTCCTGACGTGCTGAAAATTGATAAGTCATTTACCGCAGCTATAGGTTCTGACGCGGTTAACTCGACGGTGACCGATATCATCATCGCGCTGGGGCAAAGACTGAATATTGAACTGGTGGCGGAGGGCGTGGAAACGCAAGAACAGGCGAAGTATTTGCGCCGTCATGGCGTGCATATTTTGCAAGGGTATTTGTACGCACAGCCGATGCCGCTACGTGATTTTCCCAAATGGCTGGCGGGCAGCCAACCGCCGCCCGCCCGGCATAATGGACATATCACGCCCATTATGCCGTTACGTTAATGCTTACTCATCTTCATCGTGCGCCGGTTGCTCTTTAACAATGCGAACCAGATCAACACGATAATCATTGGCTTCAATGATGGTGATATGCAGTGGCCCTACATCAATCACATCGCCCACACGGGGAATGTGACCATTTGCCGAGATCACGAGGCCCGCGACCGTCGCGATATCATCGTCATCGGCAAGGTGCTCAACATCAAGCGCCTGCTGCAAGGCATGCAAATCTGTACCGCCTTTTACCAGCCAGCCGTCACCATCAGTAATGATTTCCGGCGTTTCGTCAGCGTCCGGGAATTCACCCGCAATGGCTTCCAGCACATCCAGCGGCGTGACCAGACCTTGTACCACACCAAACTCGTTGGTCACGATAACAAAGCTCCCGCGAGCACGACGCAGCACGCCCAACAGGTTGATCGGATCGAGGGTTTCCGGGACGATAATCGCCGGAGACGCCGAAGCAATCGCCGCCACATCAACGCCCTCTTCCAGCGCCACCAGCAGTTCTTTAGCACGTACAATACCGATGATTTCATCCAGTTCACCGCGACATACCGGGAACAGACTGTGCGGTGAAGAGAGCAGTTGCTCGCGGATTTCATCGACCCCGAGATTAGCGTCAACCCAGCTTATTTCACCGCGCGGCGTCATGATCCCGCGCAGAGAACGCGACGCCAGCGTCAGTACGCCGTTAATCATGTAACGTTCTTCTTCGGCAAATGCACCTTCCGGGATCGGCATCGGCATCGGGTTATCGGCATCGTGCTGAACATTGGCCTGACGTTTCCCGCCCATCAAACGCAGGATGGCATCGGCAGTACGCGCTCGCAGCGGCAAAGTCGACTGGTGGCGAATAAAGTTGCGACGCGCAATCTGGTTAAACACTTCGATGATGATCGAGAAGCCAATCGCGGCATACAGGTAACCTTTCGGAATGTGGAAACCGAAACCTTCTGCCACCAGACTCAGACCAATCATTAACAGGAAGCTCAGACAGAGCACCACCACCGTGGGGTGCTGGTTAACGAATCGCGTCAGCGGTTTGGATGCCAGCAACATAACCGCCATCGCAATCACTACCGCCGCCATCATCACCGGCAGATGGTTAACCATCCCTACTGCAGTAATTACCGCATCCAACGAGAAGACGGCGTCAAGGATGACAATCTGTGTGACGACCACCCAGAAACTGGCGTAGCCTTTACCGTGGCCGGAATCATGATCGCGGTTTTCCAGCCGTTCATGCAGTTCGGTTGTTGCTTTGAACAGCAAGAATATCCCCCCGAACAACATAATCAGGTCGCGTCCGGAGAAGGAGAAATCCATGACGGTAAATAGCGGTTTGGTCAGCGTGACCATCCATGAAATCAGCGACAGCAGCCCCAGACGCATAATCAGCGCCAGTGATAACCCCAGCAAACGCGCTTTATCGCGTTGTTTTGGCGGCAGTTTGTCAGCAAGAATGGCGATGAAGACCAGGTTATCGATACCCAGCACAATTTCGAGAACAACAAGCGTGAGTAGCCCCGCCCAAATTGAGGGGTCCATTAAGAATTCCATGACAAGCTCCTGCTTAAGGAATAGCTATTCGACGCCAGAAATAATGCAGGCGTAACGACAAAATGCAAACGAAAGGTGCGGCATAGAGTGCCAGAAAGGCAGGCGTTAAAAGGCCTGATGCTGAAATGACGTCGGTGACGATCCATACTGCGGGCTACTGCCCTATACTCCATGGTTGTTAAACGGGAGTTAAACATATCAGAGACGCCTCTGATTTGGCAAAGATTTACCTTCCTTTGCAAACGAATGTGACAAGGATATTTTACCTTTCGAAATTTCTGCTAATCGAAAGTTAAATTACGGATCTTCATCACATAAAATAATTTTTTCGATATCTAAAATAAATCGCGAAACGCAGGGGTTTTTGGTTGTAGCCCTTATCTGAATCGATTCGATTGTGGACGACGATTCAAAAATACATCTGGCACGTTGAGGTGTTAACGATAATAAAGGAGGTAGCAAGTGACCATTGCTATTGTTATAGGCACACATGGTTGGGCTGCAGAGCAGTTGCTTAAAACGGCAGAAATGCTGTTAGGCGAGCAGGAAAACGTCGGCTGGATCGATTTCGTTCCAGGTGAAAATGCCGAAACGCTGATTGAAAAGTACAACGCTCAGTTGGCAAAACTCGACACCACTAAAGGCGTGCTGTTTCTCGTTGATACATGGGGAGGCAGCCCGTTCAATGCTGCCAGCCGCATTGTCGTCGACAAAGAGCATTATGAAGTCATTGCAGGCGTTAACATTCCAATGCTCGTGGAAACGTTAATGGCCCGTGATGATGACCCAAGCTTTGATGAACTGGTGGCACTGGCAGTAGAAACAGGCCGTGAAGGCGTGAAAGCACTGAAAGCCAAACCGGTTGAAAAAGCCGCGCCAGCACCCGCTGCCGCAGCACCAAAAGCGGCTCCAACTCCGGCAAAACCAATGGGGCCAAACGACTACATGGTTATTGGCCTTGCGCGTATCGACGACCGTCTGATTCACGGTCAGGTCGCCACCCGCTGGACCAAAGAAACCAATGTCTCCCGTATTATTGTTGTTAGTGATGAAGTGGCTGCGGATACCGTTCGTAAGACACTGCTCACCCAGGTTGCACCTCCGGGCGTAACAGCACACGTAGTTGATGTTGCCAAAATGATTCGCGTCTACAACAACCCGAAATATGCTGGCGAACGCGTAATGCTGTTATTTACCAACCCAACAGATGTAGAGCGTCTCGTTGAAGGCGGCGTGAAAATCACCTCTGTTAACGTCGGTGGTATGGCATTCCGTCAGGGTAAAACCCAGGTGAATAACGCGGTTTCGGTTGATGAAAAAGATATCGAGGCGTTCAAGAAACTGAATGCGCGCGGTATTGAGCTGGAAGTCCGTAAGGTTTCCACCGATCCGAAACTGAAAATGATGGATCTGATCAGCAAAATCGATAAGTAACGTATTGTGTTGATTATCACTCAGTTTTCACACTTAAGTCTTACGTAAACAGGAGAAGTACAATGGAGATTACCACTCTTCAAATTGTGCTGGTATTTATCGTAGCCTGTATCGCAGGTATGGGATCAATCCTCGATGAATTTCAGTTTCACCGTCCGCTAATCGCGTGTACCCTGGTGGGTATCGTTCTTGGGGATATGAAAACCGGTATTATTATCGGTGGTACGCTGGAAATGATCGCGCTGGGCTGGATGAACATCGGTGCTGCAGTTGCGCCTGACGCCGCTCTGGCTTCTATCATTTCTACCATTCTGGTTATCGCAGGTCATCAGAGCATTGGTGCAGGTATCGCACTGGCAATCCCTCTGGCCGCTGCGGGCCAGGTACTGACCATCATCGTTCGTACTATTACCGTTGCTTTCCAGCACGCTGCGGATAAGGCTGCTGATAACGGCAACCTGACAGCGATTTCCTGGATCCACGTTTCTTCTCTGTTCCTGCAAGCAATGCGTGTGGCTATTCCGGCCGTCATCGTTGCGCTGTCTGTTGGTACCAGCGAAGTACAGAACATGCTGAATGCGATTCCGGAAGTGGTGACCAATGGTCTGAATATCGCCGGTGGCATGATCGTGGTGGTTGGTTATGCGATGGTTATCAACATGATGCGTGCTGGCTACCTGATGCCGTTCTTCTACCTCGGCTTCGTAACCGCAGCATTCACCAACTTTAACCTGGTTGCTCTGGGTGTGATTGGTACTGTTATGGCAGTGCTCTACATCCAACTTAGCCCGAAATACAACCGCGTAGCCGGTGCGCCTGCTCAGGCAGCTGGTAACAACGATCTCGATAACGAACTGGACTAACAGGTGAGCGAAATGGTTGATACAACTCAAACTACCACCGAGAAAAAACTCACTCAAAGTGATATTCGTGGCGTCTTCCTGCGTTCTAACCTCTTCCAGGGTTCATGGAACTTCGAACGTATGCAGGCACTGGGTTTCTGCTTCTCTATGGTACCGGCAATTCGTCGCCTCTACCCTGAGAACAACGAAGCTCGTAAACAAGCTATTCGCCGTCACCTGGAGTTCTTTAACACCCAGCCGTTCGTGGCTGCGCCGATTCTCGGCGTAACCCTGGCGCTGGAAGAACAGCGTGCTAATGGCGCAGAGATCGACGACGGTGCTATCAACGGTATCAAAGTCGGTTTGATGGGGCCGCTGGCTGGTGTAGGCGACCCGATCTTCTGGGGAACCGTACGTCCGGTATTTGCAGCACTGGGTGCCGGTATCGCGATGAGCGGCAGCCTGTTAGGTCCGCTGCTGTTCTTCATCCTGTTTAACCTGGTGCGTCTGGCAACCCGTTACTACGGCGTAGCGTATGGTTACTCCAAAGGTATCGATATCGTTAAAGATATGGGTGGTGGCTTCCTGCAAAAACTGACGGAAGGGGCGTCTATCCTCGGCCTGTTTGTCATGGGGGCATTGGTTAACAAGTGGACACATGTCAACATCCCGCTGGTTGTCTCTCGCATTACTGACCAGACGGGCAAAGAACACGTTACTACTGTCCAGACTATTCTGGACCAGTTAATGCCAGGCCTGGTACCACTGCTGCTGACCTTTGCTTGTATGTGGCTACTGCGCAAAAAAGTTAACCCGCTGTGGATCATCGTTGGCTTCTTCGTCATCGGTATCGCTGGTTACGCTTGCGGCCTGCTGGGACTGTAAGACTGTTGTACACTACCGGGGCCTTTTGGCCCCGTTTTTTTATCTGGAGGATTAATGACAATCACGGACCTGGTACTGATTCTTTTCATCGCCGCACTCCTGGCCTTCGCGATCTACGATCAGTTCATCATGCCCCGCCGTAACGGCCCCACCCTGCTGGCAATTCCTTTGCTCCGGCGTGGTCGCATCGATAGCGTTATCTTCGTCGGATTGATTGTCATTCTTATCTATAACAACGTCACGAATCATGGTGCGTTAATAACGACATGGTTATTAAGCGCACTGGCTCTGATGGGTTTTTATATATTCTGGATCCGCGTTCCGAAGATCATCTTTAAACAAAAAGGTTTTTTCTTCGCCAATGTCTGGATTGAATATAGCCGAATCAAAGCGATGAACTTGTCGGAAGATGGCGTGTTGGTGATGCAATTAGAACAGCGTCGGCTGTTAATCCGCGTTCGAAATATCGACGATCTGGAAAAAATTTATAAGCTTCTCGTTTCAACTCAATAAGTTATGAATTTAGCCAAAGCTATGTTTAGTGTATTTTTAATAATCAGACATAGCTTAGGCTATATTACCTCTTCCCTTATTTGTTATTTATTTTAACGTTTCATTGATATATAAATCTAAATGAAAATCGTTATCAATAAAGCAATGAAATAATATATTCCAACAGTTGTTTTATATTCTCAAAATATGTTAAGGTTGCGCCCTCATTTGGGGAGTAGCCGATTTCCAGATTCCGGAAATGTACGTGTCAACATACTCGTTGCAAAACGTGGCACGTACGGACTGAATACTTTCAGTCAGGCGAGACCATATGCACATCAATCGCTATGCCTGCATGAACGCGAAAACCATCACGGCTTGTTGTTCATGTATGCATGTTTGCTGGGGGCGATGATGTGTTTTATGGATACCCCGGTCAGGACATTGTCATGAATATCACTGCTACTGTTCTTCTTGCGTTTGGTATGTCGATGGATGCATTTGCTGCATCAATCGGTAAAGGTGCCACCCTCCATAAACCGAAATTTTCTGAAGCATTGCGAACCGGCCTTATTTTTGGTGCCGTCGAAACCCTGACGCCGCTGATCGGCTGGGGAATGGGCATGTTAGCCAGCCGGTTTGTCCTTGAATGGAACCACTGGATTGCGTTTGTGCTGCTGATATTCCTCGGCGGGCGAATGATTATTGAGGGTTTTCGTGGCGCAGATGATGAAGATGAAGAGCCGCGCCGTCGACACGGTTTCTGGCTACTGGTAACCACCGCGATTGCCACCAGCCTGGATGCCATGGCTGTGGGTGTTGGTCTTGCTTTCCTGCAGGTCAACATTATCGCGACCGCATTGGCCATTGGTTGTGCAACCTTGATTATGTCAACATTAGGGATGATGGTTGGTCGCTTTATCGGCTCAATTATTGGGAAAAAAGCGGAAATTCTCGGCGGGCTGGTGCTGATCGGCATCGGCGTCCAGATCCTCTGGACGCACTTCCACGGTTAATAAGAACGCTGCCAGAGGTGAATATTAAAGTCCGTCTGGCAGTCGAACACTTCTTTTGCTGCCAGTGTTTGCCAGACTTCTGGCTTCGCACGCCAGGCAAACGGCGTCATCTGCAATAATGCGACGGCTTCATCACCGCGAAGACGCATCGGATAACACAACTCCGCACTCTGCTGTAATGTAAAACCTTCCAGTTGTTCTGCATGAGGTGCATGAAGATGTACTTCATTGTAAATCAGCCCCTTCAGCTCCATCAAATGTCGCGGTCCCGGCGTGGCAGTAATGACCCAGCCGCCGGGCTTCACTACTCGTGCTAATTCTTCTGCTTTACACGGCGCGTAAATACGTATTATGGCGTCCATACTGGTATCGGAAAACGGCAAACGGTGGCTGGAAGCGACACAAAAAGTGACCTGCGGATAGCGTTTCGCCGCCGCTTTTATCGCTACCTTCGAAACATCCAGACCAAACGTGGTGATTTCGGGCAACGCATCGGCAAATGCGTGTGTGTAATACCCTTCACCACAGCCAATATCCAGCACCGCCGTGGCCTTATCATCAAGCCGTTCCCTCAGTTGGGCGACAATTGCATCACGCAGCGGCTGATAATGTCCGGCATCTAAGAATGCGCGGCGTGCGTGCATCATTTCCGCGCTGTCGCCCGGATCACGAGACCGTTTATGCTGAACGGGCAGCAGATTGACATACCCTTCTTTCGCCATATCAAACTGATGTCGCTGGGGACAGATATAGCTGTTTTTTTCACGCGAAAGAGGCTGATGGCAAAGTGGACAGGAAAAAGACATGACAACTCCGGCAGGATACTAAAGGCCGCAAGTGTAACGCGAATCACGCGGCGGGCAAATATCCGAACGCCAGGAGCGAAGATAAAGCATAGTAAAAAGCCTCGCATTCGACGAGGCTTTATAGCGAGATTGAAGCGTATTCACACTTCAGATCAGTGGATTCGATCAGATAGCTGTTACGTTAACAGCTGCCGGACCTTTCTGGCCGTCCTGAATTTCGAACTCAACGTTCTGACCTTCAGCCAGAGTTTTGAAGCCATTACCCTGGATAGCGGAGAAGTGTACGAACACGTCTTTGCTGCCATCAGCCGGAGTAATGAAGCCAAAACCTTTAGACTCGTTGAACCACTTAACCTGACCTTTAATCTTTGCCATTTGAAAAATTCCTTAGATTGTTTTCTTCGCCCGCAGGCATAACATAGATAAAACTGACACATTACTGCATGAGGCACCAATATAAGGCTCGGCAGAGAAGCGGTATTCAACGTCAACGTGTTTACTCAGGACTTCTTTACTGAAAATGCCACACATAAACAGAACTGTACCTCGTTTAACCCGAAATCTGTTATCACATACAACGTTAATTATGGCAAGCCATTTTTAAACATGTCTCGATCAGACGCACAAATCTCGATACGTCTTCCACTTTTTTTGCACACTTATGCAACGGAATACGCGCCGATATATCATTGTGCTTAACCTTGCCAGTTCAGGCAGATACTTAAACTGGCGTAGTTTCTAACATAGTTCAATAAGTTCAGTTGTTCCAGGCCAGTGGGAGAAGTTATTACATAGTGCGTGCAATATCACATTTTTTGCTATGCAATGAATAAAAAGTTATATCACTTTTTCTCATAAAACAGTCAGTTAACGGCTATCAATTACCCTAAAGAGAAGTCAATCCCCAAAGGGATTGAAAATTTAAAATAAGAAAAATTGATGAATGAGCAAAAAATCAAGAGAGAAACGTTTCGCTAATAAATAATACCACGCTTAATCACAAATCCGATGTAAACATCCTAATAAATTAATGAGGAAAATATCTTTTTCTGATATCCCGTTACGCAAATAAATAATATGATAATTATTTGAAGTCAGACCAGAGTTTTAATTTGAAGCAGTTGCACCATGGCCGTGCGTATAATCAGGATGAATTGAGTAACCCTTCAACGACGGGGTTACTCAAGATTGAGGAAGGATTATCGTTCGGCGACCAGACGAATAATATCTTCGTCTTCAACCGATTTTTGACTCTCAACGGTCTTTTTATCTGCTTTCTCAGGTTCGTTTGCTTCGCACAAACGACGTAACAGTGCATTTTGACGTTTTTGCTGATCCAGCAACGCCTCAAGCAGTTCAATCTGTTCGTTAGTCCGAGAACTGGCACGATTGATAAAAAACCACAAGATGAGCCCGATAAGAAGAACCACCACCGATACAACCAAAGACGCAATGTTCATCACGCCTGAATTTACAACTTCGTTCATTTCACCACCTCTGAGTAGAGGCGCTATTCTACCACTGCTGGAGAGGAAGAAAATCTAGTGCTGAAAAAATGATATCACCACGGGATAAACTGGTTAATGGCACAAATTCCGCTGAAAAATTGTACATCCTGATCGCACATCATGTTGAATACCTGCGCCCAAAGCAGCAAGCAAGCCAACACCACGACAACCAGAACGACCCATCGAAACTTTTTCACTCCAATCTCCGCTTCACCTACCTTATGTCATTAAACTAGCATGCGTTAGTTAAACAGCGCCTAACTATGTCGATATTCGTGCTTTTTCGGAATGAGTAGCTTGCTTCAGCGCATATTGCCGCTACGATTAAGCGAACATAAAAAGAGAAGAGGTTGTAATGCGATTCATCATTCGCACAGTTATGCTGATAGCACTGGTATGGATAGGATTATTACTCAGCGGATATGGCGTTTTGATTGGAAGCAAAGAGAATGCCGCAGGATTAGGTTTGCAATGTACCTATCTGACTGCCAGAGGCACCAGCACGGTACAATACTTGCACACTAAAAGTGGTTTCTTGGGGATAACAGATTGCCCACTGTTACGTAAAAGCAATATCGTGGTCGATAATGGTTAAGGGTAATAAATAACCAGATTCTCACTCATGAGTAAAATATTCTTATAGCAAGCGCGTTTAATATAACGCACCTTCAACTTTATTTTTCTCATGCTAAATAAAGAACCTGTCTGTTTGATATTCCGACAGGTTCTTACTCTCATCAGAACGGATAGTCGTGATAACCCATTTGGGCAGAAATTTTGCGCGCTGCGGTATGCAACATTGCGACATATTCCTGTAAACGCTCTTCAGAGAAACGCAACGTCGGGAAGGAGATGCTCAAACCGGCAATGACCACGCCAAAGCGATCAAATACCGGTACCGCAATGCATCGCAGCCCTTCTTCCTGCTCTTCGTTATCTTCGCCATACCCCTGCTCGCGCACCTGGTCCAGAACGGGTAATAACGCTTCTGTACTGGTGATGGTCCGCTCGGTACTGCGTTTATACTCCACGCCCTCAAGAATTTGCTTCACTTCATCGCGATCGCGCCATGCCAGCAGTACCTTACCAATCGCGGTGCTGTACAGCGGATTACGACGCCCAATCCGTGAATACATGCGCAAATTGTACATAGAGTCAATTTTGTGAATGTAAACAATACTGTCTTCGTCCAGTGCGCCGAGGTGGATAGTTTCTTTGGTCAGGCGGGAGATCTCACGCATCTGGATATCTGCGCTACGAATTAAATCGACGTTTTGTAACGCGCGAGCGCCCAGTTCAAACAATTTCAGGGTCAGGGAATATTTCTCCGACTCCCCTTCCTGCGCCACATAACCTAAGGTTTTCATGGTCTGTAAAAAGCGATAAACGGTGCTTTTTGACATCATGACGCGCTGCGACAGCTCGGTTATCCCTATTTCGCGCTCTTCACCCAGCGCCTGCAAAATGCCAAAAACTTTTAGCACGGAAGATACAGAATCAGGCTGTTTATCCAGATCTGCGTTAGCCATTTATCACCTCATTGCGAGTGTTTTATAAAAATCAGAACTGTTTTTTATTATAATTTCGCACCAGGGTGGTCGCAATCCATCTTTTGCCGGTTAGTTACAATTCTGCGACATCCACCGTGAATATCAGTGCTAGAATCATACCCCTGTTGATTATTCACCAAAGATATAAAATTCCTATGCCAAAAGTTCAGGCCGACGGCCTGCCATTGCCCCAGCGATACGGTGCGATATTAACCATTGTGATTGGTATTTCGATGGCTGTCCTTGACGGCGCAATCGCCAACGTCGCCCTGCCAACAATCGCCACGGACCTTCATGCCACGCCAGCCAGTTCCATCTGGGTAGTGAACGCCTATCAAATCGCCATTGTCATCTCCCTGCTCTCGTTTTCGTTTCTGGGCGATATGTTTGGCTATCGACGTATTTATAAATGCGGTCTGGTCGTTTTTCTGTTGTCTTCACTGTTCTGCGCCCTTTCTGATTCACTGCAAATGCTCACCCTTGCGCGTGTCATACAAGGTTTCGGCGGTGCAGCGTTGATGAGCGTTAATACCGCACTTATCCGCCTGATCTATCCACAACGTTTTCTGGGGAGAGGGATGGGCATAAACTCGTTTATTGTTGCCGTCTCTTCTGCTGCCGGGCCGACAATTGCTGCAGCAATCCTCTCCATCGCATCCTGGAAATGGTTATTTTTAATCAACGTACCGTTAGGTATTATCGCCCTGCTTCTGGCGATGCGTTTTCTGCCACCCAATGGTTCTCGCGCCAGTAAACCCCGTTTCGACCTGCCCAGCGCCGTGATGAACGCGTTAACCTTCGGCCTGCTTATCACTGCGTTGAGTGGTTTCGCTCAGGGGCAATCGCTGACGTTAATTGCTGCGGAACTGGTGGTAATGGTTGTTGTTGGTATTTTCTTTATTCGCCGCCAGCTTTCTCTTCCCGTACCGCTGCTACCGGTGGATTTACTGCGTATCCCGCTGTTTTCACTTTCTATTTGCACATCTGTTTGCTCTTTCTGCGCACAAATGCTGGCAATGGTTTCCCTGCCCTTTTACCTGCAAACCGTGCTCGGGCGTAGTGAAGTCGAAACAGGTTTACTTCTGACACAGTGGCCGTTAGCAACGATGGTGATGGCTCCGTTAGCAGGCTATTTGATTGAACGCGTACATGCAGGATTGCTGGGTGCTCTAGGGTTGTTCATCATGGCTGCGGGGCTTTTTTCCCTGGTTCTGCTGCCCGCGTCACCTGCGGATATCAATATTATCTGGCCGATGATCTTATGTGGCGCTGGATTTGGCTTGTTCCAGTCACCCAATAACCACACCATTATTACCTCCGCTCCTCGCGAACGTAGCGGTGGAGCCAGTGGCATGTTAGGAACGGCTCGTCTACTGGGTCAGAGTAGCGGCGCGGCACTGGTGGCGCTGATGCTAAATCAGTTCGGTGATAATGGTACGCACGTTTCGCTGATGGCTGCGGCTATTCTGGCAGTGATTGCTGCCTGTGTCAGTGGTTTACGTATCACTCAGCCACGATCCAGGGCATAAAAAAAGCGCGTCGATCAGGACGCGCTTTTTAGTATTTACTTCATATTACTTCAGGTATTCACCCGTACGCAGAGCTTCAATTCGTTTATCCAGCGGCGGGTGAGTCATGAACAACTCACTGAGCGATTTCGACTTACCGTTAATGCAGAAAGCCATCATGCTGGTTGCTTCTTGCGGTTCATAGCTGGTTTTCAGGCGCTGCAGCGCGGCAATCATTTTCTCGCGACCAACCAGTTTTGCCGAACCGGCATCAGCATGGAATTCACGATGACGCGAGAACCACATGGTGATAATGCTCGCCAGAATACCAAACACCAGTTCCAGAACCGTTGCAACCGCAAAGTAGATCAGCGGGTTGCCGTTGCTCTCTTCACCTTCATCACGATTTCCGCCCATAAAACCCGCGGCAAGCTGCGCCAGAATACGGGAAATAAAGATAACGAAGGTGTTCACCACGCCCTGAATCAGCGTCATGGTAACCATATCACCATTGGCGATGTGGCTGATTTCGTGAGCAATTACCGCCTCGGCTTCATCCGGGCTCATGTTCTGCAGCAAACCGGTGCTGACAGCAACCAGAGAGGCATCACGGCGCGCACCGGTTGCAAAAGCGTTGATGTCCGGCGCATGGTAGATAGCCACTTGCGGCATAGCGATCCCTGCCTGACGAGCCTGGGTTGCTACAGTATTGACCAGCCAACGTTCCCTTTCGTTACGCGGTTGCTCGATCACTTCCCCGCCAACAGATCGTAATGCCATCCATTTGGACATCAGAAGCGAAACGAAGGAACCACCAAAACCGAACAGCAAGGCCATGATCATCAGCCCCTGAACGCTGCTCGACTGTATCCCTGTCAGGCTCAGTACCAGCCCGAAAACGACCATTACGGCCAGGTTCGTTAGCAGGAAGAGCGCGATTCGCATCATAATTTTCTTTTTACCTCAGTTTAACAAAACGCAATATGCGATACCCACATCGTATGGGTTACGCGACTATTTTCAAGTCTGGATAGTGCGTAAGTCACCAGAAAGACACAACTTTACATTTTGTAGCATCTGATTTACGGCATCTTGCCGCTGTTAAAAAATCAGGCACAATTTCTTGTGCCTGATTGATATTACTTGACGGGAGCGGGTTGTTCCGCGGGTCTGGCTTTTTCAAGCTTCGCCAGATCGAGTGCGATATTCACCGTCTCATCCAGATAAGGATCCGGCTCCTGGTAATCTTTCGGTAGATCATCCAGCTTCTTCAACTCCGGTTTACCTTCGCGTTTAAAGCGTTCGTTCAAACGCGCCAGACGCGTCGCATCATCTTCATTATTCTCTTTCTCACGCACAGCGTAGTTCAGAGAAACGATATTGCGCTTGTCCTTCATAGCGTTGAAGCGCGCGATATCCTTCATGATGTTCTGGAACTCAGGATCTTTCGCGATACGCGCATTATGTTCCTTCAGCAGCTCCGGCCCAAAGGCCGTTAAATCGCCTGATTTCACATAAGTCGCGGCATCAATGCTATCCCACGGCAGCGCGTTATCTTCGAATTTCTCACCCGTTTCCGTTTCTTCATTACCCGTCGGCATGATGATGTCTGGCGTTACGCCTTTACGTTGCGTACTGCCGCCGTTAACGCGATAGAATTTCTGGATCGTGTACTGCACAGAACCCAGCGCTGGCCATTCAGGACGTAACATCTGATCGTAAATACGGTTCAATGAACGGTATTGCTGAACGGTGCCTTTACCAAACGTCGGTTCACCCACAACCAGCGCACGACCGTAATCCTGCATTGCCGCGGCAAAGATTTCTGAAGCCGAAGCACTGAAACGGTCAACCAGTACCACCAGCGGGCCTTTATAGAACACCTGCCCGTCGGTATCGCTGTCTTCACGAACCTTGCCGTTGTTATCGCGGACCTGAACAATGGGACCCGCAGGAATAAACAGACCTGAGAGCGATACCGCTTCGGTCAACGCCCCACCGCCATTGCTACGCAGGTCGATGATCACACTGCTGACATTCTGTTTTTCCAGTTTCTGCAGTTGAACTTTGACATCGTCTGTCAAACCCACATAGAAGCCCGGAATATCCAGCACGCCGACTTTCTCTTTACCGACGGTCTTCACCGACATTTTAACCGCGCGGTCTTCGAGACGAATACGTTCACGGGTCAATGTTACAGTGCGGGTCTTGGTCCCTTTACCAGCAGGTAAAATTTCCAGACGAACTTTACTGCCCTTCGGCCCTTTAATTAAGGCAACCACATCATCAAGACGCCAGCCAATCACGTCAACCATCGGCTTGCCTGTTTGACCAACACCGACAATTTTGTCACCAACGCTGATAGCTTTACTCTTCGCTGCCGGACCACCTGCCACCATCGAATTGATAACGGTGTAGTCATCATCCATTTGCAGCACTGCGCCAATACCTTCCAGCGACAAACTCATTTCAGTGTTGAACTGTTCGGTATTACGCGGGGAAAGATAGTTGGTATGCGGGTCGATTTCACGCGCAAACGCCGTCATTGCCAGCGAGAAAACATCTTCGCTGTTGGTTTGCGCCAGACGACGAATGGCAAATTTGTAGCGGCGTGTCAGGGTTTCACGAATTTCTTTATCCGTTTTTCCTGCCAGCTTCAGGCTTAACTCGTCGAATTTGACTTTACTGTCCCACAGCGCGTTCAACTCAGCCTCGTTTTTCGGCCAGGGCGCTTTGCTGCGGTCAAGGTTATAAGTGTCGTTGCCGGTGAAATCCATCGGCTTTTCCAGTACCGACAAAGCGTACTGGTAACGCTCAAAACGGCGCTTTTGCGCCAGATTGTAGAGATCGTAGAAAACGTCGAGTTTGCCTGAACGCAGTTCATCGCCTAACTCGGTTTTCTTTTTCGCGAACTGTTCAACATCGCTTGCCAGCAGCACGTTGTGGCTGTAATCGAGCAGATTCAGGTAGCGGTCAAAGATTTTGGCCGAAAATGCCTCATCGAGGTCGAACTGGCGATAATGAGAACGGGTGAAGCGCGACGTTACGCGCTCACTTACCGTCGCATGCTGCGTCTCTTCCTTTAATACCGGAATTTGATCAGCACGCGTGATATCTTCTACAGCGAAGGTCTGGCCTGCTATTGCAAGCAGGCCAGCTAACGCGGTAAGCCTAAAAAACATGTTCATGCCTGGCCCGGCCTCCGTTTCAGAACACCAGGTGTTCTGCGCGCACAATCAAAGACATACCCGAATTCAGCTGGACGCGGACGCCGTCTTTGGTGATTTCTAATACGGTGGCATCCATCGCGTTTTGACCCGCTTTCACCTTCAGGGCTTGTCCGACAGTCAGAGCTGAAATGTCAGAAACCGGGGTGTGCTGTTCTTCGCGAGGTGCTTTTACTGTTTTTGGCGCTTTCTCTACCGGCTTTTGCGCACGAGGTTTACGTTCAGCGCCTTCTTTGCGGCGTGGCGTGGTCGGACGTGGCTTGCGTTCGCGGCGCGGTGCGTCTTCTTTCTCACCAGCAGCTGCGGCAGCTTCGCGTTTTTTCGCTTGCTGTTCAGCACGCTGTGCCTGAACACGCGCTTTCGCTTCTTCAAGCTGCTTGCGAGCATGCTCTACATGTTGCTCGTCCAGCTCACCGCATGGGTTGCCGTCAAGATCGACACGCGTTGCGCCGGGTTTAACACCGTAAAGATAACGCCAGCTCGAAGTGTAGAGACGTAAAGCGGATCGTAATTGCGTTTTGCTCAGGTTCATTTCCCCGGCAACACGATCGACCAAATCCTGAAAAATACCGATTTTCAGCGGACGCGCTTCACCTTCCGCACTGAAACAGTGGGGAAAACGTTCGGCCAGAAACGCGATTACTTCTTTACTGCTATTCAACTTAGGTTGATTTTCCATGAAATTTCCTGATTACAACGGACGTAGCCAACAAGCGCAGGCATGAACAGGCGTCATTATAATGACGCTACCAGTAAATGCTACGTTATCCGTTGATTATCCTGCGACGCTCGCAAAGAATTTTTTGTAATCCGTCGTTGCAAGCACTTTTTCAAGCTGTGCCACAAGCTGACGTAAGCCTTGCTCGTCCTCGTCTGTAAAGCGACCGAAGACGGTACTATCGATGTCAAGAACACCAATAATCTGATTTTTCACCACCAGCGGCAGAACAATTTCAGAATTACTCGCCGCATCACAGGCAATATGCCCGTCAAACGCGTGAACATCCTCGATACGCTGCACTTGATTGCGGGCAACCGCAGTGCCGCACACCCCGCGCCCGACGGGTATCCGGACACAGGCAATTTTGCCCTGAAATGGTCCGAGTACCAGTGTATCGTCCTCAAGCAAATAAAAACCTGCCCAGTTTACGTCAGTGAGACGCTCGTATAACAACGCACTGGTGTTCGCAAGCGTTGCCAGAAAACTGGTTTCTCCCGCCATCAGCGCGTTAAAGTCGCGATTTAAATCCGCGTAAAATTCTGTTTTGTTCATTATATAATCACTTGTTTGTCTTACCTGGAACTGCCAGCCTATTAAAATAAGCATTAAATGCGTTAATGCTCAAGATCATTCCCATCATGGGTTAAGATTAATGTTAATTCTTATTACATTTGGCACGTCATGGCTCTTAACACACCACAAATTACGCCGACAAAAAAGATAACAGTGAGGGCAATCGGCGAGGAACTGCCGCGTGGTGATTACCAACGTTGCCCGCAATGTGACATGCTGTTTAGCCTGCCCGAGATAAATTCTCATCAGAGTGCCTATTGTCCGCGCTGTCAGGCAAAAATTCGCGACGGGCGCGACTGGTCGCTAACGCGCCTGGCGGCAATGGCTTTCACCATGCTGTTGCTGATGCCGTTTGCCTGGGGCGAACCGCTGTTGCATATCTGGCTGTTAGGTATTCGTATCGACGCCAACGTCATGCAAGGCATCTGGCAAATGACCAAACAGGGCGATACGATAACGGGGGCGATGGTCTTTTTCTGCGTTATTGGTGCCCCCCTCATTCTGGTGTCCTCCATAGCATATTTATGGTTTGGTAACCGACTGGGAATGAATTTACGTCCGGTACTGCTGATGCTTGAGCGACTTAAAGAGTGGGTAATGCTGGATATCTACCTGGTCGGCATTGGCGTTGCTTCTATAAAGGTACAGGATTATGCCCATATCCAGGCGGGTGTCGGCTTGTTCTCTTTTGTGGCGTTGGTGATTTTAACGACGGTGACGTTGTCACATCTTAATGTCGAGGAGCTGTGGGAGCGATTTTATCCGCAGCGCCCCGCTACGCGTAGGGACGAGAAACTTCGTGTCTGTCTTGGGTGCCATTTTACCGGCTATCCTGATCAGCGTGGTCGCTGCCCGCGTTGCCATATCCCGCTACGCCTGCGTCGCCGTCATAGTTTGCAAAAATGCTGGGCGGCGCTGTTAGCGTCAATCGTTTTGTTGTTACCTGCCAACCTGTTGCCTATTTCTATCATTTATCTGAACGGAGGACGGCAGGAAGATACAATTCTTTCCGGAATTATGTCGCTGGCAAGTAGCAACATTGCGGTTGCGGGAATCGTGTTTATCGCCAGTATTCTGGTACCGTTTACTAAAGTGATCGTCATGTTCACTTTACTGTTGAGCATTCATTTTAAATGCCAGCAAGGTTTACGCACACGCATTCTGTTACTGCGGATGGTGACCTGGATTGGTCGCTGGTCGATGCTCGACCTGTTTGTCATATCTTTAACCATGTCGCTGATTAATCGCGATCAGATCCTCGCTTTTACTATGGGACCGGCTGCGTTTTATTTCGGCGCAGCGGTAATTTTGACTATTCTTGCTGTGGAATGGCTGGACAGCCGCTTACTTTGGGATGCACATGAGTCAGGAAACGCCCGCTTCGACGACTGAAGCGCAGATTAAAAATAAACGCCGTATCTCACCTTTCTGGCTGCTGCCGTTCATCGCGCTAATGATTGCCGGTTGGCTGATTTGGGACAGTTATCAGGACCGGGGTAATACCGTCACCATCGACTTTATGTCGGCGGATGGTATTGTCCCGGGCCGTACGCCTGTTCGTTATCAGGGCGTTGAAGTCGGAACAGTGCAGGATATCAGCCTCAGCGACGATCTTCGTAAGATTGAAGTCAAGGTCAGCATCAAGTCCGATATGAAAGATGCGCTGCGCGAAGAGACTCAGTTCTGGCTGGTGACGCCAAAAGCATCGTTGGCAGGTGTCTCCGGGCTGGACGCCCTCGTCGGTGGTAACTATATCGGCATGATGCCAGGTAAAGGTAAAGAGCAGGATCACTTTGTCGCACTCGATACCCAACCGAAATATCGACTGGACAATGGCGATCTGATGATCCACCTGCAAGCCCCCGATCTCGGTTCGCTGAACAGCGGTTCATTGGTCTATTTCCGCAAGATCCCTGTGGGAAAAGTCTACGACTATGCCATCAATCCCAACAAGCAAGGCGTGGTGATTGATGTCCTGATCGAGCGGCGTTTTACCGACCTGGTGAAAAAAGGTAGCCGTTTCTGGAACGTTTCCGGCGTTGATGCCAACGTCAGTATCAGTGGCGCGAAGGTGAAACTGGAAAGTCTGGCGGCACTGGTTAACGGTGCGATTGCCTTCGATTCACCTGAAGAGTCGAAACCTGCCGAGGCGGAAGATACCTTTGGTCTGTATGAAGATCTGGCCCACAGCCAGCGCGGCGTAATAATAAAACTGGAACTGCCGAGTGGGGCAGGATTAACCGCCGACTCGACGCCATTAATGTATCAGGGACTGGAAGTCGGACAGCTAACTAAACTGGATTTAAATCCTGGTGGTAAAGTCACTGGGGAAATGACCGTTGATCCCAGCGTCGTTACCCTGCTTCGTGAAAATACCCGCATCGAATTACGTAATCCGAAATTATCCCTTAGCGATGCCAATCTCAGCGCCCTGCTGACTGGCAAAACCTTCGAGTTGGTACCCGGCGATGGCGAGCCACGCAAAGAGTTCGTTGTTGTGCCAGGCGAAAAAGCACTGCTGCATGAACCTGATGTTCTGACGCTGACCCTGACCGCGCCGGAAAGTTACGGTATTGATGCGGGTCAGCCGCTCATTCTTCACGGCGTGCAGGTAGGCCAGGTTATCGATCGTAAACTCACCAGCAAAGGCGTCACCTTTACCGTCGCCATCGAGCCTCAGCATCGCGAACTGGTAAAAGGCGATAGCAAATTTGTCGTCAACAGCCGTGTCGATGTGAAGGTGGGGCTGGATGGCGTTGAGTTTCTCGGTGCCAGCGCCTCAGAATGGATCAATGGCGGGATACGTATTCTGCCGGGCGATAAAGGTGAGATGAAAGCCAGCTATCCACTGTATGCCAATTTGGAAAAAGCGCTGGAGAACAGCCTTAGCGATTTACCCACCACAACCGTGAGTTTGAGTGCAGAGACGCTGCCGGATGTGCAGGCAGGATCGGTAGTGCTGTACCGTAAATTTGAAGTTGGTGAAGTGATTACCGTGCGTCCGCGAGCTAACGCGTTTGATATCGATCTGCATATTAAGCCGGAGTATCGCAACCTTCTGACCAGCAATAGCGTGTTCTGGGCAGAAGGCGGGGCGAAAGTTCAGCTGAATGGTAGTGGTCTGACCGTACAGGCATCCCCGCTCTCCAGAGCATTAAAGGGAGCCATTAGCTTCGACAACCTCAGCGGTGCCAGCGCCAGTCAGCGTAAAGGCGATAAGCGTATTCTGTATGCTTCCGAAACAGCGGCCCGTGCGGTTGGCGGGCAGATTACGCTTCACGCTTTCGATGCCGGAAAACTGGCGGTCGGGATGCCAATTCGCTATCTCGGTATTGATATCGGGCAAATCCAGACGCTGGATCTGATTACCGCACGCAATGAAGTACAGGCAAAGGCGGTACTTTACCCGGAATATGTCCAGACCTTTGCTCGCGGTGGTACGCGCTTCTCAGTGGTCACACCGCAAATTTCGGCAGCTGGCGTTGAGCATCTTGATACTATCCTCCAGCCGTATATCAACGTCGAACCAGGCCGGGGCAATCCTCGCCGCGACTTTGAATTACAAGAGGCCACCATTACTGATTCGCGTTACCTGGATGGCTTAAGCATTATTGTTGAAGCGCCGGAAGCCGGTTCGTTAGGCATCGGTACGCCTGTGCTGTTCCGTGGTCTGGAAGTCGGTACGGTTACAGGAATGACGCTGGGGACATTGTCAGATCGCGTGATGATTGCGATGCGCATCAGTAAACGCTATCAACACCTGGTGCGTAACAATTCCGTCTTCTGGTTGGCATCGGGTTACAGTCTGGACTTTGGTCTGACGGGCGGCGTAGTGAAAACCGGCACCTTTAACCAGTTTATCCGTGGCGGCATCGCCTTCGCCACGCCTCCGGGGACGCCACTGGCACCGAAAGCCCAGGAAGGCAAGCACTTCCTGTTGCAGGAAAGTGAACCGAAAGAGTGGCGTGAATGGGGTACTGCGCTTCCCAAATAATGCCCACTGCTCCGGCGTGCCTGCGCCGGAGCGTTTATGCTAAACTGCGCGCCTGTTTTTTTGCCAGTGGTATATGCTCGTGGCCCAACACACCGTTTATTTCCCGGACGCCTTTCTGACGCAAATGCGCGAAGCGATGCCTTCGACGCTCTCTTTTGATGATTTTCTTGCCGCCTGTCAGCGCCCGTTGCGCCGCAGTATTCGCGTTAATACGCTGAAAATCTCCGTTGCTGATTTCCTGCAATTAACCGCTCCTTATGGCTGGACGCTTACGCCAATTCCGTGGTGTGAAGAAGGTTTCTGGATTGAACGCGACAATGAAGATGCATTGCCATTGGGTAGTACCGCCGAGCATTTAAGCGGCCTGTTTTATATTCAGGAAGCCAGTTCAATGTTGCCCGTCGCCGCCTTGTTTGCTGACGGTAATGCACCACAGCGGGTGATGGATGTCGCTGCTGCGCCAGGCTCCAAAACGACGCAAATTGCCGCACGGATGAATAACGAAGGGGTAATCCTTGCCAATGAGTTTTCCGCCAGTCGGGTAAAAGTGTTACATGCCAATATCAGCCGCTGTGGCATCAGTAATGTTGCGCTCACACATTTTGATGGCCGCGTGTTTGGTGCGGCAGTGCCAGAAATGTTCGATGCCATTTTGCTGGACGCTCCCTGCTCCGGCGAAGGCGTGGTGCGTAAAGATCCCGATGCGCTAAAAAACTGGTCACCAGAAAGCAATCAGGAAATCGCAGCTACCCAACGGGAGCTTATCGACAGCGCCTTTCATGCATTACGTCCTGGTGGTACGCTGGTTTACTCGACCTGTACCTTAAACAGGGAAGAAAACGAAGTCGTTTGCCTGTGGCTGAAAGAGACTTACCCTGACGCAGTAGAGTTTTTACCACTTGGCGATCTCTTCCCTGGTGCAAACAAAGCGCTGACCGAGGAAGGCTTTTTGCATGTTTTCCCACAAATTTACGACTGCGAAGGCTTCTTCGTTGCTCGTCTGCGTAAAACTCAGGCCATTCCCGCCTTACCCACCCCAAAATACAAAGTGGGCAATTTCCCGTTCAGCCCGGTGAAAGATCGCGAAGCCGGACAAATTCGTCAGGCGGCTGCAAGTGTTGGTTTAAACTGGGATGAAAATCTGCGCCTCTGGCAGCGTGACAAAGAACTGTGGTTGTTCCCGGTGGGCATTGAAGCCCTGATCGGTAAAGTCCGATTTTCTCGCTTGGGGATTAAACTTGCCGAAACGCACAACAAAGGTTATCGCTGGCAGCATGAAGCAGTTATTGCCCTTGCCACCCCCGACAATGTGAACGCTTTTGAACTGACACCGCAGGAAGCGGAGGAGTGGTATCGCGGGCGCGATGTTTACCCGCAAGCCGTGCCAGTGGCGGATGACGTGTTGGTTACTTTCCAGCATCAGCCGATTGGTTTAGCCAAACGGATTGGTTCGCGACTGAAAAACAGCTACCCGCGTGAACTGGTGCGGGACGGGAAACTTTTTACCAGTAACGCATGACAGCGCACAAAAAAAGCGCACTTTTTGACTGGCACATTCGGCGGCCTCAACTAGGCTGAAAAATGGTGCGATCGGACTGGTCGTACCACAATCGGCAGCTAAATGGAGAGCACGAAGATGAAAACCAGTGTGCGCATAGGCGCTTTTGAAATCGACGACGGCGAATTACACGGTGAATCGCCGGGTGATCGAACGTTAACCATTCCTTGTAAATCTGACCCCGATTTATGTATGCAACTGGATGCCTGGGATGCTGAAACCAGTATCCCTGCCCTGCTAAATGGCGAACACTCTATCCTTTACCGTACCCGTTACGATCAACAATCTGATGCCTGGATTATGCGTCTTGCCTGATCCAAAAAGAACCCGTCGGCATGGCGGGTTATTTGTCCTGGTTATTCCCCCGTTGTAAAATCTCTCCTAAACTTAACGGTACGGCACCACACTTCGGGGATGAAATGTTCGCGCTGGTACTTTTTGTTTGCTACCTGGATGGCGGTTGTGAAGATATTGTTGTGGATGTCTACAACACGGAACAGCAGTGTCTTCATTCTATGAGCGATCAACGGATCCGCCAGGGCGGTTGTTTTCCGATTGAGGATTTTATAGATGGTTTCTGGCGACCTGCGCAGGAGTACGGTGATTTTTAATTATTGCAATTGCACAAGAGTCAGTTCGCCCCCAAAGGCAGCACCGGTATCAATATAATGCAGGTTGCCAATATCCACGCGATGTCGCAACGGTGTATGACCAAACCAGAAATGATCAGCACCTGTAATTCCCTGCCCTTTTGGGCGTTCACCTAATCGTGAGCGGCTCCACAAGACCTGATGCAAATCAACGTCCTTTTGCCATTCATAAACATCATCTGGATAATCGGCATGAGCAATAACATGTTTGCCGGTGCGGCTGTGTACTTCAAGAATAAAGGGCAAATGCTGACATTTTTCCAGCGCCGTTTTCGCTTGTTTCTGTTGATTATCTGCCAGCGCAATAAACCAGTCGCCGCCATTCATCAACCACAAAGACATCTGCTGGGATGCCAGCGCATCCATCGCCATCTGTTCATGATTGCCTCTTACCGCACGAACCCAATGTTGTTCCAGTAACTGCAGACAACGTAAACTTTGCGGCCCACGATCGATAACGTCTCCCACTGAGATAAGTAAATCTCGCCACGGATCAAAACGACAATGCCATAATTTGCGGCGCAACTGCTCAAGACAACCGTGTATATCGCCAGAAAGCCAGATATGTCGCCATTGATGACCCGCAATTCTCTGATAAACGGGCGCAGGCTGTTTCATCAATATTTTCCTCCCGCGCTAAAGATCACATAATCTTAACAAGAATGTTAAAAAACGCTGGACTCAGACAGTAGAGTGTGTGTTATGGTTGACTATAAAGTCAGCGAAGGAAATGCTTCTGGCTTTTAACAGATAAAAAGAGACCGAACACGATTCCTGTATTCGGTCCAGGGAAATGGCTCTTGGGAGAGAGCCGTGCGCTAAAAGTTGGCATTAATGCAGGCTTAGTTGCCTTGCCCTTTAAGAATAGATGACGACGCCAGGTTTTCCAGTTTGCGTGCAAAATGGTCAATAAAAAGCGCGGTGGTCATCAGCTTAAATGTTAAAAACCGCCCGTTCTGGTGAAAGAACTGAGGCGGTTTTTTTATTGGAAATCAAAAGGCTATTTTAGGTAATTAACAGAGTTTTTCAGCTCGTTCTATAAACGGTGCCAGACTCATTTTTTCGCCGGGATTGTTAGGATCATCAATCTGAATCACCGAAATGGGTTGGGCTTTAGTCTTCCCACTGGCAACTTCCTTTTGTGCGATATCGTTTAAAGGATACTGCACGAGGGTACTTGGGTTGATGACATACAAAGCATTACCCGGTCGGCAAGTCAGCATCACCTCTTCGCGATTAAACGCCCATTTGTCTTTACCCACTTCAAAACGGCTGACGGTAATCACCTGCGGTGCCGCCAGCGCCGCTGCAGAACTGGTGAGTAACAGAAACGCCAGAATACTTTTTTTCATCATTTTCGTAATCTATCAAAAAGGTTCGAGAGTCGCAAGCAGGCTGATGATCACCAGCACTACCGCACCTATCGCCCATTCGAGTTTAGTCATCCACACAAACCAGGGTGCCGCACGATCTTCATCCTGCCTCATGCGCGGTACAAGAACATAACGATTAGCCAGCGCAATGACCACCATAATCATCACCAGGATGGCTTTGAGCAATAAGAGTTGGCCCCAGTAAGTCGTAAGCGTGGGGGGAAATCCGGTAATCAACAATGCATTAAGCACGCCGCTTGCCAGTACGCCGATCACCGCAAAATGCCCGCACCAGGAAAAACGCATCAGCGCCTGAATAGTCTGGTGTCGCCAACGGCCTTTGATGAGTTGCATACACCAGAGCACCGGCAGTAATCCCCCAAACCACGCCGCCGCACAAATCAGGTGAATCGCGTGATTAGTCTGATGGATTTTCTCCGTTACCCCTTCATTCAGCGTCGCATGCCCCACTCCCGCCAGCAGAAAAAATTGCGCGGTAGTGAGCATAAACAGCAAACGTGGCATATTCCGCGGTTGCATAAGGGCGACGATCAACGTTACGAGGGCGAGAACAATTTGCCATAACCAGACGCCACCAAACTGCGTTTGTAAAACAGCCTGCCAAATGTTTGGCGAAAATACATCTGTCCATCCCGTTCCCATCAACCCGCCCTGAACGGCGAGCATTGCAGTGGCACTGATCAAACTCCAGACGGCAGCGTGCTGTTGTAAACGCAGAAAACGCTTCGCCAGCAAACGACGAATCGTTAAGGGGGCCAGCCAGGCACCGTACATTGCGAAGCCAAAAACCAGCATCAGCGAGGTGAAATGGATAAATCGCAGCGCGATCCAGGTAAACGCCAGCATGATTTATTTCACGCTAAAGGTGTAGTGTCCTTTCGTTTTATGCCCGTCCACCGAAACAACATGCCAGTCAACGGTGTAGGTTCCGGGTTTCAGCGAATCGGCCAGTGGAACAATCAGTTGCTTTTGGTCCTGCTCATTTCGCTTCGCCGGTAATGTTTTAATATTTTCGTTTTTTGGCCCCGTGATTTTTGCACCACTGAATCCTGTTTCCACACCTTCCGAGAAGTTTAAAGTGATTGCCTGCGGTGCAGCTGTCACTTGCGCGTTTGCCGCAGGATACTGATGCGTTAAATGCGCATGTGCCCAGACGGAAGGTGTCACCAACGAAGTGGTCAGGATTGCCAGCGCGTAGCGAAGGGAGCGTGCAGTTGAAGCCATATTATCTATTCCTTTTTGTAATAACTTTTTTACAGAGCATAACCTTGTCTAATGTCTGAGTCGAGGATCATCAATTCCGGCTTGCCATCCTGGCTCACTCTTAGTAACTTTTGCCCGCGAATGATGAGGAGATTAAGAATGCTGAAGAATCTGGCTAAACTGGATCAAACAGAAATGGATAAAGTGAATGTCGATTTGGCGGCGGCCGGGGTGGCATTTAAAGAACGCTACAATATGCCGGTGATCGCTGAAGCGGTTGAACGTGAACAGCCTGAACATTTGCGCAGCTGGTTTCGCGAGCGGCTTATTGCCCACCGTTTGGCTTCGGTCAATCTGTCACGTTTACCTTACGAGCCCAAACTTAAATAAAACTTATACAGGGTTACACTTTCTTACATAACGCCTGCTAAATTATGAGTATTTTCTAAACCGCACCCATAATTTGCAGTCATTTTGAAAAGGAAGTCATTATGTCGTTCTGGAAAGTTGCAGCAGCGCAATATGAGCCTCGTAAAACCTCACTCACCGAACAGGTAGCTCATCATCTGGAGTTTGTGAGGGCCGCCGCCAGGCAACAATGTCAGCTGTTAGTTTTTCCATCGCTTTCTTTACTGGGGTGTGATTATTCGCGACGTGCCCTTCCTGCCCCACCCGATCTCTCACTGTTAGACCCGCTTTGTTATGCCGCAACGACCTGGCGAATGACCATCATTGCCGGCCTTCCCGTTGAATATAACGATCGCTTTATTCGTGGAATTGCGGTGTTCGCACCGTGGCGAAAAACGCCTGGGATCTACCATCAGAGTCATGGTGCATGTCTGGGCCGTCGTTCCAGAACCATCACGGTGGTCGATGAACAACCGCAAGGTATGGATATGGACCCGACCTGTTCACTGTTTACGACAGGGCAATGTCTGGGAGAACCCGACCTGCTGGCGTCGGCCCGTCGCTTACAATTTTTTTCACATCAGTACTCGATTGCTGTGCTGATGGCAAATGCCCGTGGTAACAGTGCACTATGGGATGAATATGGTCGTCTCATCGTTCGCGCCGATCATGGTTCATTATTGTTAGTCGGTCAGCGTTCATCACAGGGTTGGCAAGGCGATATCATTCCATTACGCTAGGCTTTTTCGGCCTGGAGCATGCCATGTTGCGCATTATCGATACAGAAACCTGCGGTTTGCAGGGAGGGATCGTTGAGATTGCCTCTGTTGATGTCATTGACGGAAAAATCGTCAACCCCATGAGCCACCTGGTGCGCCCCGATCGTCCTATTAGTCCACAAGCGATGGCGATTCATCGCATCACCGAAGCCATGGTCGCCGATAAACCGTGGATTGAAGATGTGATCCCACACTATTACGGCAGTGAATGGTATGTCGCGCACAACGCCAGCTTTGACCGCCGCGTACTGCCTGAGATGCCCGGTGAGTGGATTTGCACCATGAAACTGGCCCGTCGCTTGTGGCCAGGAATCAAGTACAGCAATATGGCGTTATATAAAACACGGAAGCTCAATGTACAGACGCCGCCGGGCCTGCATCATCACCGCGCGTTGTATGACTGTTATATCACCGCCGCGTTGCTTATCGATATTATGAACACCTCCGGCTGGACGGCAGAACAGATGGCCGATATCACCGGACGTCCGTCGTTGATGACGACCTTCACCTTTGGCAAATACCGTGGCAAAGCGGTTTCCGACGTTGCCGAACGCGATCCGGGCTATCTGCGCTGGTTATTTAATAACCTGGACAGCATGAGCCCGGAGCTGCGTTTAACACTGAAACATTATCTGGAAAATACTTAATCCGCAGGCGTAGCGGGTAATGTTCCCTGCGCCAGCGCGACCAGAAAAGCATATTCCATCGCTACGCCTTCGTACGATTTAAAGCGACCAGATTTACCGCCATGGCCTGAGTCCATGTCGGTACAGAGCAATAAAAGATGGTCATCGGTTTTCAGCTCGCGCAATTTAGCGACCCATTTTGCCGGTTCCCAATATTGCACCTGAGAATCGTGCAAACCGGTCGTTACCAGTAAATGCGGATAAGCCTGTGCGGTGACGTTGTCATACGGGCTGTAGCTTTTCATGTACTCGTAATATTGCGGATCCTGCGGGTTACCCCACTCTTCAAACTCACCAGTGGTAAGAGGAATTGATTCATCAAGCATCGTTGTTACAACATCAACAAACGGTACCTGGGCGATAACGCCGTGGAATAATTCCGGGCGTTGATTAATTGCAACGCCCATCAACATGCCCCCCGCACTCCCGCCCATCGCATAACAAAGCGAAGGAGAGCCATAGCCCAGTTTTAACAATGCATCGCAGGCATCAAGATAATCATTAAACGTATTTTTCTTCTTCAGAAATTTTCCGTCTTCGTACCAATGTTGCCCCAGCTCACCACCGCCGCGAACATGGACAATGGCGTAGACAAAGCCACGATCTAATAAACTCAAGCGGCTAAAACTGAAATCGGCATCAATACTTGCGCCGTAAGAACCATAGCCATACACCAGCAACGGGTTGTGTCCTTTGCGAAAATGTTTGCGATGGTAGACCAACGAAACCGGAACTTCGACGCCATCACGGGCGACTATCCACAGGTGTTCACTGCGGTAATTCGCCGCATCAAAACCGGGCACTTCTGTTTGTTTTAATACACGACGCTCACCGGTATCCATATCCAGTTCAAACAAAGTGTCTGGTGTGGTCATGGAAGAATAACCATAACGCAATCGCGCGGTTTCAGGTTCTGGATTGTAGGCAATCCAGGTCACATAGGCTGGATCATCAAAGGCAATACCAATGACTTCCCGGGTCTTGCGGTTAATTTGGCGCAAACTGGTTAACCCGCGCTGACGCTCTTCAACCACCAGCCAGTCGGTAAACAGCGTAAACCCTTCCAGCATGATGTTTTCGCGTGGCGGAATTAACTCTTCCCACTGTTGCTCATCACGCATACGGGTACGGTATAAGCCAAAGTTTTTGCCGTGGCGGTTGGAACGCAGATAAAAACGATGCTGGTAGTGATCAAGGCTGTATTCGTGATCTTTGCGGCGCGGCAGAAAAACAAACGGCTCGGCATCGGCCATTTCCGCGTCCAGCAGGCGAACTTCACTGGTGGTGGCGCTGGCCAAATGAATAACTACATAGTGCTTCGAGGTCGTTTTATGCAGGCTGACGTAATAGGTATCGTCTTTTTCTTCGTAAATCAGTTTATCTTGCGATGCTGGCGTACCGATGGCGTGACGCCAGACCTGATAAGGCAGCAGCGTCACCGGATGCTTGCGAACATAGTAGAAAGTCCAGGAGTCATTTGCCCAGACAAAGCTGGGTTCAACGTTATCCAGCAGTTCCGGGTACCAGTTACCAGTTTCCAGATTACGAAAACGAATGCCGTACTGGCGTCGGGAAAGAAAATCTTCTGCCAGCGCCATAATGGTGTTATCGGGCGTAATCGCCATTCCGCCCATCGAATAAAACTCACTATGAGCTGCGCGCTTATTGGCATCGAGCAATGTTTCCCACTCATCCCACTCTTCACTGAATGCCGATTGACGCTGGTAGATAGCATATTCACAGCCTGGTTCATAAATATGCCGATAGCGGTAGCCATTTTTGATGTAGGGCGCAGAAACTTCTCGTTGCGGAATGCGGTCGATGATTTCCTTTAAGATGCGATCCTGCAAGGCTTGTTGTGAGGCCATCACCCGATGACCGTAACTATTTTCTTGTTGCAGGTAGTCCAGAACTTCCGGCTGAGAACGCGTATCGTCCCGCAGCCAGTAGTAATTATCGATTCGCGTATCGCCATGAAGCGTCATGGCGTGGGGAATGCGGGCGGCTTTTGGTAGCATGTTATTGTTCTTTCTGGTTGAAACATCTTATAAGGGTGGCAAAACTCACCGGGGATGCAAGCGAAACAGGGGAGTCATTGCTTAGATGATGACAGGTAATGGCGCGGATATCGAATGTTATGCAGACAGAGAAAATCAGCCTGTTCAAATGGCTGTGCGATTCTGGATAGCCCGAAATAGTCAACTTCAGGCTATCCAGAGAGCGGAATTATTCCGCCAAAGTGCGTTTTTGCTGTTCGAGATCGCGTTCAATGCCGTCACGAACATCCTGGGGGATTTTCAGCGCGTCACCCAGTGCATTCAGGTAACTGCGTTCCATAAAATGGTCAATATCAATAGCCGCGCAACTCAGGAAATAGATTTCCAGCGCCTCTTCTTCATTGCGGACCCCGGTAGCCAGGCGTTGTGGATCCAGCGGTTGTTCGATTGCCTGCTCAATGAGTACACGCCCCTGCTCTTCCACGCCGGCTTCACGCAATTGCTGGTCGATTGCCGCACGTTCTTTGGCATCAATATGACCATCACTTTTAGCGGCAAAGACCAGCGCAAGGATCAAACGTTCTGTACGCTCATCCAGCGGCGTACTTTGCGCGCCAAACTGCGGTTCGTCCTGATGCGCCGCGCGAATTTTATCTTTGTATTTATTCCACAGCACCGTACCCGCTACCGCTCCGCCGCCAACCAGTAACGCGTTGGTGCCATATTTCGTAAGAAGTTTACGTGCTGATTTATTTGCGACCAGCAGCCCAGCCAGTCCGCCTAATGCGCCTGGCACTAACAGTTTGCCCAATCCCTGATCCGCAGACGAGGAGGTAGAAGAACTGCTTTGCCCAAGCAGGGATTGCAGTTGATTTAACCAGTTAGCCATATTTGCTCCTCAATAACCATTTTTAGTGCCTGTAGCATAGCGGATGAGGATGTCAGAAAATGTATATCGAGACAAAAGATGCGCAAATAAGCGGGGCGGTAGGCCGTTATTCAAAGAAATTCGCGCCAGGTAAGGTATTTACTGTATATCAGGTGATAAGGGTATTTTAGGTGAAAGTAGTTTGTCGTTTTGAGTGGCATTGTTTGATGCTGATTGCCCGATGCGACGCTGTTGCGTCTTCTCAGGCCTACGATTGTGGTGCGTTCTGGGGCGGACAAGGCACTCGCGCCGCATCCGCCAACGGTCAATCGAATTATCAGAAGCCATTAACGCCGCTGATATTCCGCCATTCCCGCTTTGCAGTCCACGCTGACCTGGTAATGAATATCGGCACTTTTACCACGCACGGTTAGCGGTACTGACCATTTATCATCTTTACCCTGAATGTCCTGCAAACTGACCCAAGCCACGGGATCGGCCTGACCGACAATTTTTTGATCATCTGCCCAGCGCGCCACGCGATTTTGTTGATAATCACGTTTTACGCTCGCGGCAATTCCGGCAGCATCCAGACCTTCACACTTTGGGAAAGTGACCGACTTGCTGGTTTCATTATTGGCAGCGAAAACTGATGCGCAGGCAGAAACCAACAACAGCCCTAAAAACGCCCCTCTTTTTTTCATGTTTTTCTCCATAGCACAATGATTCAGGAGAAAGCATGGTACAAATTGTCAGGAGCGCAAGTTGCTTCAGGCCGCGTGTGAGGCATCTTCCTCTTCGGATTCAGCACCGACGACCTGTGGGGACGGTAATTTGCCGGTTTTCAGAATGGTGCTCAGCACATCTTTTTGTTCTGCCAGCCATAGCGAAAGGGCTTCACGTTGCTCGTCTTCCATTTGCACTGGAGAATTTGTCAGCCAGGTGTCAAGCAGATCCGCCGTATCAAGCATTTTATCATAAGCATCGGCTTCCTTTTTGCTGGTAAACGACATTTTCTCTTCGCCCTCACGAATGACTACGTATTTAACTTCAACCGCCATTTGCAGCCTCTCATAATAACTGTGATTTTATACAGTATATTTCTTTTCGGTTGAGAAATCAACATCAGCAATAAAGACACGCGAAAACGTTTTCGTTTATACTGCGCGCGGAATTAATCAGGGGATATTCGTTATGACGTTATTAGGCACTGCGCTGCGTCCGGCAGCAACTCGCGTGATGTTATTAGGCTCCGGTGAACTGGGTAAAGAAGTGGCAATCGAGTGTCAGCGTCTCGGCGTAGAGGTGATTGCCGTCGATCGCTATGCCGACGCACCAGCCATGCATGTCGCGCATCGCTCCCATATCATTAATATGCTTGATGGTGATGCATTACGCCGTGTGGTTGAACTGGAAAAACCACATTATATCGTGCCGGAGATCGAAGCTATTGCCACCGATATGCTGATCCAACTTGAAGAGGAAGGACTGAATGTTGTCCCCTGCGCTCGCGCAACGAAATTAACGATGAATCGCGAGGGTATCCGTCGCCTGGCGGCAGAAGAGCTGCAGCTGCCCACTTCCACTTATCGTTTTGCCGATAGCGAAAGCCTTTTCCGCGAGGCGGTTGCTGACATTGGCTATCCCTGCATTGTAAAACCGGTGATGAGCTCTTCCGGCAAGGGGCAGACGTTTATTCGTTCTGCAGAGCAACTTGCTCAGGCATGGAAGTACGCTCAGCAAGGCGGTCGCGCCGGAGCGGGCCGCGTAATTGTTGAAGGCGTCGTTAAGTTTGACTTCGAAATTACCTTGCTAACCGTCAGCGCGGTGGATGGCGTCCATTTCTGTGCACCGGTAGGTCATCGCCAGGAAGATGGCGACTACCGTGAATCCTGGCAACCACAGCAAATGAGCCCGCTTGCCCTTGAACGTGCGCAGGAGATTGCCCGTAAAGTGGTGCTGGCACTGGGCGGTTATGGTCTGTTTGGTGTCGAGCTGTTTGTCTGTGGTGATGAGGTGATTTTCAGTGAGGTCTCCCCTCGTCCACATGATACCGGGATGGTGACGTTAATTTCTCAAGATCTCTCAGAGTTTGCCCTGCATGTACGTGCCTTCCTCGGACTTCCGGTTGGCGGGATCCGTCAGTATGGTCCTGCAGCTTCTGCCGTTATTCTGCCACAACTGACCAGTCAGAATGTCACGTTTGATAATGTGCAGAATGCCGTAGGCGCAGATTTGCAGATTCGTTTATTTGGTAAGCCGGAAATTGATGGCAGCCGTCGTCTGGGTGTTGCGCTGGCGACCGCTGAGAGTGTTGTTGACGCCATTGAGCGCGCGAAGCACGCCGCCGGACAGGTAAAAGTACAGGGTTAAACCCGGCAAAAAAACGCTACAAAAATGCCCGATCCTCGATCGGGCATTTTGACTTTTACAGCTTAGCGCCTTCTATAGCTTCACGCGCCAGCTTAGTAATGCGGTCGTAATCGCCCGCTTCCAGCGCATCTGCCGGAACCAGCCAGGAACCACCGATGCACAGCACGCTTTTCAGCGCCAGGTAGTCACGGTAGTTAGCCGGAGAAATACCACCCGTCGGGCAGAAACGGACCTGGGAGAACGGACCCGCGATCGCCTGCAGGGCTTTCACGCCGCCGTTAGCTTCAGCCGGGAAGAATTTGAACTCTTTCAAACCGTAGTCCATACCCAGCATCAGTTCGGAAACAGTGCTGATCCCCGGAATCAGAGGAATAGTCCCTTCGGTAGCAGCTTTCAGCAGCGGCTCGGTCAGACCCGGGCTAATTGCGAACTGTGCACCCGCTTCAGTGACTTCTGCCAGCTGCTGTGGATTCAGCACCGTACCGGCACCCACAATCGCTTCAGGCACTTCTTTGACGATAGCACGGATAGCATCAACTGCACACTCGGTACGCAGAGTCACTTCCAGAACGCGCACCCCACCAGCAACCAACGCTTTTGCCATCGGCACTGCGTGTTCCAGTTTTTTTACCACGATAACCGGTACAACCGGGCCGGTGGTCAGGATTGATTCTGCACTTGTTTTCCAGTTTTTCATCAGAGTTTTCTCTCGCCTGATTACAAATTTGTCGTCTTAAAAAGTGATACAGGTTGCGCCCTGTTCGGCACCGGACAGTTTTTCACGCAAGGCGCTGAATAATTCACGTCCTGTCCCCACGCGTGACGCGCTCAGGTCAGGAATGTGCGGTTCGCGAGCAGCCAGTTCCGCTTCGTCTACCAGCAGCGTCAGTTCGCCTGTCTGTCCATTCACACGAATGATGTCCCCGTCGCGCACTTTTGCCAGCAGCCCGCCATCGTAGGCTTCTGGTGTTACGTGGATAGCTGACGGCACTTTACCTGAAGCGCCGGAGAGTCGTCCATCGGTAACTAACGCAATTTTGAAACACCGGTCCAATAATACACCAAGTGGCGGCATGAGTTTATGTAATTCTGGCATTCCGTTCGCTTTTGGCCCCTGATGACGGACAACAACGACACAATCGCGGTCCAGCAAACCCGCTTCAAAGGCCGGCATAACGTCATGCTGGCTTTCAAAAACAACCGCTGGCGCTTCAATCACCTGGTTCTCAACCGGCACGGCAGAGGTTTTCATAACCGCACGGCCCAGGTTACCGCTTAACACTTTTGTCCCACCATGATGAGAGAAAGGTTGTTCGAAGGAAGCGATCACATTGCTGTCGAGTGATTTTTCCGCCCCTTCCCGCCAGTCCAGTTCACCATTATTCAGCCATGGTTCAAGGGTATAACGAGACAGACCAAAGCCTGCCACCGTATTGACATCTTCATGCAGCAGGCCTGCTTTGAGCAGTTCACGCACCAGAACCGGTACGCCACCTGCCGCCTGGAAGTGGTTAATATCGGCCGGACCGTTCGGGTAGAGACGTGCCATCAGCGGTACAACATCAGAAAGGTCAGAGAAGTCATCCCAGTTAATCTGAATACCGGCCGCGCGCGCCATCGCCACCAGGTGCATGGTGTGGTTAGTGGAACCACCGGTCGCCAGCAGTGCAACGATACCGTTCACCACCACTTTCTCATCGATCATCTTACCGATCGGCATCCATTCATTACCATTACCGGTCATGCGTGTAACCTGACGCGCAGCGGCAGCGGTCAAAGCATCGCGCAGCGGAGAATCCGGATGAACAAAAGAAGAGCCTGGCAACTGCATCCCCATAAACTCCACCACCATCTGGTTGGTGTTGGCAGTACCGTAGAAAGTACATGTTCCCGGCGCATGGTAAGACGCGGCTTCTGACTCCAGTAAGGCCATGCGGTCCACTTTACCTTCGGCATAAAGCTGGCGAATACGCACTTTTTCTTTATTTGGCAAACCGCTTGCCATCGGTCCAGACGGCACAAACACCGCAGGCAAATGACCAAACGACAGGGCTGCCATCGTCAGACCCGGGACAATCTTGTCGCACACACCGAGGAACAGAGCACCATCAAACATGTTATGGGACAGCCCGACCGCCGCAGACATCGCTATCACTTCGCGGCTTAGCAGCGACAATTCCATTCCATCCTGCCCCTGGGTGACACCATCACACATCGCCGGAACACCGCCCGCAACCTGACCAACCGCATTCGCTTCATGCAGGGCTTTACGAATGATTTCTGGATAGTGTTCATAAGGCTGGTGCGCGGAGAGCATGTCGTTATAGGAGGTGATGATGGCGATATTGTTACGCAACATGCTTTTCAAAGAGGCTTTGTCTTCTGGCTGGCAGGCAGCGAAACCGTGTGCCAGGTTACCGCATGCCAACTGCGAACGATGAACAGTCGACGTTTTCGCTTGTTCTATCCGGGCGAGATAAGCAGAGCGAGTCTCGCGCGAACGTTCAATGATTCGATTTGTTACGCGTAACAATTGTGGATTCATAAAGGCTCCTGAAATTGAGTTGTCAGAGCAGGATGATTCACAACGCGTTTCATTCAGAGGATTTATGACTGAAACGCCTGTAACCGGAGCTCATAGGGCAAAAACGTTTCAGTCAGTGTAATAAAAAAAGCCTCGTGGGTGAATCCGCACGAGGCCTGAAAGTGTAAAAATTGTTCTACAATCTGTGCAAGATCATGTTACCGGTAAAATAACCATAAAGGATAAGCGCAGATATTACTCAAACTCATTCCAGGAACGACCATCACGGGTAATCATCGCCACCGAGGCAACGGGTCCCCAGGTTCCGGCCTGATACGGTTTCGGCGCATCATTGTCCATCGCCCACGCCTCAGTAATGGAGTCTACCCATTTCCAGGCTTCTTCCACTTCGTCGCGACGTACAAACAGTGCCTGAATACCACGCATGGTTTCCAGCAGCAAACGTTCATAGGCATCCGCCAGATGCGTCTGATTAAAGGTTTCTGAATAGCTCAGATCCAGCTTGGTGATTTGCAGGTTATGTTTGTGGTCAAGGCCAGGAACTTTATTCAGTACCTGGATATCCACGCCTTCATCAGGTTGCAGACGGATAGTCAGTTTATTCTGCGGCAGATCCTGCCACGACTCTTTAAACAGATTCAGTTCAGGTGTTTTGAAATAGACCACGACTTCAGAACATTTGGTCGGCAGACGTTTACCAGTACGCAGGTAGAATGGCACACCGGCCCAGCGCCAGTTATCAATGTCGACGCGGATCGCCACGAAGGTTTCTGTATTGCTGCTCTTGTTCGCGCCCTCTTCTTCCAGATATCCCGGCACTTTTTTGCCCTGGGCGAAGCCCGCAGTATATTGCCCGCGTACGGTTTTTTCGCGTACGTTGGAGCGGTCGATGCGGCGCAGAGACTTCAGTACTTTCACTTTTTCATCGCGGATGCTGTCTGCGCTCAGGTCAGACGGCGGAGACATCGCAATCATGCAAAGAATTTGCAGCAGGTGGTTCTGGATCATGTCGCGCATCTGACCGGCTTTATCAAAATAGCCCCAGCGCCCTTCGATCCCCACTTCTTCTGCCACGGTAATCTCAACATGATCAATGGTGCGATTGTCCCAGTTATTCACAAACAGGGAGTTAGCAAAACGCAGCGCCAACAGGTTCAGCACCGTTTCTTTACCAAGATAGTGGTCGATACGGTAAACCTGGCACTCCTCGAAGTATTCGCCAACCTGATCATTGATTTCCTGCGAGGTCGCCAGCGACGTCCCCAGCGGTTTCTCCATGACTACGCGTGCCGGTTTAGCATTCAGTTTAGCCTCGCCAAGCCCTTTGCAAATTGCGCCAAAAGTGCTGGGCGGCATGGCAAAGTAGTTAATGGTGATACGATTTTTTTGATCCAGCATCGCGCCGAGACGGCTGAATGCAGCAGTGTCATTGACATCGAGATTACAAAAATCCAGACGTGCACTCAGGGTGTCCCATAAACCTTCATCAATGGTTTCTTTCATGAAAGTTTCGAGCGCCTCGCGGACAACTTTGGTATATGCCGCTTTATCCCAGTCAGCACGCCCTACGCCGATAATCCGGGTGTCCGGGTTGAGCTGACCGGCTTTTTCCAGTTGATACAGGGAAGGCAGCAATTTACGACGCGCAAGGTCGCCTTTCGCGCCGAAAATGACCAGGTCACAGGCCTGGGCTGTTTGCGTTACCGCCATGTCATTCTCCTTAAGTTAACTAACCCGGTACTTAAGCCAGGGTATACTTGTAATTTTCTTACGGTGCACTGTACTGCTTTTACGAGCTTGCGAAAACTGTAAACGCTTATCCACCCGTGCGATTACGGGAAAAGCGCGCAAAGTGCGGCAAAACTGATAAAAAAATCATCGTTTTCCATTGGGTAAAAATCTGACACTGATCATGTTATGAAAAAAAATAACAACTTTTTTATCTGCTTTTGTCATTAACACGGCACACAGGCGTAATATCTGACAAAACTGCATTTCGATTTCTTTCAGTGCGGAAATCGTCATTACCCGTGAGTCTCTTTACATCATGAATATGCTGGAAAAAATCCAGTCTCAGCTGGAACATTTGAGCAAATCAGAGCGCAAAGTTGCCGAGGTCATTCTGGCTTCGCCCGATAACGCGATCCATTCGAGTATTGCTGCTATGGCACTGGAAGCCAATGTTAGCGAACCGACGGTGAATCGTTTCTGTCGCAGCATGGACACGCGCGGTTTTCCTGATTTTAAACTTCATCTGGCACAGAGTCTGGCGAATGGCACTCCCTATGTTAATCGCAATGTCAATGAAGATGACAGCGTTGAATCATACACAGGGAAAATATTTGAGTCCGCAATGGCAACGCTTGATCATGTCCGTCATTCACTGGATAAATCTGCCATCAACCGCGCCGTCGACTTGCTCACTCAGGCAAAGAAAATCGCCTTTTTCGGATTAGGCTCTTCAGCCGCCGTTGCCCACGATGCGATGAATAAGTTCTTTCGTTTTAATGTTCCGGTGGTGTACTCCGATGATATCGTGCTGCAACGCATGAGTTGTATGAATTGTAGCGACGGAGACGTGGTGGTGCTGATTTCTCACACTGGAAGAACAAAAAATCTGGTCGAGCTGGCGCAGCTGGCACGCGAAAACGACGCCATGGTGATTGCCCTCACCTCTGCGGGTACCCCGCTCGCCCGGGAAGCAACGCTGGCAATTACCCTCGACGTACCGGAAGATACTGACATTTATATGCCCATGGTTTCTCGACTTGCACAGCTGACCGTGATAGATGTGCTGGCGACAGGATTTACTTTGCGACGCGGTGCAAAATTCAGGGATAACTTGAAGCGGGTCAAGGAAGCGCTGAAGGAATCGCGTTTTGATAAGCAGTTACTTAATTTAAGTGACGATCGCTAAAAACGACTGTCACTGTCCTAATCTTATACGACATCCGAATGAGATTAATTTATCGCCATCGCGGCGTTATTTCATTCGGATTTCATGTTCAAGCAACACCTGGTTGTTTCAGTCAACGGAGTATTACATGTCCAGAAGGCTTCGCAGAACAAAAATCGTTACCACGTTAGGCCCAGCAACAGATCGCGATAATAATCTTGAAAAAGTTATCGCGGCGGGTGCCAACGTTGTACGTATGAACTTTTCTCACGGCTCGCCTGAAGATCACAAAATGCGCGCGGATAAAGTTCGTGAGATTGCCGCAAAACTGGGGCGTCATGTGGCTATTCTGGGTGACCTCCAGGGGCCCAAAATCCGTGTATCCACCTTTAAAGAAGGCAAAGTTTTCCTCAATATTGGGGATAAATTCCTGCTCGACGCCAACCTGGGTAAAGGTGAAGGCGACAAAGAAAAAGTCGGTATCGACTACAAAGGCCTGCCTGCTGACGTCGTGCCTGGTGACATCCTGCTGCTGGACGATGGTCGCGTCCAGTTAAAAGTACTGGAAGTTCAGGGCATGAAAGTGTTCACCGAAGTCACCGTCGGTGGTCCCCTCTCCAACAATAAAGGTATCAACAAACTTGGCGGCGGTTTGTCGGCTGAAGCGCTGACCGAAAAAGACAAAGCAGACATTAAGACTGCGGCGTTGATTGGCGTAGATTACCTGGCTGTCTCCTTCCCACGCTGTGGCGAAGATCTGAACTATGCCCGTCGCCTGGCACGCGATGCAGGATGTGATGCGAAAATTGTTGCCAAGGTTGAACGTGCGGAAGCCGTTTGCAGCCAGGATGCAATGGATGACATCATCCTCGCCTCTGACGTGGTAATGGTTGCACGTGGCGACCTCGGTGTGGAAATTGGCGACCCGGAACTGGTCGGCATTCAGAAAGCGTTGATCCGTCGTGCGCGTCAGCTAAACCGAGCGGTAATCACGGCGACCCAGATGATGGAGTCAATGATTACTAACCCGATGCCGACGCGTGCAGAAGTCATGGACGTAGCAAACGCCGTTCTGGATGGTACTGACGCTGTGATGCTGTCTGCAGAAACTGCCGCTGGGCAGTATCCGTCAGAAACCGTTGCAGCCATGGCGCGCGTTTGCCTGGGTGCGGAAAAAATCCCGAGCATCAACGTTTCTAAACACCGTCTGGACGTTCAGTTCGACAATGTGGAAGAAGCTATTGCCATGTCAGCAATGTACGCAGCTAACCACCTGAAAGGCGTTACGGCGATCATCACCATGACCGAATCGGGTCGTACCGCGCTGATGACCTCCCGTATCAGCTCTGGTCTGCCAATTTTCGCCATGTCGCGCCATGAACGTACGCTGAACCTGACTGCTCTCTATCGTGGCGTTACGCCGGTGCACTTTGATAGCGCTAATGACGGCGTAGCAGCTGCCAGCGAAGCGGTTAATCTGCTGCGCGATAAAGGTTACTTGATGTCTGGTGACCTGGTGATTGTCACCCAGGGCGACGTGATGAGTACCGTGGGTTCTACTAATACCACGCGTATTTTAACGGTAGAGTAAGTACGTTGCCGGATGCGGCGAAAACGCCACATCCGGCCTACAGTTCAATGATAGTTCAACAGATTTCGAATATTCTGAAGCAAACTTGAACTTATCATCAGGCGAAGGCCTCTCCTCGCGAGAGGCTTTTTTATTTGATGGGATAAAGATCTTTGCGCTTATACGGCTGGATTTCGCCCGGTTTGCGAGTTTTCAGCAATTTTAGTATCCAGGTGTATTGTTCTGGTCGCGGACCAACAAAAATCTCGACTTCTTCATTCATCCGCCGCGCAATCGTATGATCATCCGCCTCTAACAGATCATCCATCGGTGGGCGCACCTGAATCGTCAGACGATGCGTCTTGCCATCATAAATCGGAAACAGCGGTACAACGCGCGCACGGCACACTTTCATCAAACGACCAATCGCGGGCAACGTCGCTTTATAGGTGGCAAAGAAATCCACAAATTCGCTGTGCTCTGGGCCATGATCCTGATCGGGTAAATAATATCCCCAGTACCCCTGACGTACCGACTGGATGAATGGTTTAATACCGTCATTTCTCGCATGCAGACGACCGCCAAAGCGACGACGCACCGTGTTCCACACATAGTCAAAAACCGGGTTGCCCTGATTATGGAACATCGCTGCCATTTTCTGCCCTTGCGAGGCCATCAGCATGGCAGGAATATCGACGGCCCAACCGTGCGGCACCAGAAAGATAACTTTCTCGTTATTACGCCGCATCTCTTCGATGATCTCCAGCCCTTGCCAGTCAACGCGCGGCTGAATTTTCTCCGGCCCGCGTATTGCCAACTCAGCCATCATTGCCATCGCTTGCGGCGCGGTGGCAAACATCTCATCAACAATCGCTTCGCGTTCAGCTTCACTACGTTCTGGAAAGCAGAGCGACAGATTGATTAACGCACGACGGCGTGAGCTTTTTCCCAGTCGTCCGACAAAACGTCCCAGCCGTGCCAGAATGGGATCACGGAACTTTGGCGGCGTTAAAGCGATACCCGCCATCGCTGCTACGCCCAGCCATGCTCCCCAGTAGCGCGGATGGCGAAAGGATTTATCAAACTCAGGAATGTATTCGCTATTATTTTTTTTCGTTTCCATGCTTTTCCAGTTTCGGATAAGGCAAAAATCAATCTGGTGATAGTGTAGCGGCGCAACTTGCCCCGCACCAAATAAAAAAAGCCGGTACTGACTGCGTACCGGCTGCGAATGGATGTTAATTAATCAAACCGTAGCTGCGGCACAATCTCTTTGGCCTGTGCCAGGAATTCGCGACGATCGGAGCCGGTCAGCCCTTCGGTACGCGGCAGTTTTGCCGTCAGCGGGTTTACGGCCTGCTGGTTTATCCATACTTCATAGTGCAGATGCGGCCCGGTTGAACGTCCGGTATTACCGGAAAGCGCGATACGGTCGCCACGTTTCACCTTCTGTCCCGGTTTCACCAGAATCTTGCGCAAGTGCATATAACGCGTGGTGTAGCTGCGACCATGACGAATAGCTACATAATAACCTGCTGCACCACTGCGTTTGGCAACCACCACTTCACCGTCACCCACTGAAAGCACTGGCGTACCTTGTGGCATGGCGAAATCAACACCTCTGTGTGGTGCAACGCGACCGGTCACCGGATTAGTACGACGCGGGTTAAAGTTAGACGAGATACGGAACTGTTTCGCCGTCGGGAATCGCAAGAATCCTTTCGCCAGACCAGTACCGTTACGATCGTAGAATTTGCCATCTTCAGCGCGGATAGCGTAATAATCTTTACCTTCTGAACGCAAACGTACGCCCAGCAGCTGGCTTTGCTCACGTTTACCATCAAGCATTTCTCGAGACATTAATACCGCAAATTCATCGCCTTTTTTCAGTTTGCGGAAATCCATTTGCCACTGCATGGCTTTAATCACTGCGCTCACTTCGGCGCTGGTTAAACCGGCGTTTCTGGCGCTGGCAACAAAGCTCCCCCCGACGGTACCTTTCAGCAGATTGTTAACCCACTCTCCTTGCTGCATTTCGCTGGTCATTTTAAAACCGTTAGCGGCAGTACGGTCATAGGTTCGGGTTTCACGACGAGACACTTCCCAGGTGAGGCGCTGCAGTTCGCCGTCCGCGGTTAATGTCCAGGAGAGTTGTTGACCGATTTTCAGGTTACGCAATTCTTTGTCGGCCGCAGCCAGTTGGGTGATATCACCCATATCAATACCATACTGATTGAGAATGCTGCTTAGCGTATCGCCAGTGGAAACAACATATTCATGCACGCCCGCTTCACCGGCGATTTTGTCATCCAGTTCGTCCTGAGGAATGGCTTCATCTTCTTGTGCAGCTTGATCAATCGGCTCACTGGCTTCAGGTAAGAGCGAACGAATTTCGTTCTGTTCCAGCTCAATGGTTTTGACAATTGGCGTGGCATCGCGGTGATAAACATAGGGCCGCCAGACAGCGACGGCCAGAGTAAGAACGGTGAGCGACCCCAACATAACGCGGTGTGGTCGCGGTAAATTATTAAACGCCAGGGCGACAGAGCGGGCTATCTGTTGCACGTAATCACTTCCTCATTAATCTCCTTTCAGGCAGCTCGCATACTGGTTGGCTAATTGACTCAGGAATTCTGAATAGCTTGTTTTACCCAGTTTGATATTCGTCCCCAGGGGATCCAACGTTCCCATACGAACGGATGTCCCTCGTGCGACGCTCTCAACGACCGCTGGCCTGAACTGTGGTTCAGCAAAAACGCAGGTTGCTTTTTGCTCAACCAACTGTGTTCTTATTTCATGTAAACGCTGCGCGCCAGGTTGAATCTCAGGGTTAACGGTAAAATGACCAAGCGGTGTCAGTCCAAACTGTTTTTCGAAATAGCCGTAAGCATCGTGAAAAACGAAATAACCTTTCCCCTTGAGCGGCGCGAGCTCGTTACCAACCTGCGTTTCGGTTGAGGCTAATTGTGCCTCAAAATCCTTCAGGTTGGCGTCAAGTTTGGCTCGACTTTGCGGCATAAGTTCCACTAATTTTCCATGGATTGCAACCGCTGTAGCCCGCGCTATCTCTGGGGAAAGCCAAAGATGCATGTTGAAATCGCCGTGATGGTGATCTTCGTCACTTTTTTCCGCGTGGTCGTGATCATCATCATCGCCGTGAATACTTTTCATCAGTAGCGGTTTCACATCTTCAAGCTGCGCAATCGTTACCTGCTTCGCTTCTGGTAATTTACTTACCGGTTTTTGCATAAACGCTTCCATCTCCGGGCCAACCCAAACGACTAAGTCCGCGTTCTGTAAGCGTTTTACATCCGATGGACGCAGTGAATAATCATGTTCTGAAGCGCCGTCAGGCAGTAAAACCTCCGTTTCTGTTACCCCATCAGCAATGGCAGAAGCGATGAACCCAACGGGTTTAAGCGAAGCGACAACGGCGGCATCTGCGGCCTGTGTTGCACCGCCCCAGAGAGCGGCGGATAATGCTGCGAAAAGAAGCGTTTTTTTATGTAACATAATGCGACCAATCATCGTAATGAATATGAGAAGTGTGATATTATAACATTTAATGACTACTGCAAGACTAAAATTAACATGACAAGTCTGGTTTCCCTGGAAAATGTCTCGGTTTCTTTTGGCCAACGCCGCGTCCTCTCTGATGTGTCGCTGGAACTTAAACCTGGAAAAATTTTGACTTTACTTGGGCCAAATGGCGCAGGTAAGTCGACACTGGTACGGGTAGTGCTCGGGCTGGTAACACCCGATGAAGGGGTTATCAAGCGCAACGGAAAACTACGCATCGGCTATGTACCGCAGAAGCTGTATCTCGACACCACGTTGCCACTGACCGTAAACCGTTTTTTACGCTTACGCCCTGGCACACATAAAGAAGATATTTTGCCTGCACTGAAACGTGTCCAGGCCGGCCACCTGATTAACGCACCGATGCAAAAGCTCTCGGGTGGCGAAACGCAGCGTGTACTGTTAGCGCGAGCATTGTTAAATCGCCCGCAATTATTAGTGCTGGATGAACCCACTCAAGGCGTGGATGTAAATGGCCAGGTGGCGTTATATGACCTTATTGACCAGTTGCGTCGCGAACTGGATTGTGGCGTTTTAATGGTTTCTCACGATCTGCATCTGGTGATGGCAAAAACCGATGAAGTGCTGTGCCTGAATCACCACATTTGTTGTTCCGGCACACCGGAAGTTGTTTCCCTGCATCCGGAGTTTATTTCAATGTTTGGTCCTCGTGGTGCTGAACAACTGGGTATCTATCGCCATCATCATAATCATCGTCACGATTTACAGGGACGAATTGTTTTGCGTCGGGGAAATGATCGCTCATGATTGAATTATTATTTCCCGGTTGGTTAGCCGGGATCATGCTCGCCTGTGCCGCGGGTCCGCTGGGTTCGTTTGTAGTCTGGCGTCGTATGTCTTATTTCGGTGATACGCTGGCTCATGCCTCATTACTTGGCGTCGCGTTTGGTTTGTTGCTGAACGTGAATCCATTCTATGCGGTGATTGCCGTTACGCTGCTGCTGGCGGGCGGTCTGGTATGGCTGGAGAAGCGTCCACAGCTGGCGATCGACACGTTATTAGGGATTATGGCGCACAGTGCCCTGTCGCTGGGCCTGGTGGTCGTTAGTCTGATGTCTAATATTCGTGTTGATTTGATGGCTTACTTGTTCGGTGATTTGCTGGCAGTGACGCCGGAAGATCTCATCTCCATCGCCATTGGCGTGGTCATCGTGGTGGCTATTTTGTTCTGGCAATGGCGCAATTTGCTGTCGATGACGATTAGCCCGGATCTGGCGTTTGTTGATGGTGTGAAATTACAGCGCGTGAAATTGTTATTGATGCTGGTGACGGCATTGACGATTGGTGTAGCGATGAAATTTGTCGGTGCGTTGATTATTACTTCGTTGCTGATTATTCCTGCTGCTACTGCGCGTCGCTTTGCCCGCACGCCGGAACAGATGGCTGGTGTCGCTGTTTTGGTGGGGATGGTGGCAGTGACTGGCGGTTTAACCTTTTCCGCGGTTTACGATACGCCGGCGGGTCCGTCGGTGGTGCTATGTGCGGCACTGTTATTTATTCTCAGTATGATGAAAAAGCAGGCCAGCTAATCTATCGCTGAACACATTTGTCGGATGCGGCGCGAGCGCCTTATCCGACCTACGGTTCGCTATCTCTGGCTGGCCTGATAAGACGCGAACAGCGTCGCATCAGGCACACTGCCAATGTCGGATGCGGTGCGAGCGCCTTATCTGACCTACGGTTCGCTATCTCTCGTAGGCCGGATAAAACGCGAATAGCGTCGCATCAGGCACACTGCCAATGTCGGATGCGTCGCGAGCGCCTTATCCGAGCTACGGTTCGCTATCTCTGGTAGGCCGGATAAGACGCGAATAGCGTCGCATCAGGCACACTGCCAATTTCGGATGCGGCGCGAGCGACCAATCCGACTTACGGCATTTCTGGCGGCGTTATGCCAAAGTGATTCCACGCCCGCGTCGTCGCCATACGCCCACGCGGTGTACGCTGCAAAAAGCCTTGCTGAATCAAATAAGGTTCCAGCACATCCTCAATGGTTTCACGTTCTTCGCCAATGGCTGCCGCCAGGTTATCCAGACCTACAGGTCCACCAAAGAACTTATCGATTACCGCCAGCAACAATTTGCGGTCCATATAATCGAAACCTTCAGCATCGACATTCAACATATCCAGCGCCTGAGCAGCGATATCTGCCGAGATGGTGCCATCGTGCTTCACTTCGGCGAAATCACGCACTCGACGCAGCAGACGGTTGGCAATGCGCGGCGTACCGCGAGCGCGACGAGCAACTTCCAGCGCGCCGTCATCACTCATCTCAAGCCCCATAAAGCGTGCGCTGCGACTGACGATATATTGCAGATCCGGCACCTGATAAAACTCCAGACGTTGCACAATACCAAAACGGTCGCGCAACGGTGATGTCAGCGAACCTGCGCGCGTGGTTGCACCAATCAGGGTAAACGGCGGCAAATCAATTTTAATGGAGCGTGCCGCCGGACCTTCACCAATCATGATATCCAGTTGGTAGTCTTCCATTGCCGGGTACAGCACTTCTTCAACAACTGGCGATAAACGGTGGATCTCATCAATAAACAGCACGTCATGCGGTTCAAGGTTAGTGAGCATCGCAGCCAAATCGCCCGCCTTTTCCAGCACCGGACCAGAAGTCGTGCGTAAATTAACGCCCATTTCATTGGCGACAATGTTGGCAAGCGTAGTTTTACCCAACCCCGGAGGACCAAAAATCAACAAATGATCGAGGGCATCGCCGCGCAGTTTCGCTGCTTTAATGAAAATCTCCATCTGTGAACGAACCTGCGGCTGACCAACATACTCTTCCAGTAATTTAGGGCGAATGGCGCGATCTGCTACATCTTCCGGCAAAGTGGTACCGGCAGAAATCAGACGGTCTGCTTCAATCATCCTTTACCTCATAACGCGGCGCGTAGGGCTTCGCGAATTAATGTTTCACTGCTGGCGTCAGGGCGAGCGATTTTGCTCACCATGCGGCTGGCTTCTTGTGGTTTATAGCCCAGCGCCACCAGCGCAGCAACCGCTTCCTGTTCAGCATCGTTGGTTGCCGGGCTGGCAGGCGACGTGAGCACCAGATCGGCGGCTGGTGTAAAGAGATCGCCATGCAGACCTTTAAATCGGTCTTTCATTTCAACAATCAAGCGTTCGGCGGTTTTTTTGCCAATACCCGGCAGTTTCACCAGCGCCCCCACTTCTTCACGCTCAACGGCATTAACGAACTGCTGCGCTGACATTCCGGAGAGGATCGCCAGCGCCAACTTCGGGCCGACGCCGTTGGTTTTGATCAACTCTTTGAACAACGTGCGCTCTTGTTTATTGTTAAAACCGTACAGCAGCTGCGCGTCTTCACGCACCACAAAGTGGGTGAAAACGATCGCTTCCTGTCCCGCTTCAGGGAGTTCATAAAAACAGGTCATCGGCATATGCACTTCATAGCCTACGCCGCCCACTTCAATTAACACCAGCGGGGGTTGTTTTTCAATGATGATGCCTCTGAGTCTGCCTATCACATGACGCTCCTGCGTAATGAATCAAAGATAATGCTGTATGATAAAAAAATGCTGGATAGATATCCAGCGAAGGATGAAGAAAACTTGCGAGGTGTCTCGATGATCTGAAAAATGGCACAGTATAATTTATTCTACAGGTTATTTTGGAAGCAAATATTTTAATATTACATATTCAGTGAAAAAATGCGTAATAAAAATATACATTGCGCCTCCTGAAAAAATAAATTTTTTATGCTATTACGTATATTCGTATCTATTTCAATGGAATGACAACGTGAATATTAATTACCCTGCTGAATATGAAATTGGAGATATCGCCTTTACATGTATAGGTGCTGCCTTATTTGGTCAAATATCAGCTGCATCAAATTGTTGGAGTAATCACGTCGGGATCATTATCGGTCATAACGGTGAAGACTTCCTGGTTGCAGAAAGCCGGGTTCCCCTCTCAACCATCACTACGCTATCCCGTTTTATTAAACGCTCTGCTAATCAACGCTATGCTATAAAGCGATTAGACGCTGGGCTGACAGAACAACAAAAACAACGAATTGTTGAACAGGTTCCCTCCCGGCTACGCAAACTTTACCACACCGGTTTTAAATACGAATCTTTGCGCCAGTTCTGTTCAAAATTTGTCTTTGATATTTATAAAGAGGCGCTATGTATTCCGGTGGGTGAAATAGAGACGTTTGGAGAATTGTTAAATAGCAATCCGAATGCAAAACTCACTTTCTGGAAATTCTGGTTCCTGGGTTCTATTCCGTGGGAGCGTAAAACCGTTACGCCAGCCAGTTTGTGGCATCATCCGGGTTTGGTGTTGATTCATGCGGAGGGAGTGGAAACGCCTCAGCCGGAACTGACCGAGGCGGTATAACTTAACGCAGTCGCCCTCTCGCCAGGTTCAGCCGCGATTCGCTCATCTGCATCGCATTCTGACTAACGTGGCAGTGGGTGATGGCAATCGCCAACGCATCAGCGGCATCCGCCTGTGGATTAGCGGGCAGTTTCAGCAAGGTGCGGACCATATGCTGCACCTGGCTTTTTTCGGCGCTACCAATACCCACCACCGTTTGCTTCACCTGACGTGCAGCATATTCAAATACCGGCAACTCCTGATTCACCGCCGCCACAATCGCCACGCCGCGCGCCTGGCCCAGTTTCAGGGCTGAGTCAGCGTTCTTTGCCATAAAGACTTGTTCAATGGCGAAATAATCAGGCTGGAACTGGGTGATGATTTCCGTCACGCCCGCATAGATGAGTTTCAGACGAGACGGTAAATCATCCACTTTGGTGCGTATGCATCCGCTACCCAGGTAGGACAGTTGCCTACCTACCTGGCGGATGACGCCGTAGCCGGTCACGCGCGAACCCGGATCAATGCCGAGAATAATAGCCATCACGCGTCTCCGTTTTGCTGTTTAGCAGGCCTCATCAGAGAGTCGCTGCGACCTCATCAGAGATTTCACCGTTATGGTAAACTTCCTGCACGTCGTCGCAATCTTCCAGCATATCGATCAGACGCATCAGTTTCGGTGCGGTTTCTGCATCCATATCAGCTTTGGTAGACGGGATCATGGAAACTTCCGCGCTGTCTGCTTTCAGACCTGCCGCTTCAAGAGCGTCGCGCACTTTACCCATTTCTTCCCATGCAGTGTAGACATCAATCGCGCCGTCATCATAGGTCACAACGTCTTCAGCACCTGCTTCCAGAGCTGCTTCCATGATGGTGTCTTCATCGCCTTTCTCGAAGGAGATCACGCCTTTTTTGCTGAACAGATAGGCTACGGAACCATCTGTACCGAGGTTACCGCCACATTTGCTGAATGCATGACGCACTTCAGCAACGGTACGGTTGCGGTTGTCAGACAGACATTCAATCATGATTGCCGTGCCGCCAGGACCGTAACCTTCGTAGATGATGGTTTCCATGTTTGCATCATCATCACCGCCCACACCACGTGCAATTGCGCGGTTCAGTGTGTCACGGGTCATGTTGTTAGACAGTGCTTTATCCACCGCCGCACGCAGACGCGGGTTAGCGTCCGGATCGCCACCGCCCAGCTTAGCCGCGGTTACCAGCTCACGAATGATTTTAGTGAAGATTTTACCGCGCTTAGCATCCTGCGCAGCTTTACGATGTCTGGTGTTGGCCCATTTACTATGACCTGCCATAAAAATATCTCCAGATAGCCCTGCCTGTTCAGGCAGCGTTAATTACAAACTGTTCAATCGCCTGCCGGTTGCTCCAGGACTTAGTGAGCGCCGCCGCAGCAGGCGCATCAAGCCACTTGTAAGCCAGATGTTCAGTGAAAACGATCTGCCGCTCGTGCGGAAGCGCAAGACAGAACCATGATTCCGTATTACGCGTCACGCCCGGCGCATAGCGATGACGTAAATGTGAAAAAATTTCAAACTCTACCGTGCGCTGACAGTCAATTAAGGTCAGTTGTTCAGCGACAACATCAATGGTGACCTCTTCCTTTACTTCGCGCATGGCAGCTTGCGGCGCGGTTTCACCCTCTTCCACGCTGCCGGTTACCGACTGCCAGAAATCGGGATCGTCACGCCGCTGCAACATCAGCACCCGTTTCGTATCTTGTGCGTAGATGACCACTAAGATCGAAACGGGACGCTTATACACTTTATCCTTCACGCTGCCTCTTCGTTGACTGCCTTCGCTCATCCCATTCACATAGTTATCTATGCTCATGGGAGTTCACTCAGTTGCCGCCTCGATGCAACGCGAATGATTTCGTGTATTTGAGTCATATCAGTTATTCTCAGCCTTCTTCACAACCTGAATGCTCAGCTCAGCCAGTGCAGTCGGGTTAGCAAAGCTCGGTGCTTCAGTCATCAGACACGCTGCCGCCGTGGTTTTCGGGAAGGCGATAACGTCACGGATATTGTCGGTGCCGGTCAGCAGCATGGTCAGACGGTCAAGACCGAATGCCAGACCTGCGTGCGGCGGAGTACCGTATTTCAGAGCGTCGAGCAGGAAGCCGAATTTCTCGCGCTGTTCCTCTTCGTTGATACCCAGAATACCAAACACCGTCTGCTGCATATCACCATTATGGATACGTACTGAACCACCGCCCACTTCGTAACCATTGATGACCATATCGTAAGCGTTCGCCACCGCATTTTCCGGTGCAGCTTTCAGTTCTGCAGCCGTCATATCTTTCGGTGAGGTGAACGGATGGTGCATTGCCGTCAGGCCGCCTTCACCGTCGTCTTCAAACATCGGGAAGTCGATAACCCACAGCGGTGCCCATTTGCTTTCGTCGGTCAGACCAAGGTCTTTACCCACTTTCAGGCGCAGTGCACCCATCGCGTCGGCAACAATTTTCTTGTTGTCGGCACCGAAGAAAATCATATCGCCATCTTGCGCGGCAGTACGATCCAGGATGTCTTCGATGATTTCTGCATTAAGGAACTTCGCTACCGGGCTGTTGATACCTTCCAGACCTTTCGCGCGTTCGTTAACTTTGATGTAAGCCAGACCTTTCGCGCCGTAGATTTTAACGAAGTTACCGTATTCGTCGATCTGCTTACGGGTCAGCGATGCGCCGCCCGGAACGCGCAGAGCCGCTACGCGACCTTTCGGATCGTTCGCCGGACCTGCAAATACAGCAAACTCAACAGATTTCAGCAGATCAGCAACGTCAGTCAGTTCCATCGGGTTACGCAGATCCGGTTTATCAGAACCATAACGGCGTTCTGCTTCCGCAAAGGTCATTACCGGGAAATCGCCCAGATCCACACCCTTCACTTCCAGCCACAGATGACGCACCAGCGCTTCCATCACTTCACGCACTTGCGGCGCGGTCATGAAAGAAGTTTCCACATCGATCTGAGTAAATTCAGGCTGACGGTCAGCACGCAGGTCTTCGTCACGGAAGCATTTAACGATCTGATAGTAACGGTCAAAACCGGACATCATCAGCAGCTGTTTGAACAACTGCGGGGATTGCGGCAGTGCGTAGAATTTACCTTTGTGCACACGAGAAGGCACCAGGTAGTCACGCGCGCCTTCCGGCGTGGCTTTGGTCAGCATCGGAGTTTCGATGTCGAGGAAGCCGTGGTCATCCATAAAACGGCGCACCAGGCTGGTGATTTTAGCGCGGGTTTTCAGGCGCTGAGCCATTTCCGGACGACGCAGGTCGAGGTAGCGGTATTTCAGACGCGCTTCTTCGGTGTTGACGTGGTTAGAGTCAAGCGGCAGAACATCTGCGCGGTTGATGATAGTCAGCGAGGACGCCAGCACTTCGATTTCGCCGGTCGCCATATCGCGGTTAATATTTTTTTCGTCACGCGCACGTACGGTGCCCGTGACCTGAATGCAGAACTCATTACGCAGTTCAGAGGCCAGCTTTAACGCGTCCGCACGATCCGGATCGAAAAATACCTGCACGATACCTTCGCGGTCGCGCATATCGATGAAGATCAGGCTACCAAGATCACGACGACGGTTGACCCAACCACACAGAGTCACCTGCTGCCCCACGTGGGACAAACGGAGCTGTCCACAATATTCTGTACGCATGAGATATCCCTTAACTTAGCTGCCGGCGGATGCCCCCTGCTGCGCAGGTGACCAAGTCGCAGCGTTAGCTGTATGTCACAACTGAATGAAAAAAGGCGGCTATTATACTGGAAATTCTGCCGCACCGTAAGAGCCTGGCCCGCGCTGGAACGCCTCGTTACCACTTTATATCGGGCCTGAAATCAGACTCTACGCCAGTTTGCTATAAAGGTGTTGCCCGAACTCATAAAAATTAACAAAATTTGTCGTTCCGCCATCGGCTAATCGCATTAAGGTGTGAGGCACGATTTTGTTTTTTCAGGAGTCATTATGCTTGAACTTAATGCTAAAACCACTGCGCTGGTGGTGATCGATTTACAAGAAGGCATCTTACCTTTTGCCGGTGGTCCACATACTGCCGATGAGGTAGTTAATCGCGCCGGGAAGCTGGCGGCGAAATTTCGCGCCAGCGGTCAGCCCGTGTTTCTGGTGCGCGTTGGCTGGTCTGCCGATTACGCTGAAGCATTAAAACAGCCGGTCGATGCGCCCTCACCGGCTAAAGTGTTGCCCGAAAATTGGTGGCAACATCCTGCTGCATTAGGTGCAACCGACAGCGATATCGAAATCATCAAACGTCAATGGGGTGCGTTTTACGGTACGGATCTGGAGTTGCAATTACGCCGCCGAGGTATCGATACAATAGTGTTATGTGGGATCTCGACCAATATCGGTGTTGAATCCACCGCCCGCAATGCCTGGGAACTTGGCTTTAATCTGGTGATTGCCGAAGACGCCTGTAGTGCCGCCAGCGCCGAGCAGCACAATAACAGTATCAACCATATCTACCCGCGCATCGCCCGTGTGCGTAGCGTGGAAGAGATCCTCAACGCGTTATGATTTACATCGGTCTACCGCAATGGTCGCATCCTAAATGGGTGCGGTTGGGGATCACCAGCCTTGAAGAGTATGCCCGCCACTTTAACTGCGTGGAGGGCAACACCACGCTTTACGCCCTGCCGAAACCCGAGGTTGTCCTGCGCTGGCGTGAACAGACCACAGATGACTTCCGCTTCTGTTTTAAGTTTCCGGCGACCATTTCGCATCAGGCAGCATTACGGCATTGCGATGATTTAGTGACTGAATTTTTGACCCGCATGTCACCGTTGGCTCCGCGCATTGGGCAATACTGGCTGCAACTGCCTGCCACATTCGGCCCACGAGAGCTGCCTGCGCTTTGGCATTTTCTCGATTCTCTTCCTGGCGAATTTAATTATGGCGTGGAAGTCCGCCATCCACAGTTTTTCGCCAAAGGAGAAGAGGAACAAACGCTTAATCGCGGTTTACATCAGCGCGGCGTTAATCGGGTGATTTTTATTAGACACGTTTAAATACACTACCTAAAGCGATACAATCTAGGTATCAGTTTTGAGGTGGTAAACAATGAAACGTGTCATTTCATACATTCGTTTCTCATCAGAGAAGCAAGCTAAAGGCGACTCACTCCGCAGACAATCTAAGATGGTCACTGATTGGCTTAAGGCTCATCCTGAGTACTATCTGGATGAATCCCTTACTTTTCGTGATTTAGGTGTGAGTGGATTCACTGGTAAGCACTTGAAAGGTGGCTTAGGTGACTTCTTAACCGCTATCGAGAAAGGGCTTGTTAAAGCTGGTGATACGCTACTAATCGAGAGTTTAGACCGTTTGTCACGTCAGGCCGTAGACCGAGCAAGTGAGCTATTACGAAACATTCTTCGCTCTGGTGTAGATGTAGTCACCCTGTCCGATGGTGAACATTACACAAGTGAGTCTCTTAAAGACCCGTTAGCTCTGATTAAAAGCATTTTGATAATGCAAAGGGCGCATGAGGAGAGTTTGCGTAAATCTGAGCGTATACAGGCTGCATGGGATGCCAAGAAAGAGGCTGCTAAAGCTGGTATCAAAGTTTCTAAACGTTGTCCTGCATGGCTTAAGCTTAATGATGACCGTAAAAGCTTCTCTGTGATACCTGAGAAAGTGGAGACTGTGAAGAGGTGCTTTCAGCTACGGTTAGAGGGTAAGTCTATCTGGGAGATTGTCAGAACTCTTAATGATGAATGTCACCAGTCGATGAACCAGTATAAGCCGGGTAAGTTTGGTCAAACCTCAGTGCAAGACCTTCTGAAGAATCGCTCTGTAATTGGTTATTTCACACCTAAAGGCCGTGAGGAGATAGCTGGTTATTTCCCCCCTATCATCCCTGAGACTGATTTCTACAAAGTCCAGCAACTATCATATTCTCGTTATGGAAGAAAGCCTGCTTCAGATAAACCATTGAGTGTGAATCTTTTCAAAGGGGTTATCCGTTGTTCTGAATGTGGTCATGCTCTGATTATCACAGGCTTTAGCGATACAAGAAACGGGATTTATCGTTGTCCTCTTCGTAATGAAAACCGTTGCAATGCCAAAGGGCTGTCACGTAAGCAAACCGATGGTACATTACTTGCCCTGCTATCTCGTCTTGACCGATTTGATAGCGATATGACGAATGTCATTGATGCATTGAAGCTACACCGTGAACACATCTCAAACAATATTGAAAAGCTGGTACAGCTATCACTTGAAATTGAAGATTTGTCAGCTATTACCAGCAAACTAAAGCAGTTAAAAGGTGAGCTATCACAGGTTGATGCGGATATCGAGAAGGAGACACAACGCCTTAAATCTATTGATGTGGGGTGTTTGTCTGATTGTGACTTGACTACAAAGGCGGGAAGGATTGAAGCACAACTGATAATCAAAAGTGCTGTTAAAGAGGTCGTTTTAAATACTGCTAAACGTCGCTGTAAAGTAACTTTTCACAATAGTAAGTCAATCACCCTACCAATAACAGAAAACCCCTCAGAGGACGTTACAGAGGCTATACAGTCGCTTTCTGAAGTCACTGAGAGGGGTTTAATAGATGTTGATGTAGTAGAGATTTAGTATCTCTTATTAGGATTTACTGAGTACTTTTTAAGCTTTGAAGCTACCCGACCAGCGTTACTGTTTGCATTGGTGACGTTGGTTTTTTCAGCTTCTGTTAAGTCTGAATAGTCCAGCTTCCAAGCTTTATTGCACTTAATCTGAGCATCGAGAATATCATTTCTGATAGCTGGAGCGTAACCGGATACATCGCTAATATTCATTAACTCTTTGCACGATAGCATAGGCTGATTTAATGTCGTTGTAGTGTTCCCTGTATTCTTTTTACTGGTAGCACCACCGTCATTTGTGGTAGCCGTTTTGCCAGTGGCTGCTGAAATATCAGTTTGCCCTACAATGGCTTTGAAGTTAATTTCCTGAAAAGTTAGCTGGATTCTTAGACCATTTGAAATTCCAACATCTTTAGAGGCTTTAAAACTTGTAATAATGGAATCGTCAATTTTAATTCCGTCTTTACAGATGACCGAGATAATCTGCTTCTGGTCACGCCAGCTTTCAAGGGTGTCGATGAAGTTCTCCACCAGCTTATTATCTCTTGAGATGAGGATACTACCGGATTCACCAACTACAACCACACCACTGATTGAAATAGTTCTGGGTGAACGCATTACATTATCTGTTACAGTCTGCCCTGATTGCATATTTTGAGTGGTCACCATCATAGGGCTGTCAAATTCCATGTTCTCAGTTGCTGATAGTGACAAGAAATTATCTGGTTGGCCTTGTAGATGGAAGTAAACACCATCTTTGCCAGTGTAACGAAGTTGATTAGAGTAAATCATTAAATTCTCCTTTGATTTCAAAGGCTTAGTGTATTTTAATCATTTTTAACCAAGCCTTTGATATTTAAGTGTTTTCTCTGTTAAGCGTGAGCTACGTAAATTCTATTTTTCAGTGCGGGTATTAACTTTGCTTTATTCACGTAGAACACCGTTAAATCAATCATCTTCTGGGAATGATGAACTTAATAACGTAGCTTCTGCATATTGGTCGTAGATATTACTGCTAAAGGTCATAAAGCTGGTTTCATCTGGTTTAATGGCAACTTCACCACCAAGTGAAACTTTCACAGGCTCCTGAATACGCTTACTTAAAGCACTAATTTCATCTCTTAGATTTTGGATGTCAGTGCTCGTTAATGATGCATCCTGTTTCATGGTAATTAATTCTGGATGATTGAATCTTGCAATATTCATTGTGGCATTGTTAAACAATTCACCCATTGAACTAAAAATTCTACCCCATCCTTCGTTAATCATATTCGGTTTATTAGGGTCACCAGAATACACAGGATTAAAGTCACTACCCACACCTACCCCAGATGGATGCATATTAGCGTTTTTGACTACTTCCTGATTCATAAAATCCAGTGCTTTCTTCAATGCATATAAACCAAGAGTGACACCTCTGATTTGTGGAATCATTGAAGCTAATGCTAACGCTGTTTCATAACCGTCATCAGCATAACCAATTGCAAGAGCACTACCTACACCACCAGCTACACCTTTCAGTTTTTTTCCACCACCTTTACCAGTAGCTACCTGACCAGCCACCTGATTAGCTCTTGTACCTAACGTTGTGATTGCTCTTGTCAGGTTCATCACCCCTGCAATAGCACTGAATAGCGTCTTTGCAGATAACGCTATAGCAAGACCTTTGACGAAGTTGATAAAACCATCACCGACTTCATCAAGTAGTTTTCGTTTAGTGTCATCAAGGCTGTAATAGAACTTTTTAACCTGTAAAATCCAGCCTTCAATGGTGTTATTGAATACGCGAATATCATCTACACCAGCTTTAAGCATGTCGATAAGTCCACCGATAGCATCACCAGCGATAGAAGAACTCATACCCATTTCACTAAGCAGGTTACTCAGGCTGGATAAGAAGCCGTTTAGCTCATCCTGTGAACCTGAGAAGATTTTAACCATCGTATCATCCCAGTTGTTTGCTAACTTACCTAAAGCTGTTTGGGTGCTCTTAGCGACTTCAGCCCAGCCACCCGCTTTATCAATCATCAAGCCCATCTGTTTAGCGACTTTAGGGAGAGTATCACTACTTAAAATCTTCCCGTCTTTCATCGCTTTATCAAGCTCTGTAGCAGTCATACCCAATGCTTCAGCGAATAGCTTAAATGCACCAGCCATACGGTCACCTAACTGTCCACGAAGCTCTTCAGCCTGAATCTTGCCCTTAGAAGCCATCTGCTCAAATGCCTTCAGAATGCCGTTTAGCTCATCGTTAGAAAGCCCCATTAAGCGACTCATAGCCGTTGCATTACCAAATAGCTCCTGTGTCTGTTCCTGTGACATAGAACCCTGTGCACCTGCTGCAAACTTAGCGTAGCTTGATAGCCCTTCAGAGATATTAAGACCTGTCCTGTCAGCCAGTCCCCTGATAAATGTTTCAGCCTCAGAGGCTTTATCACCAAGCACAAACTTAGCCGCTCTCTGTGCGGAATCTCGTTTAAGACCTGCATTCATAATGGCCTTGTAAGCGTTAAGAGCACCCATCACAGAGTAAAATGCACCAGATAACTTGATTGCATTGCTTGCAAGATTATTAAATGCGTCGCTTGTATTGTTAATGCTGGTGGCCTTTGTCTGTGACCTGAGTTTATTCAACGTTTCACGAAGAGATTGATTTAATTTTGCAAGTTCAGCGTTAAACTTTTCACTTCCAATATTGCCAGCCTTACCGCTTAAGCTGTAATACTGTGCTTTAAACATTTTAGCCATCAGCGGATTAATATCACCAAGCTTAGACATATTCACACTATGCGCTGCTGTGATTGCTCTGTTTCCGCTAATTCGTGGCTGTCTTGGCTGTTTTGGAGGATTAACAGTGTCATTAAATCTGGTGGTAAACTTGAAAACTTTTGTGTTTCTTACTCTCTGTTCAATCTTGTCAAAGGTCTTATTAAACTTCCTTTCAAGTTGCCCTAAAGAACTTGTCAGATTGCTGTCAAGTTGCTTGGTATCGACCTTAAACGCTCTATTCAAATTACGTTCAATTCTTTGTGCTGACTGCAAAGCTGCCTTTTCAACTCTTTGCAATCCCTTAACAACGTTTTCACTGAAGCCTAGCTCAACGATAAAACTATCAACTGTGAATTTGCTCATTCATATTTTTCACCTCTTAAGTGTTCATATACAAAAAAGGGAGAAACTACCGAATAATATCGATAATCTCTCCCCGTGTTATAGATTCGATAGAACCTATCTCATACACCCAACCAATTCTTTATCTAATCAGATAATAATTACCATCTTCACCGACAATCTGACAATCACTTGGTAATTTATCAAGACACCATTTAGCGATTCTTCTGATTCTGTTATTTTGCTTAGAGGTGGATGATTTGATTCGTTTTGGTTTGTTGGGTTGTTCTTTCAGTCGTTCACTAATTGCTTTAATAAGCTCATAGCGTTCTGTTAAATCATTCATTCACCACCACCTTTTAATTATTAATTAAAGTGCCTTTGCATACTTCTGAGAAATCTTCGTAAGCTGCTCAATATCAGCCTGCATAGCAATCTTCTTAGCATCTTCATATTCTTTCACAAGCTCTTTCATAGCCTGAAGCTCTCTTGAGAGATACAACTTAACATTATCAAGTTGCTTGTTACGTGATGCCAAGATGTTCTGTCTAGCAAGTTCACAGAGTTCTTCATCGCTCTTATTGGTCATATAAATAAACTGACCAGCACCCCTTGAAGCTTTAACCATCTTCACAATTCGATATCCATCCATCGGATTATTAATCACGTCTGGGATATTCTCAGGAAAAGTACCAAAACCATCATTGTCTTCGTATTTGTAATAGACAAATGGTTTCTGTGACAATTCATCCTGAATCTCAAATTCTGACGGTTCAATAGCTGATTGCATCAGGGTAACTTTGCTGTAAGCGTCATCTAGTTTAAGACGCTGTGCTTTTAAAGCTGGGTAAAATTTCTTTTCAAGCTCAAGCAATGCTTCAGTTTTGCAGATATCAGGCATTTCTTGAGGTTCAGGAGCTACAAAGGAAATTACCTTTGGTGACATTCGGATTTCTTGCTCAAGTGCAATCCTTTCATCATGTTCTTGACGCTGAATAGTGATAGCTGGATGTTCAGTTTGTGGTGACCAGTCACCGAAGCTGTCAATCTTTCTTCCACTAATATAAATATCGTTTGTCATTGTTTTTTCCTCTAAGTGTGGTTATTTCTTAATAGAGCACCTTCAACGCCAATATACTTAGAAGATGACTTAACGATTTATTAAAGATGCTCTATTAAGAAAAGCCCTAAACATAATCTGTGAAGGGCTTTGGAGGTTTGCTTTATAACGTTAACGAAGTTTCAGGAAAAACTTTCTTTAAGAGTTCTGCTTAAAAGCTCTTAAAGAAAGCCCTAACTCATGATTAGGGCAAAGCTGTAAGGATTCAATAACGAATGAACAAAGACTTTTTGAGATAGCCTCTCAGACTAAACTGAAAGGCCATGACGAAAAGCATTGCACCTTTCCAACTCAGAATATAGTTATCATCGATGTAGAACGATTAATAGTTTAATTCAAGGAGAATTGCTCTCCTCATATATACAATTATGTCATGCTCAAGGTTATTTGTCAACAGCTTTTTAACAGATTGGTAACATCAATTTTTATTTACCGTGTTGCCCACCCAGCAACCAACAAATAAACCCAAAGCTGTCCAAGCAATTATTAAGCCCATTAATGCACCACCTTCGAATCCGTCACCAAAATATTGTCAGCGTACAAAATTGCTATAGCTGCCTTGAGATATCTTTCAGGGCTAACGCTGTATTTGTTCGTTTGCTCGATAACCAATCTTTTCATGTTTGAGTCGCTAACGGGAAACATAAAACGTGGTTCACCAGTTTCAATTCCCTGAATAAAATCTTCAATTGTTTCTGAGTTATCAGCCATTAGCCTTAACAGCCTGTCAAAGTCAATGCTAACACCTACATCAGTGAAAGCCTGAATCATCATAGCGGTGTCGCTATCAATAAAAATCTGTAGTGGGAAGTTTAATTCTCTCATTTTTAAAATCTCCTTTTTACCAGACCTCCTCAATCGCTCTGTAACGAGCTAAACAGTCTTTTTCAGGGGTAGCCTGTAGGGGTGTACCACATACCCTAAAATAAGATAGTTTTTTGCGTTAGAATGCGATTGAGAGCGTCTGAGAGTGGGTAAAACCGTTTTTTGCCTTTAGTCTGAGACTATTAAACCCATCTCACTATGAAATTGGCTAAACCAGCTTTTTGTTACTGAGGTTTTTAACGTGAAAGATGGGGATTGCATAATCAGATAGATGTCATCATTATCAATGTCACCCCATCCATTATGTACATCAATTAGATTTCGAAAATATTTGAAGGCTTTGTCTGTTTTAAGTTTGAGGGTGAATACTTTCTTCATTCTTCCCCCAATTCTTAATGAGTTCATAAGCCCGTTTAAATTGAGTCGGGTCACTATAATCAAGCTCGATATCCAGTGACTTTAATTCATAGCGTAACTGCTCAATTTGATGTGGCTTTAGTCTTTTCTTGTTACGGTCAAGCGTAACATCTTCATATTCTTTTGAGCGGGTATCTTGCCTGATTAGATGTGATGCCAGTCTATAAAATTTGTACCTACATAGCATTAAACCTCCTGTAGCAAATTGTTTGGGTGGCAATTTCTTTTATTACCATCCCTGAAGATAATCTTTTTAGTTGCCTGAACTTCATGATGCAAAAACCAGATGACATATTTCACATAATAATCACGAGTGCCATAACGAATCATTGGATTACCGTAAGCATCATCTCTTGTCTTAACCTCTCCGCCATCAATCCATTCAAGCATTCCTGTTTCGTAATTAATCATGAAGTAAGTTGCAAAGAACCGTTTAATATCATCTCGCCATTGCTTCATAATCAGACCTCCAGAGACAGCTTGTGAATTTTAAGACTCAATAGTCGGGCAATATCAATCTTAAAGCCGTTAAGTCCCTTCAAAGTATCTAAAGCGTCCTGAGTAATTCGGATGTGCTTACGACCTTTAGAGACTGGATATTTAAGTAAATCCGACTCAGTGACTTCTTTAGCGATTGCAAGTTGCATAACAGTTTGATGAGGCAGGCTAGTAGCTCGTTTAATTCTGGTAAGCTCGTGAAAGGCTTCTTCTGAAATTCGTGTGAGTGTGTGTCTGTTCATTTAAAATTCCTCTGTAACTAAATACGGGTCAAATTCGAAATCTGGCTCACTGGTCGTAAGGCTGATATTTCCCATTTCCGCATGATGATTGATTGCCTCAATAACTTTCATGCAAACGGTGTTTAGGTTAGCGCAATATTTATCACTTGGTAATTCATAGCTAAGTCTAGTTGCTTGTCTTTGAAGATGGCTCGTCACTGTGCTTGAACTAATCTCATCAAGACTTCGCAGTAAATAAAAAACCTTCCGGTGATAATTATCTCTTCCAAGACTGCGACAAGTACCGATAATTACATCTTCAATTTTTGATGGTAGTTGCTCGTAAGAATCAAAGCTCATCAAGAAAGTTTTTAAAGTATTCTCTTTTTCTTTGCGTACTGGCATAAATCTGTCTCGTGGCGTAATGCTACGAATGACCGCTTCAATGTTTTTACGTTCGGATTTGGAAAAGGCTGGTAGTTCGTAGCTGGTGGGAGTGCCTGTGTAGCTGTAACCGTTGTGTCTGTTGCGTCTCTTGGATTCTTCAAGAAACTTTTGAAATTCTCTGTCGTTCATTCATAAGCTGGCCCTTATAATTGTTAATTCTCTGTTAACTCATATATACAATCCTAGCATTTTCAAAGGCTAATGTCAAGTATTTTTTAACATTTTATTAACATCTGTGGTATAATGGGTTTATGGGGAGAGTAAAATATGAGGCGTGGCTATGAGGTTTATTCGATAGGGGTTGGTACAAGCCCAACTAACCGAATCAACTATGAGAATGGTCACATGGTATTGCATTGCACACAGGAAATTTAATGGTAAATCTCCCTCCTGAACTGGGGTCACCTGATGTATGGGCTGGTGGAGGTATTGGGCTGATTGCAGGCCTGTTACTCCGCTACGTCCTCGTCAGAGTGCTTGTTGTCTTTAAACTGTTCGGTCGTACATGGACGCT